>Ga0129308_1000991_pt1 | contig 34205 bp, 33 predicted proteins | sample L827metagenome_FD_94440 | JGI IMG/M metagenome (GOLD analysis project Ga0129308, IMG submission 94440) | Ring-tailed lemur group fecal microbial communities from Wisconsin, USA - L827 metagenome | ecosystem: Host-associated > Mammals > Digestive system > Large intestine > Fecal | place: USA...
CCGAAGGCGAGGGGTCGGGAGCCGGTCGAATGGGATGCCGGTCTCACTTGGAGCGAGTTCCATCATTCGACGCCGTACCCGTATTCGGTGGACTAGCCAGACACACTTTTTGTCCTATACCCCGGGTTTTCTTAATATTTATGCAAAAACAGGTCAACGGAATGGTGTCAGAACCTTGCATCTCAGCTCCAATTTGGTACTTTGAAGACAAGAAAAATCCACAGGAAACAGACGATTTCCCGCTCTTTGAAACAGCCCGCCCTTCGGCGGGTTTTTGTGTTTCGAAGGAGGGATTTTTGGCAACAGCCTGTGGGAAATGGTTTTCGAGGAAAAGAGGAAAGATGGAGAAAGCTAAGAAGAAGAGAGCTTCGCTATCCGCTCTGACCATCTTGATGGCCATCTTGGTCGTTTTGGCGATCATCACGGTCATCATGGCGGCAGCAGGTGTCGAGGGAATCACCGGAGCAACCCTTTCCGGTCTTCTGACCGCTCCCGTGCGAGGCTGGTCCGATGCCCTTTCCGTCAATTGCTTCATTATGATCCTGGGCGGCTTCTTGGGCGTCGTCACTGCGACCGGTGCGCTCAATGTGGGCATCGATACCCTGGTGCGCAAGCTTCGCGGTAAGGAAATCTGGATTATCCCGATCCTTATGATCCTCTTTTCCGTAGGCGGTACGGTTTACGGCATGGGCGAGGAAACGGTTCCCTTCTACATCCTGCTTGCCTCCACTATGGTTGCTGCGGGCTTTGACTCCATGGTCGGCGTCGGAACCGTTCTTCTGGGTGCCGGTTGCGGCGTTCTGGGTTCTACGGTCAATCCCTTCGCCGTCGGTGTCGCCGTCGACGCATTGAAGACTTCGGGAGTCGAAGCGAACCAGGCAATCATCATCGTCCTCGGCGCTATCCTGTGGATCGTCGCAACTGCGATGGCGATCGTGTTCATGATGCGCTATGCGAAGAAGGTCAAGGCGGATAAGGGTTCGACCATCCTCTCCCTGCAAGAGCAGGAGGAAATGAGGGCGAATTTCGGCGAAGTGACCACTGAAACCTCCGACATATGCCTTTCCGGCCGTCAGAAGGGCGTCCTGATCGTCTTCGCCATCACCTTCGTGGTCATGATCGTTGGCTTCATCCCCTGGGAAAGCTTCGGCATCACCGCATTCGTTGGTTGGTCGAGCGTGCTCACCGGATTCCCCTTGGGCGAATGGTACTTCGATGAGACCTCTACCTGGTTCCTGATCGCCTCTATCGTCATTGCGATCGTGGGCGGCCTTTCCGAGAGCAAGTTCATCAAGTCCTTCGTCGCAGGTGCTGCCGACATGATCGCCGTTCTGCTGGTTATCGCGCTTGCCCGTTCCATCACCGTATTGATGAACGACACCGGTTTGAGCATGTGGATTCTCGAGAATGCGGCGAATATCCTCTCCGGTATGTCCGGCGCGTTGTTCGCCCCGTTGTCCTATCTGCTGTACCTGGGCATCTCCTTCCTGATCCCCTCCTCTTCCGGCCTGGCGACCGTGTCCATGCCCATCATGGGACCGCTGGCTTCCGGTCTGGGCTTCTCCCCCGAAGTCATGGTCATGATCTTCTCTGCAGGCAACGGCCTCATCAACCTGTTCACTCCTACGTGCGGGTTCATCATGGGTGGTCTTGCAGCCGCAAAGGTGGAATGGTCCACGTGGCTCAAGTTCAGCTGGAAGATCATCCTGGCGATCGGCATCGTGTCCTGCGTTATCCTAACTGCGGCGATGATCATCCTCTAGCCGGCAGGCTTAGAACTTTGCCGCGATTCGCGTGCGTGGGTTTCCCCGACCTGCGAATTGTAAGAATGGAAGAGCCGCCTTCGGGCGGCTCTTCTTGTGTCCATGGTTGATGTTTCACGTGAAACGTCGAATGCCGGGCGCTTTCGCCTGGATGAAGGACCACGGGGCGACAGGGGTTCGCAATCCGTCTTGGAGGGACTCTGCAGGCTGGGTTGCGTGCTTCAACATGCGTTGCCTTGGCGTCACCATGATGCTGTTGCGGCTCCGTTTGGGAGAACGCGGGTTTTTGGCTCCTAGATCACGGCGATGGCTCGGACGGGTGCGCCGTCCGAGGCCTCCCATTTCATGGGGAGCGCATAGAGCATGAAAGGCCTATCTCCGATTTTGTCCAAGTTGGTGAGGTTCTCTATGAAGACCATGTTCTGGGCAAGGAGGGTATGGTGGATGCTCAAGGCTTCATCGCTGATGGGATCGATTCCGATAGTGTCGAAGCCGATGCCCCGGAGCTCCATCTGCCCGATCAGCTCGACGGCGTCAGGCGAAAGGCAGGGGTATTCGCCGAAGTATTCCGGTTTGCCCCAATAGCGATCCCAGCCCGTGTTGAAGAGCAGGAAGTCGCTTTCCCTTGCCGCGTCGCCCAGGCATTCGATGCGCTCTGGTCCGATCAAGCCGCCTTCAGGAACATCCTTGCAATCGACGACGATTGCGCATCCGGTGAAGAAATCGACCGGGAAGCTGTCGAGGGTCCGTCCGTTTTCGAGGATATGCGCCGGAGGGTCCATATGCGTTCCCGTGTGGCTGAACATGGAGAGAAGGGTTTCCTTGAAACCATCGCTTTCAATGGAGCTTGCATCGGAAAGGCGGGGCGGCTCCGTCCCCGGGTAGACGGGCATGTCTTCGGCGATGGTATGGGTGAGGTCGATGATTGCCATAGGGGCCTCCTTTACTGCGACCCTTGTGATTCTATCGAAAAACCCGCGCCAAGCGGCTTCGCCTTGGGTACAATCGGATATCCGCGCGTGTGTTCCCTTCGGCTCTTGGCGGTCAAGGGAAAGTTTCATAACTGTACTGTTTATGGTACGCATACGCATGCTCGTGGAAGCGGGTGATTATTGCTGCGTTAGCATGGCAGTAGGGGTTCCGGTGCGATTGCCGGGCACGTATTCGATGATAGGAGCGGCATGGTTTCTTGGTCCGAAGATAAGCAGCAGGCATTGGTCCCGGCTCTGGAGAATGTGCTTGGACGTGATAACGTCTTGCTTGGCGAACCCTTGCGCGAGCATACGACGTTCGCCATCGGCGGTCCCGCCGATGTGTATGCCATCCCGCAGAGTATCGAAGACCTTGCGCGGATCCATCGAGTATGCTCCGATACCTTTACCCCCATGCGCATCCTGGGCAAGGGAAGCGACCTTCTTGTCGCGGATTCCGGAGTGCGCGGTGTCGTGGTGCAGGTTCTGGGCAATCTGTCGGAAATCACCATCGATGGGAATATCATCCGCGCCCAGGCAGGCGCGACCAACAGCGAGGTTGCGCAGGCGGCCCTGCAGGCGGGTCTTACCGGCTTCGAATTCGCTGCCGGCATTCCCGGCACTATCGGGGGTGCCGCCATCATGAATGCGGGCGCGTATGGCGGGGAATTCCGCGACGTCTGCATCGAGCTCACCTGCATTGATTCGGAAGGCGATTTCGTCACCGTTTCGCGCGACGATGCCGAGTGGTCGTATCGCCATTCCATGATGTCCGAAGAAGGTTATGTGGTTGCCGAGGCGGTTCTGGAACTCGCACCCGCCGATCCCGAAGAAATCAAGGCAACTATGGACGATCTGCAGGCGCGTCGAGAGGAAAAGCAGCCCTTGGAAATGCCGAGCGCAGGATCTACCTTCAAAAGGCCGGAAGGATACTTCGCAGGAAAGCTCATCCAGGATGCCGGCCTGCAGGGTGCAAGCGTTGGCGGAGCCCAGGTATCGACCAAGCACGCGGGCTTCGTGGTTAATGCGGGCAATGCGAGCGCGGCAGATGTTCTGGGGCTTATCCGCCATGTTCAGGAAACGGTGAAAGCGCGTTTCGGTGTCGATCTTGAACCTGAGGTCCGCATGTGGGGGTTCCAGGATGGCGAATAGCCATCGGCTTGAACGCAGTGCAGCTGGGAAGGTCGCAGGAAGATAAGGTGCAGGGCGGTCTTTTGGGGCCGCCCTGTTTTTCGGTTGTTTCGGATTTTTAAACCGGGGATGAAGGTCCAACCGGTTGGTTCCGGGGGTCGATCCCAAGGTGATATCGGTTCGGTTTTCGAAAGGTAGCGCCTAAGCGCCGGCGTTCACGTGTTTCGCCAGGTGTTCTTTCAGGCGGTCGAAGGTCTCGTCGCTGATGTAGTGCTCGATCCTGCAGGCGTCTTCTTCGGCGGTTTTCTCGCTGACACCGATTCCTTTGAGGATCTGCGTGATGGTGACGTGGCGTTCGTAGATCTTGGCCGCGGCCTTTTCGCCTTCGGGCGTGAGCGTGATATTGCCGCCTTCGATTTCCACCAATCCAGTGCGACGCAGCTTGCCCATCCATTCGCTGATGGTGGGCTTGGAAAAGCCCATCTTGCGTGCGATATCCACCGCCTGGACGCGTTCGCTTTCAAGGTGGAGCATGTAGATGGTTTCCAGGTACATTTCCGCGGATTCGCTGCTTCGCATCGATTCGCCTTTCTCGTCTGCCTTTGCGCCAATTGTAGCAAGAGCGCAGCAGGCTATTGGGGGCATGCGTCCGAGCAAGGCGCTTGGCTTCGCAAGCGGCGCCCGGGTGTTTCCCTTGCGGCCGGTGATGGGCTTGCAAGCGATGCGATCCGGCGGGCTTTCAGCGCAGCTGCATGCAGCAGAGCGGCGCTGGGCGCCCTTCCATGCGCGATTCCGCGAGCCCGTCCTTTCACGGGTTTTCGCCTATGGGCGCTCCGAGCCCGCTTCCTCGGCATCCCGACTTCCTTTCCGGGCGGTGTCCGGCGGCGAGTGGTATACTGGCGCAATCCCGTGCACCGTTGGGCCCTGTGCGGGTGTCGAAATTAGTTGCCCATAGCCCGTGGTGATAGCCATGCGGAAAGGAGAATCCCATGTCCAAGGAATCATTGTGTCCTGTTGCCCCCGCGCAGGCGACCCGGTCGCGTTCTGCCGGAGTTGCGAGAACGGGGGTGATTGCAGCGGTGTATGCGGCGGCGACGCTCGTCGCGCTGCTCTTCCTCCAGGGTCTCGCCTGGGGTCCCGTCCAGTGCCGTATCTCCGAGGCGGTCTGCGCCATCGCGGTCGTGACATCGTCTGCCGTGCCCGGGCTCTCGCTCGGCTGCGCGATCGCCAACCTGTGCAATGTCGCCATCAGCGGCACCGGTGCGTTGGGGATGCTCGATGTGGTCTTCGGCACCCTTGCCACGTTCTTGGGGGCGCTCTGGTGCCGTAGGTTCCGTTCGCGTCCCGCCCTTGCCCTGTTCGGTTTCGTGTTGGCGAATGCCCTGATCGTTCCCTTGTACCTGCCCATCCTCCTCCAGGGCCTGGGGTATTACACCATCCCCTTCACGAGCATCTCGCTCGAGGGCATGTACATTCCCATGTACCTGTTCGGCGTTGTTGCCGTCGGTATCGGCGAGGCCTTGGTGATGTATATCCTCGGCCTGCCGCTGTTGCGTGCGATCAGGAAATTCGGCGTTGCGGGGGATGAGGGGTAAAGCCCCGTCCCGCGCTGTCTGAGAAGAATGGAATAGGGCCCGGAAAGCCGCCTTCCCGAGGGCGGCTTTTTCTGTTCTCTCCACCAGCAAAGGGGCAAGCTAATATACAATCAGAAGGCGCCTGTTCGGAGGCGTGCATTGCGGAAATGAAGCACTGTCCCGGTAGATTGCCGGGCGAAAAACGGAAAAGAGCCTGCATGAACCCCCTGGTTGTCATCCCAACCTATATCTCCTCGCGCCATTCGGTGCCCTCGGACCGAAACGATGCGGTCGTGTACGACCACACCACCCCGCTGATGAGCGAAGGGGAGCTTCCCCGTTGCCTGAAATCGCTCAATAGGGTCCGTGGCGTCGGCGCCGTTGCCGTGCTGGTTGCGGCAGAGAGGGGGATCGAGCAGCAGGCGGCGGAAAAGGTGCGGGAAATCGCCTCGCGTTTCCCCTTGCTCAGCATCATGGTGGTGACTGCGGGGGAACTCGACATCGTCAGGCGCCGCTTCGAGCAGCTCAGGCTCGGGCGGTTGGAATTCGAGATCGGGCTGTCCGGTTATTCCGCCATCCGCAACCTGGGGCTCGTCCTTGCGAATATCCTGGGTTTCGACAGCATCGTGTTCATCGATGACGACGAGGTTATCGATGACGCCTCCTTTTTGGAGAAGGGCATGTACGGCCTGGGCAAGCTGACGCGCAGGGGGATTCCCATCCTCGCGAAGAGCGGATACTACCTGAATGCTGAAGGGAACTGCCATTCCCTCAGCCAGGATAAGTGGTACAACCGCTATTGGAATCAGGGACGCGCGTTCAACCAGTGGATCGACCAGGCCCTTGCCGGTCCCAGGCTCTCCCGTTCGAACCATGTGTGTGGCGGGTGCCTCGCCCTGCACAAGGAGGCCTTCAAGCGCTTGAGCTTCGACCCCTGGATTCCCCGAGGCGAGGATTTGGACTACCTGCTCAACCTGCGCATGTACGGTTCCGATATCTGGTTCGACAACAAATGGTGCCTGCGCCATCTCCCTCCGAAGGGAATCAGCGAGGGCAGGCGCTTCCGCCAGGATATCTTCCGTTGGCTCTACGAGTTCAGGAAGATGGAATACAGCCGCACCCAGATCGATCTTCAGCAGGTGAAACCCTCTTCATTGGAGCCGTATCCCGGCCCCTTCCTCCAGCCTGGAATCGAGAAGAGGATCCGCAAGACCGCGAAGCTGAGGAGCATCGGCCGCCCCGACGGCAAGGAATACCGTAAGGCCGCCAAGGTGGTTGCCACGGAGGCTTCCGAATACGCCCGTAGGAATTGCACGCGTTATTTCGAATTCCAGTACGTATGGCCGGAAATCATGGTCAGGACCGAAGGCGACAGCATTCTGCGCAATGCCCTTCTCAGGTCGGTGGTGCGCTGTTCGGAAGAAGGGGTCATCGAGCCTCCGGCAGAGCAGATGATGACTGCGAGCATCGACGCCGGCTTGACGAAAGAGGTCCGCCTCAACGTTTCCGAGTAGGCGGGTCCTATGGCGCTTTTCCTGTTGTCTATCTGCGTCGGTTTCGGTGTCGGCGTGCTTTCGGGCATGCTGGGTATCGGAGGAGGCATGGTGATGCTCCCCGTGTTCCGCCTGGGATTCGGCATGGCGGCGCTGCAGGCGACGGCAACTTCCCTGTTCGCCATCGTTCCCACATCCCTTGCGGGGTCTGCCACCCATCTGCGCAATAGGACCTGCGTGCCCGCAGTGGGCGTGCTTGCGGGAATAGGCGGAGCCTGCTCGTCTCCCGTCGGCGTGTATCTTGCGAGCGCATCGCCAACCTGGCTTGTGATGGCCGCCGCCGCCCTGGTGATCGGCTATTCGTCGGTGACGATGCTGAAAAAGGCGCTGGCGATCCCGAAGAATGCGGGCGAAGACGGCTGCGCGCCTGCCGTCGGCGGTCGGGCGGATGCCGCCCGACCGCGTCCGGGTGATTGCGGAAACGCCCCTTCCGGAGGGGATGGTGCCTATGCGGGCGACTTGCGCGTTTCGGGGGAGGGGCCTGCCGGCCTCGGCCGCGGCGTTCTGCCGAGGGCGTGCGCTATCGGTTTGGTTGCGGGCGTCGCAAGCGGCTATATCGGCGTGGGGGGCGGTTTCGTGATGATCCCGCTATTCGCTTCGCTTTTGGGCCTGGGGATGAAAAAGGCGTCGGGCACCTCGCTTATTGCTGTTAGTATTCTAGCTATTCCCGGTGTCATCGAGCAGTTCATGCTCGGGAACGTGATGATAAGTGCGGGCGTCGCCATGGCGATTGGGAGCATTCCCGGTGCCGTGGTGGGATCCGCCCTGTCGAAGCGCGTGCCCGAACGGCAGCTTCGCTTTCTCTTCAGCGGCATGCTCTTCGTTTCCGCCGCCCTGCTCGTGGCCAAGGAATTGGGGATTTAGAGAAAAAGGGGGATTATGAAGATCAGGATTTCCAGGGAGATGAGGAACAGGATACTGGAGACCTTCTTCCTCATCGTGGACGTGCTTTCGGGCAGCTTGCTTCTGGGTTACTTCATCAACCCTCCTTCGGCGAGCAACCTGTTCATCGTTCCATGCGTCATCTTCGCAGCCAGCCTGGTCATGACCGTGCGTGTCTGGTTCGATCCCGACCGCGTCCGCGCAAGCCAGTCCGATGCCATGCTGGATCTGGCGGGCCGCACCCTTTCGGCCATGTCCGAGGGCCTGAACGCCAACAGCGCCCAGAAGGTCTGCGACCTGCTGCTTCCCGCAACCGATACGATTGCGGTGGCGATTACCGACGCGGACCACATCCTGGGATATTCCGGGGCGAATAAGGAATTGAACCCCACTTGGGCGCCCATCCGCACCCAGGCGACCCATAACGTCATCGAATCGGGCGAGATGCAGGTGCTCTACACTGCCGAGGAAATCGGCTTTCCCGAGCGCAGGAACGTCATCAATGCTGCGATCATCGTTCCCTTGATCGTGTCCGATAACGTGGTGGGCACCCTGAAGTTCTACTATCCCCACGCACGCAAGGTGACTGCGACCCAGCAGAGCATCGCGAGCGGATTCGCCGATCTGCTCTCCTCCCAGATCGCCGCTTGGAAGTTCAAGGACCAGAAGAAGCTGGCAACGTCCATGGAGCTCAAGGCGCTCCAGAGCCAGATCAACCCCCACTTCCTGTTCAACACCATCAACACCATCTCGTCCTTCATCCGCACCGATCCCGCGAAGGCGCGCGTGCTCCTTCGCGAGTTCGCGACCTTCTACCGCCGAACCTTGGAGGATGCCTCCGACCTGATTCCGCTGTATCGCGAGGTGGACCAGACTTCCCGCTACCTGCAGTTCGAGATCGCCCGCTTCGGCGAGGACCGTTTGCAGCTTTCCTGCGATATCCCCGACGATCTGGCCGGTTTGCTGGTCCCCGCCTTCATGATCCAGCCCCTCGTCGAGAACTCCGTCAAGCATGCCATGCCTGCAACGGGCACCCTGCATATCGCCATCAAGGCGAGCAGGGTGAACGATGACGACCTGTCGATCGATGTGAGCGACGACGGCGTCGGCATGAGCGAGGAGTCGCGCAGCACTATCAAGAAGAAGAAGGAATCGACCGGCTTGGGTATTGCGGTGAGGAATATCAACGATCGCATGAAAGGCTATTACGGACCCGAGTCCCATATGCATGTGGAAAGCGAGGAGGGCGTGGGCACCACCATCACCTTGCTGCTCAAGCATGGATGCACCCCCCGCGAGCACGAGGGTGGGGAGTAGCCGCTCCAACGCGCAAGCGTCGCGGTGCCTGCAACTGGGAGGCCTTCTTTGCCGTATAACCGAAAAGAGAGGGTGTGCATTTTAGTAATTCCGCGGAAGATGCATTATACTTTTGAGGGGTTGCCCCAAAGGCGCCTTCTCATACGGGTTCCCACACCCGTAAGAATTTCGATGAAAGGACTAACATGGAGCTTAAGGCCATTATCGTTGATGACGAGGCTCCTGCACGCTCTGAACTGAGGTACCTGCTTGACGAAACCGAGCAGGCTGAAGTCGTGGCAGAGGCAGCAAGCGTTCGCGAGGCGATCGAGAAGTTGAAGGAATATCCCTGCGATGTGATGTTCCTTGACATCAACATGCCCGAAGCGAGCGGTTTGCAGCTTGCAGAAGCCCTTCAGCATCTGAAGTTCCCCCCCGCCGTGGTCTTCGTCACCGCATACGGCGAGTTCGCTATCGAGGCATTCAAGGTCAACGCCATCGACTACCTGGTGAAGCCCGTTGAAACCGAGCGCCTGGTCCAGGCATGCTCCCGTGTCCGCGAGCATGTTTCCCTCCATGCGAAGGTCCAGCGCCTCGAGCGCATCCCCGTTGAGAAAGCGGGCAAGAAGATCCTCATCGGCATCAGCAATATCCGCTACGTCATGGCTCGCGATGACTATGCCTACCTGCAGACCGATACCGATCGCTATTTCAGCACCGTGAGCCTGGCCCAGCTGGAGAAGCGCCTCGACGGGCATGGCTTCTTCCGCGTGCATCGTGGCTACCTGGTAAACCTCTCGCTGGTTTCCGAGGTCGAATCCGTCGCCGGCGGCACCCTCCTGCTCACCCTCGAGGGCTGCGAAGAGAAGATCCCCGTTTCCCGCCGTCGCGTGTCCGCCCTGAAGAAGGCGCTCGGCCTGTAGGGCATTTCCGCACAGAGCACATCGAAAAGCGCCCTTCGGGGCGCTTATTTTGTCAATGGGCATCGATTGGGACGACACAGTGTCGCTTTCGTGCTGATTGGAACGTAGAAAGCCTTCTTTGCTAGAATCATCGGAAATTCGCGAATATCCCGGGCGGGTTTCCCGCCTGTTTCGAAAGGAAGACGATCCCATGTTGGACGCAGACATGCGTGAGATTCCCCCTGCCGCCAGGTTGCTGGTGGAGGAAAGGGTCGCAAGCCGCCTTCACTCCAAAGATGCCGGCCTTTACGGCTTTTCCGAGCAGGCGCAGGAATGCGCCCGCGAGTTCATGGGTTGGACCGACTTGGCGAGCAATCCGCCGATGCCTATCGACGATATCGTGTCTTTCGCCTCGAGGGTGCTGGCTTCGGGGATCGATACGGTCCTCCTGATCGGGGAAGGTGGATCGACCCAGGCGCCCATGACCATCACCAAGTACCATAAGGCGGATAGGGCATGCGTGAAGTTCCGCGTGCTCGATTCCGATTCCCCTGTGCGCGTCCGCGCCTTCCTTGCCGAATGCAATCCCAAAACCACGCTCGTGCTCACCTCGTCCAAGTCGGGCAGCACGATCGAGCCCCGTCTGGCACTGATGGCCATCCGCGAGGAGCTTTCCGAGCGCATGGCTCCCGAACAGGTGGTGAGGCATCTAGTCGCAATCACCGATCCGGGTTCCGATTTGGAAAAGCAGGCCCGTGAAGAAGGTTGGCTCGCGGTGTTCAACGGAGAGCCTTCCGTTGGCGGGCGCTTCAGCGCGCTTTCGGTCTTCGGCCTCCTTCCTGCAGCGTTGGCGGAAATCGATATCAGGGAATTCATGGAGCATGCATGCGAGGCGGAACGGCTCTGCAGCATGGATTCCCACGAAAATCCCGCAATCCAGCTTGCGGGCTTCTTATACGACAACTATACGAAGGGCCGTGATAAGGTATGCTTCCTGGCGCCTAAGCGAGGCCGCGTTCTGGGTCTTTGGATCGAGCAGCTGGTTGCGGAGAGCCTGGGCAAGGAAGGCAAGGGTATCCTGCCCAACATCGAGACCGACCCCCTGATGTTCAACGAAGACCACGGCGATGGCGTCATCGTCACATACCGGACCAAAACCGACTTGTGGGATGAGCGCAAGAACTTCGAGATGAGCATGGCATACCTGAACCAGGGTATTCCGCGTTTGAACTATCGCATCGAGAACGTCTGCGATCTGGCTGGGCATTTCGTGATGTGGGAATACGCGATAGCCATGTGCGGCTATCTGATGGGGGTTTGCCCCTTCGACCAGCCCGATGTGGCATCTGCGAAGGCCGCTACCCTGGAAGTCCTGCGTAGCGGGCATATCGCGCCGGATTTCATCCAGCAGGATCTGTGCGGCATCGCGATGGGCGATGTCGAAGTGCGCTTGAGCGAGGCGATGAAGGGCCCGCAGGATCTGGAGGGGGCGCTCGAGAAGCTGCTCGGCAGCATCAAGCCGGGCGATTACTTCTCCCTCAATGCCTTCCTCCCCTTCACGGGGGAGGGCCGAAGGGAGGCTCTGGAGATCATCAGGCACAGCATGGCAGCGGAGTTCGGCGTGGTGTCCTGCCTGGAAATCGGCCCCCGTTACCTGCATTCCACTGGCCAGCTGCATAAGGGTGGACCGAACAACGGCGTGTTTCTGATCCTATCGGCCGACGAGCTGAAGGACATCCCGCTTCTGAGGGCCCCGGCTCCCAGCTTGGCGACGCTCGCGAAGGCGCAGGCCGAAGGCGATCTGATGACGCTTTCGAGCAGGGGCCGTCGCTGCGTCCATATCCATCTTCCGGACAATTCGGGTGCGACCATGCGGCAGTTGGCGGCGCTTATCCAGAAGGTGGCGCGAGCCGTGGGCGCATAGCGCTCATTACGATACGATAGCAGGGAAAGAAACTGGAAAGGGCGCTCTTCGGGGCGCCCGCTGTGTTGGCGAATAGGTGGCAATATGGTCGAAGCGCTTGAAATCCACGTGACGGGAATAGTGCAGGGGGTGGGCTTCCGCCCCTTCGTGTATCGTCTTGCGAAACGCAATCTGATCAACGGCTGGGTGCTCAACGCCCCCGATGGCGTGACCATCCACGCCGAAGGCGAATCCCAGTTGCTTGATGGCTTCGTCTTGGAGATTGCCCAGAACGCACCCGCATCCGCACGTGTGAAGAAGATCGACCTAAAGGAGATCCCCCTGCAGGGCTACGAGGATTTCCAGATCCGTTTTTCCGAGGAGGGGGAGCACGAGAAGAGCACTCTGGTTTCCCCCGATCTGGGTATCTGCGATGACTGCGCCCGGGAGCTGCTCGATCCCGAAGACCGCCGATTTCGCTACCCGTTCATAAACTGCACGAACTGCGGTCCGCGATTCACCATCATCGAGGACCTTCCGTACGACCGTTGCAAGACGGTGATGGATGCATTCCCCATGTGCGATGACTGCGCCCGCGAATACGGGGATCCGTCGAATAGGCGATTCCATGCCCAGCCCGACGCCTGCTTCGAGTGCGGTCCGTCTATCAGTTATGCCGAATGCCCCGGGGACGCCTTCGATCCGGCCATCGCGGACGCCCGGATAGACGACCGCGTCCTCTGGGGGCGCACGCGCGAGCAAAGCGACGGCATCTTGTCCAGGGTGGTCGCCCTGCTTTCCGAAGGCGGCATCCTCGCCGTCAAGGGGCTGGGAGGATTCCATCTTGCCTGCGATGCCCGCAACAGGCAGGCGGTTTCGCGCTTGAGGGATGGCAAGAGGCGTCCAACGAAGCCCTTCGCCGTCATGGTGCGCGACGTCGAGGCGGCGCGCGTCTTCTGCGAGGTGGGCGAGGAAGAGGCGCATCTGCTGGAAAGCCCCCAGCGCCCTATCGTCCTGCTTCGCAAGAAGGCCGATGCGGATATTCCCGAGGGGGTAGCGGACGGCCTTGCCGAGCTGGGCGTCATGCTTCCCGCAAGCCCCGTGCAATACTTGCTCATGCACGATTTCGATAGCATGCTGGTGATGACTTCGGGCAATGCATGCGCGTGCCCGATCGAGACCGACGATCTTTCCGCATACGGGACCCTTGCGGGGGTTGCCGATGCCTTCTTGGGCAACGACAGGCCCATCCTTGCCCGCTACGATGATTCCGTACTGCGCGTGGTGCAGGCGGGAAGCGCTGGCGCGACCATCCAGATGATCCGCCGCGCCCGCGGATATGCGCCGACCCCCGTGCCCTTCCCCTATCTGGAAGACGGCGCACCCGCCCTGCTGGCAACCGGTCCCGAGCAGAAATGCACCTTCTGCCTGGCGCGCCCGGGCGAGGCATTCGTCTCCCAGCATATCGGGGACATGGAAAGCCCCCGGATCAATGACGCTTGGAGCGAGGCGCGCGAGACCTTCCAGGCTTTGTTCGGCATCCATCCCGAACGGCTGGCCTGCGATGACCATCCCGAATACCTGACGGGGAAATGGGCGCGCGCCCAAGACCTTCCCGTGACCGAAGTCCAGCATCATCATGCCCATATCGCATCGGCCATGGCCGAAAACGGCCTCGAGGGCGCGGTTTGCGGCATCGCCTTCGATGGAACCGGCTTCGGCAAGGACGGCTGCCTGTGGGGCGGCGAAGTGATGATCGCCAACCTCCAGGCCTTCGAGCGCTTTGCGAACCTTGCGTACTTCCCGCTGCCCGGGGGGAGCGCTGCGATAAGGGATCTGACCCGTTGCGCCTTCGGTGCGCTTTGGGCCTTCGACCTGCTGGACCATCCTGCGGCGCGTCCGCTCATCGAGGGGATGGGGCAGAAGGCGATCCTATGCGAGCAGATGATCGAGCAGGGCTTGAACTGCCCCTATACCAGCAGCATGGGCCGCTTGTTCGATGCCGCCTCCGCCATCTTGGGCATATGCCGCGAGCCTGGTTACGAGGGGGAGGGCGCCCTGTTGCTGGAGGCATCCATGGCGGGCTGCGCTCCCGCGGAGGCGGATCGCATCCCGGAAGGCTATCGGATCGATGTGGTGAAGAACGTGGCGAACGAGGGCAGCACCGCGCAGGACACCTCCGTGCTGATGCTCGATCCGGCGCCTTTGTTCCAGGCGATGCTCGACGATATCGTCGCGGGTTCCGACCGTGCCCTCATCGCACGCCGCTTCCATGATGCTATCGTCGATGCCGTGCTCCTGCAGGCGCAGATGGTAGAGGCGATGTACGGGATAACCACAGTGGTGCTTTGCGGAGGGGTCTTCATGAACCGCTACCTGCTCGAGCGCTGCCTTGCGAAGCTGGAGGAGTCCGGGTATACGGTTGCCATCAACCGCGAGCTGCCCCCCAATGACGGTGGAATCTCCTTCGGACAGGCCGTCGTTGCGGCGCAGAGCCTGTAACCTTGCCTGAAAACCGGTTGTCAGAAAGGCGTGTCCTATGTGTTTGGCCATTCCCGCGCAGATCGTCCGAATGAAGGAAGACAACATCGCCGAGGTGTCCGTGTTGGGCGTCGCGCGCGATGCCTCCATCGACCTTACGCCCGATGCAAAGGTGGGCGACTATGTGCTCATCCATGCGGGCTTCGCCATCGAGATCGTCGACCCGGATTATGCCGAGGAGACCTTGGACCTGGTCCGGCAGATGCCCGAGCTGCTCGAGTTCGGCCAGGGGGTTTAACATGGCGGGTGCTACCGAAAACGGGATGAGGGAGCGCCTTGCATCCTTCAAGGACCCCGAGCTGGCGCGCGGTCTCATCGAATACATCCAAAAGGTGGATGCAGGGGAGGCCAACCTCATGGAGGTGTGCGGAACCCATACCGTCTCCATCGCCCGCAACGGCATCCGTGCGCTCATGCCCGAAGGAGTGCGCCTGCTTTCCGGGCCGGGTTGCCCGGTGTGCGTCACTTCGAACCGCGATGTCGATGCGGTGATTGCGCTTGCCCGTACCCCTGGGGTGACCATCGCCACCTTCGGGGACATGACCCGCGTTCCCGGGTCTACGAGCAGCCTGCTTAAAGAGAAGGCTGCCGGCGCACGGGTCGAGATCGTCTATTCCCCGCTCGATGCGCTGGCATACGCTCGGAAAAACCCGCAGGAGCAAGTGGTTTTCGTAGGCGTGGGCTTCGAAACCACCACTCCCTTGGTGGCGATGACCATCAAGCGCGCGAAAGCGGAGGGCTTGGCGAACTTCAGCGTCTACGTGGCCCACAAGAACATGCCCAATGCGCTCGAGGCCATCGTGGGCGATCCCTCGCTCAAGGTGGATGCGCTGATCCTCCCCGGCCATGTGAGCACCATCATCGGGGCGGAACCCTATCGCTTCCTCGCCGAAGAGCATGGGATCCCAGGCGTTATCACCGGATTCGAGCCTGTGGATGTGCTCCAGGGCATCGCCATGCTCCTGCGTCAGCTGAAGGAAGGCCGCGCCGAGGTGGAGATCGCGTATTCGCGTGGAGTGATGCGCCAAGGGAATCCCGTTGCCCTCGCGGCAATCGAGGAGGTCTTCGAAACCTGCACGGTGGATTGGAGGGGGCTGGGCCCCATCCCGGAAAGCGGCTACCGCATCCGTCCGGAGTACGCGGCGTTCGATGCCATGGCGCGTTTCGCGCCCGAGGTCGAGCCCACCCGCGAGCATGCGGGGTGCCGTTGCGGGGATATCCTGCGCGGTGCGATGGCCCCGTCACAATGCCCCCTGTTCGCGAGGGCCTGCACGCCCGAAAACCCCGTGGGTCCGTGCATGGTCAGCTCGGAGGGCTGCTGCGCGGCACACTACCGCTATTACAGGTAGCCTCATCGGCGATGGCCTACAAACAGTCAACAGTTGCCTGGAACGCGGTTCCGGCAGTCCTTCGCGGCGATAAGCTCTACCGTGCCGCGCGTTCGCCGGCACAGCCTGGAAGGGAGGGCGATGGAATTCGGTAACGGAAAGCTTCAGCGCACCGATGACGGTATCATCGCGGGCGTATGCTCGGGGCTTGCCGAATGCCTGAGCCTTGACGTGGGCGTGCTCAGATTCGCTTTCGTCGCGCTGGCGCTGGTGTCGGCAGGCGCTTTCGTCATCGGTTACGTGGTGCTGTGGTTGATCCTTCCAGCATCCCCCGCCGAAGAGCGTGCGGTGGACGTGCGTCCCGATGCCCCTTCCGATGCGGACCCGCCGGCAGCGGAAGCCGATCCCAAGGTGCGTCGCCGCATCGATGCAGCCAATGAGCCTCCCGTCCCGCCTCCTGCCCCCGGTGTCGAGGAAGTGCGCGAGCCTTTCGACACGACGGGATTCGTAGTGATTGCCCTGATGGTGGGGATCGTCGCCGTGGTGGTCTTCTTCTGCGTCGTGCTTTCGCTGTTCTTCCCCGTGTTCGCGCCTATCCAGTTCTGGCCCTTGGGCGTGGTGGCCCCTGGAATCGTGCGCATGGTTATCCCAGGTCGCGAAGGATACCGCATGGACGCCTTCTTCGACGGGGCGATGTTCATCCTCATGGGTATCGTGCTGTTGCTGAACACCACCGGTGCGGTGTCGATGAATGGTTTTGCCTGGATAAAGCAGTGCTGGCCCCTGCTTATGATGGCCTTCGGATGCGTGATCATCTGGAAGGCGACGGGCCTTGCGGGATTCGCCGTTGCCGCGCTTCTGCTGTTCGCGGGATTCTGCGTGGCGGGTGTCGCCTTCTGCTCGATTCCCGGCCCGGCAGGCTTCCTTGCGGGCAAGGTGGGCTTGGGGTCCTCCTTCGTAGAGTTCGGGGTGTGGTGATGAAGAGCTTTTCCGATTACCCCCAGAAAAACCGCGTCGCCATCGTGGTGGGGCTCACCCTGGTCGTTGCGGGGGTGCTCGGGGTGGTGTTCGAATACTTCCAGGTGCCCTGGTGGCATCGCTTGATCGACGGCGCCCATTTCGCCTTGGTCGCGGCGTTTCCCTTTGCGATCATCATCCTCGCGGCGTGCCTGGCGAGCACGCAGGGGAGGAACTCCCTCGATGCGATGGTGCATCCCAAGGTGAAGCGTCCCGTGTTCACCAGTAGGACCGACCGCAGGATCGCGGGCGTATGCGGGGGCATCGCCGCATCGCGGCAGGTAAAAGCGGGTTTCGTGCGCCTGATCGTGCTGCTTCTGTTCGTGGCGTTCCCGCTGACGGTGACCGTCCTCTACGTGATAGCGGCTTTTGCCATCAAACCCGAATAGCGCCTGCTCGCCGCGATGGGGCCGCGCGATTGCCCGCCGGGGATGCGGGGTGCGGTTTCGGCTATACTTCTGCGTTGTCGAAAGGAAGCTGATGAGCAGCAATATTATCGTGGTCGGGTGCGGGCGCGTCGGCTCGCAGCTGGCGAGCATGCTTTCCGAGAACAAGCACAACGTGTGCGTTATCGATAAGGATCCCGCATCGTTTTCCTCTTTGGGGCGCTTCTTCAACGGATCGGTCGTCCAGGGTGTGGGCTTCGACGAGGATACCCTCATCAGGGCGGGCGTGGAAACCGCGGATTGCGTGTGCGCCGTTACGCAGAGGGACAATGCGAACCTGATGGTGGCGGAGGTCGCTAAGCGCCTCTTCCATGTGCCGCATGTCATCTGCCGTCTGTACAACCCCTCCCATGAGCGCGCCTACGAGCAGCTGGGCCTGGACTATGTGTGCGGGACCACGCTTGTCGCCGAGGATATGTTCGTCAAGGTATCTTCGGGTCGAGGCTCGCGCATCGGCACCTTCGGGGACTTCGAGATCATGAAGTTCTCCATCGACCTGCGCTCCAACAACCTGGAAACCGTTCCGGTATCCCAGCTGGAGAAGGCGCACGACATCAAGATCGTCGCGTTTTCCAGGGCGGACGGGCGCCTGAGCTCGGTGCCCTCGAGCAAGAGCGTGCTGCATCACGGGGATTCCGTGCTGGTATGCGTGAGGCATTCCGAGATCTCCCATTTCGACCGCTGGATCCAGGCGTAGGAGGGCGTATGTACATCGTCATTGTGGGTGGCGGCAAGATCGGGGAATACCTTGCCTCCATCATGCTGCGCATCGGCAACGAGGTTGCAATCATCGAGCAGGACGAGGCGACCGCAAGCCGCCTTTCCGCCGTCTTGAGCGGACGTTTCCTGATCATCGAGGGGGACGGCTGTATGTCCCGCTATCAGGAGGACGCCGATATCCGCAAGGCCGACGTATTCGTTGCCGTTGCCGGGCAGGACGATACCAATCTGATGTCCTGCGAAATCGCGCAGAGGGTATTCGGCGTTCCCCGATGCATCGCCCGCGTGAATAGCCCCAAGAACCTGCGCATCTTCAGGGAAGTGGGCATCGAGTGCGTTTCGGCAACCACGCTCATCGCGACGATGATCGAGGAAGAGGCCATGTTGGGCGGCATCAGCGTATTGAGCAGCCTGACCCATGGCAATGTGGCGCTGAAGGAGGTCACGGTCCCGCGCATGCGGCATCACAGCAACGAAGAAGGCGTTCTGGCGGCGGACGTGGTCCTGCCTGCCGGCTGCCTGATGGTATCGGTATCCCGTGACGACGAGGACCAGATGGAGATAATCGACTCCGAAACCGTGCTCCATCCCGGGGACGTCGTGGTCGTTGCGGCGTATGCGGACAAGATGGATGCGGTGCCCACCGCCTTCAAAGCGCTCTAGGCGTGCGCGTCGGATGGAGGCGTCCGCCATCACGGTTGCGCCACCCGTCTTCGCGCGTCTTTTCGGTAAAATCACCTGAGGAAGCATTCACCGCGCCCATTGGGGCGCGTCGTCTCTAGGAGGGATTCATGATTCCGCGTTACACCCGCCCGGAAATGGGCAGGATCTGGCAGAACGAGAACAAGTTCGCCATCTGGAAGGAAATCGAGCTTCTGGCTTGCGAAGCCCAGGCCGAGCTGGGCAAGGCGGGCATCACCCGCGAGGAGGCTGCCTGGATTCGCGAGCATGCCGATTTCACTGTCGAGCGCATTGACGAGATCGAGGCGGTCACCAACCACGATGTCATCGCCTTCCTCACCTGCATGGCGGAATACATCGATGCCGATATCCCCGAAGGCCAGGAAAAGCCCAGCCGCTGGGTCCACTACGGCATGACCAGCTCCGATTTGGGCGACACCGCGCTGTGCTACCAGATCACCCAGGCCCTGGACATCATCCTGGACGACGTGGTCGCCATCGGCGAGATCTGCAAGCGCCGTGCCTTCGAGTTCAAGGATGTGCTGTGCTGCGGCCGCACCCACGGCATCCATGCCGAGCCCATGACCTTCGGAATGAAGTTCGGTAATTGGGCATGGGCGATGAAGCGCGCCCAGGTCCGCCTGCAGCAGGCCCGCGAGGTCATCGCGACCGGCGCCATCTCCGGTGCTGTGGGAACCTATTCGAGCATCGATCCCTTCGTCGAGGAATACGTCTGCGAGCATCTGGGCCTGACCCCCGACCCGCTGTCCACCCAGGTCATAGCACGCGACCGCCACGCGCAGGTGATGAGCGCGCTCGCGTGCACCGCATCCAGCCTGGAATACATCGCCATGCAGGTGCGCCTGCTCCAGGAAAGCGATGTCATCGAGGCGGAGGAGCCCTTCAAGAAGGGGCAGAAGGGGTCTTCCGCCATGCCCCACAAGCGCAATCCCATCACCGCAGAGCGCGTATGCGGCATGGCCCGCACCATCAAGGCGAATGCCCAGGTGGGATACGATAACGTCGCCCTGTGGTTCGAGCGCGACATCAGCCATTCCAGTGCCGAGCGCATCGCCATGGCGGACAGCTTCATCGCCCTCGACTACATCGCCGAGAAGCTCCGCTGGATCCTGGACGGCCTGCAGACCTATCCCGATGCGATGATGGCCAACCTGAACAAGACCCGCGGCCTCATCTTCAGCAGCAAGGTGCTGCTTGCCCTGGTGAACACCGGAATCACCCGCGAGGACGCATACGTGATCGTCCAGCGCAATGCGATGGAGACCTGGCATGACGTCCAGCAGGCAAAGCCCGGCCCTACCTATCGCGAGCGCCTTGAAGCCGATCCCGAGTGCACCCTATCCGCAGAGGTCCTGGACCAGATCTTCGATCCCTGGGATTTCCTGTCCCGCAAGGACATCGTCTTCGACCGCCTGGAGAAGCTGGAATTCTAGTTTCCGGCACGGGCGCATCCGTCGGTTTCGGCGCGGTTTCTCGAGCCGTGAAAAGGGGCATCGGTCTCAGCCGATGCCCCTTCGTTTTGCCCTCGAAGGCGTGGAATGTTCGCGTCGGGCCCGGAAGGCGAAGGTGCCTGCGGTGCTTGGGCCCCCCATCCGTCTCCTGCGCGACCTAGGGAGAAGGCCATTCGGGTTGGATGCTACTGATCCTCCGGCACCTCGTCGGAGCCCGGCTGCCACACGCGGACGAGGGTCCAGCCGGCATCGTTGCCGTCCGAGGATCCCCGGTCGATCTGCATGGCGGTGACCACGGTCGGGCCGATGCCGGAACTGCAGAGGTAATCGCCCCATTCGGCGCAACCGCTTTCGGTGCCCAGCGAGCAGTAGATTCCCTTTTCCAGATTGACCGCGCAGACCGAGACGGTCGATTTGACCATGAACCAGTCGTCTTCGCACCAGCAGGGGCCGCACTGGGGCGTGCGTCCGAAACGGAACCATGCAAGCCCGTCGTATCCCTGCCCTGCCTGATGGGGCTTTGCGGGCGTGTAGGTTCCCAGGTCGGAAATGCCCCCGCCGTAGTCGTAGATGCCCTCGAAGCAGAACGAGAACCCGTTCGGCCCCCATCCGATTGCGCAGGGTTCCATCCCGGAAGGCAATTCCAGGCTGTCGGATGCCACGGTGCCCTTGCTTCCGAACATGAGCAGGTCGAAGGCGCGATCGCGTTCGCTGCTGCGGACGGCGACGGCGACGCCTCCCTCGCATGCGGCGATCGGGCAAGCTGCCCTGCCCTTCGAGGCCCAGACTTCTTCGGCGTTCCCAGAAGAGAAACCGGTCCTTTTGAGGACGGTGCTGCCTTCGTCGGCGTCCTTTTCTGTCGGGATCCGGGGCCTGACCTGCCACCAGGCGCGATTGCCCGCAGCGGCGATGGAAGGGGTCTCGCTTTCGGGACCGCCCTCGTCGAGCACGCGGGCGTCGCCCAAGGTGAGCTCTTGGGAAAGCGGTGCTGCGAGGACGCGCCATCTGCCCTCCATCGCATTCGCCTCCACCCAGATAAGGCCGTTCGCACATGCGCGGGCGTCGAAGACCTCGAAGCCCTCGGCCTGCCCTTGGGCGGCCTCCAGGACGGTGGATTGGATCCCCGTGGAGGTCTCCAGGATGAAGACGCGGGTGAGCGGGCTCGCCTGGTCGGTGGTAGTGAGGCAGCAGGCGATGCCGTCGCTGCCGGCCCAGACCAGGGTCTGCGAGGGAAGGATATGCTCTGCGAGCAGGGAAAGGCAGCTGTCCCTTTCGGCTTCCTTTAGGTCGTCGATCTGGATGACGTCGTTCTGGCCGACCGCGATGCCGTCCCTGCCCTGGCCGCCATCGTCGTCGGCGAGCACTGCGCCTGCTGCCATGATCGCGGCCGCTCCCGCTCCCAAGGCGCCGTAGAGGAAGTGGCGGCGCGTGAGGACGACCCGCCTGCCCTCGACATCCAGTGTGATGTTCCGGAAGCGCTCTTCCTCTTCCCTGAGGAGCGAGGGCCTCTGCTTGGATTTAAGCTGCTCCAGCTGGCGGACTCGGCGGTTTCCCGCATCGGTGCGCGGCTTCGGGCCCTTGCGCCCTTCCCCTTCTGCGGCGCCGCCCCGCCTTGCCTTGGGAGTCCGCCTCTTTCCCGGTTGTGCGGTGCGCGCCTTCTTCTTCACGCTCGGGCGGCTTGCGCCCGTATCGATCCCGCTGCTGCCCGGCTTTCGTTTGGTCGGCATATCCTGGTCGCTTTCCTGTGGTGCCCTGATGAATGGGCCGTGTCTTTCTTTCGGGAATATTGTGTCATTCAAGCGGGGCTTTTCGGTGCGGGGGCAGGGCAATTGCTAGAATAATCTGGAAATTACAACGGGCGGATGACGGCTTGGACGGGCAATGGCCGCGGCGCCCTATAATCTTGCATGCGCGATCGGCGTCCTGCCGTTGCGCATGGAGCGAAAATCGAAAGGAGCAGGAAATGGGCAACGAAACCCGACGCATCCTTCTGGTGGAAGACGAGAAGACCATCCGCGATGCGGTGGCGGCATATCTGGAGCGCGAGAACTACTGGGTTACCGCGGTGGGCGACGGCCAGGAGGCCCTGGAGGAATTCGCCAAGCACCATTTCGACCTGGTGGTGCTCGACCTCATGCTTCCCCGCGTTCCCGGCGAGCGCGTTTGCCGCGCCATCCGCGATAACTCCGATGTGCCCATCATCATGCTGACGGCGAAGGGCGAGGTTGAAGACCGCATCATCGGCCTCGAGCTCGGTGCCGACGACTACCTGGTCAAGCCCTTCAGCCCCCGCGAGCTGGTAGCACGCGTGCGCGCCCTTCTGCGCCGCGTCCATTCCGACGTCGAACCCCAGCGCGAGGTTCTGGAATTCGGCGAGCTCGCCATCGACGTTTCCGGCCACAAGGTGCTTGTCTCCGGCAAGGAAGTGAACCTCACCGCAAGCGAATTCAAGCTCCTCACCACTCTTTCCCGTTATCCCGGCAGGGTCTATTCCCGCATGGAGCTGGTGGAAAAGGTTCTGGGTTACGACTTCGAAGGCTACGAGCGCACTATCGACAGCCACGTCAAGAACCTGCGCGCCAAGATCGGAGACAACCCCCACAACCCCAAGTGGCTCCACACCGTCCATGGCGTCGGATATCGCTTCGAGGATCCGACCAAGCAGCTCTAAGGGATTGGGGAAGCCCGTCAGCGGCCGATTATGCAGTCAGAGGAAAAGAAGAACGATGAAGCCAAGCGCTTCTCGATAGACACCAGATCGACCGAATTCCGCTTCGGTCGCGGCGGATACGAGCAGGAAGATGGGGCGCGGGGCCAGGGTATCACGTACACGATGCGCGTTATCCTCGCCTTCGCGCTCGTTTCCTTCATGACAGCGCTCGTGTCCATCGCCGTGCTCTCTTATGTTTGGGAGCAGCACTTCCAAACCTACACCAGGGAAAACATGCAGAATATCGCCGAGACCACGGCGCAGGCCATCGGTGCGCGTTATTCTGCGTCCGGCGGCCACTGGTATGCGGGCGCGCTCGACCCCGCGTCCTCGGCGCACGATGTCAACGAGAGCATCGGCGTGCGCGTGGTCGATGCAAATGGCGATGTGCTCTACGACGATTCCAGGACCATGGGCTCCATGGCCGAGATTTCGCTTGCGCCCACCAGCAAGGAGTCGCTGGCGACGGCGGATATCGTCACCCCGGAAAAAGAAGTGGTCGGTGCGGTCCAGGTGTGGGTGTACGGTTCGAACACGCTTCTCACCCAGGCCGACCAGGAGTTCAAGAACCATAGCTACCAGGCGATGATCTACGCGACCATCATCGCCGTGTGCATCGCGATGATCGTGGGTATCCTGTTCGCCCGATCGCTGGTCGATCCCATCAACAAGATCACCCGTGCCGCCAAGGCGGTGGGCGAGGGCGATCTTTCGGCGAGGACGAACCTGGAAGGCGACGACGAGATCTCCAACTTGGGCATGACCTTCGACGTCATGGCCGAATCGGTGCAGAAGGACAGGCAGCTGGAAAGGCGCCTGACGACCGACGTCGCGCACGAGCTGCGCACCCCGCTCATGGCGATCCAGTCCACCGTCGAAGCCATCCTCGACGGCGTGTTCGAAGCGGACGAAGAACGCCTGGAGACGATCAATTCCGAAGTCCAGAGGCTTTCCCGCCTGGTCGATGCGATTCTGAAGCTCTCCCGTCTGGAAAGCGGCGGCGTGCGCCTGAAGGAGGAGGTCGTTAACGTGGGCGACCTGATCAGCGGCCTTATCTCCACCCACGAGGCTTTCGTCAAGGATTCGGGACTCGAGTTGTACTACGATGCCGATCCCGACGTGTACGTCTGGGGTGACCCCGACTACATCCGCCAGGCGACGGCGAACCTCATCTCGAATGCCGTGCGCTACACCCCCGAGGGAAGCATCACCGTCAGCGTCAAGCGCGGCGAGCGGATGGGATCCATCTCCGTGGCGGATACGGGAATCGGCCTTTCCGAGGAAGAGGCGAAGATGGTCTTCTCCCGCTTCTGGAGGGCGGAAGCCGGGCGCACCCGCGAAGCCGGCGGCTTGGGCGTGGGCCTTTCCGTGGTGAAGGAAATCGTCGAGCAGCATGGCGGCTGGATCCGCGTCGAGGGCAAGCCGAACGAAGGCGCCACCTTCACCGTCTATATTCCGTTGTATGATGAAGAACACGTCGCCCAGCAGAGGAAGAAGCAGCGCAGGCGCCTGGCTGGAAGGGACGGTCAATCCGAATCCGCGAGCTTGAAGGATGCCAGGCCCATGGCGGCGTGGGCGTCCGGGCACGAGACCTACAAGATAGACCGCACGGATCAGGATCGATGATGTTGGACCGGGATGTGGGCTGCCGGCGGCGGCCTGCATCCCTTTCATACGCAAGATTGAAAGGATTCAGCTGTGACGCAGATGGAACTTCGCCCCGATGCGCAGGGCAAGGTGCGCGACCTGTACGATTTGGGAGACAGGCTGCTCTTGGTCGCAAGCGACCGAATTTCGGCATTCGACTATATCCTGGAAGACGAGATCCCCTATAAGGGCCAGGTCCTGACCCAGATCTCGGTCTTCTGGTTCAAGCTTCTGGAAGGCGTTGTCGACAACCATATCATCAGCACCGACGTGGAAGACCTGCCCGAGGAATTCAAGCAGTATTCCGACTACCTGCGCGGCAGGTTCATGCTGGTGAAGAAGGCCGACATGCTTCCCGTGGAATGCATCGTCCGCGGCTACCTGAGCGGTTCGGGCCTGAAGTCCTACAAGAAGGACGGCACCGTGTGCGGTATCAAGCTTCCCGACGGCCTGGTCAATTCCTCCAAGCTGCCCGAGGCCATCTTCACCCCGTCCACCAAGGCCGAAATCGGCGACCACGATGAGAATATCAGCTACGAGCGCTGCGCCCAGATCCTGGGCGAGGAAGATGCCGCTGCGATCCGCGACCTCACCCTGGAGGTCTACAACCGCGCCGCCAACCATGCTGCCGAAAGGGGCATCATCATCGCCGACACCAAGCTGGAGTTCGGCAAGGTCGATGGCAAGATCATCCTTGCCGACGAAGTGCTCACCCCCGACAGCAGCCGCTTCTGGGCGGTCGAGTCCTATGCCGAGGGCGAGGAGCAGGCGAGCTTCGACAAGCAGTTCGTACGCAATTGGCTGCTCGAGAACTGGGACTTCACCGGCGCGCCCCCGCGTCTGCCCGAAGATGTCATCCGCAAGACCAGCGAGAAGTACATCCAGGCATACGAGATCATCACCGGGGAGAAGTTCCAGAGGTAACCGCCAGGGGATATCCCGCGTTATGCGTTTTCCCGCCCGCTTTCCCTTCGACTGGGGAATCGGGCGGTTTTTTGTTATATTGATGGGACGGCAATTTTCGACAGTAGCGCCGCTTTCCGTTCGGTGGCGGCAGAGGAGAGTGTCCGATGAGTACTCGCAATCCTATGAACGAGCGTTATCAGGATGAGACCAAGCCCAAGGGCGTTACCCGCAAGAGCGCAGCCTCGGCGAAGCCCGTCAAGAAGGCTGCCTCGAGCGTGCATATGGAAACCAAGTCCGAACCCCAGAAGGGCCTGTTCGGGGGGAAGAAGAATTCCAACGCGAATTCCAAGAAGAAGGGCCTGCAGGAGAATCCCAAGCGCCTCCAGCATCCCGACACTCCCGAATACAAGAAGTGGCACACCTTCTGGATGATCTCCATCATCGTCGCTGTCGTGCTCACCCTGGTCGGCCTGCTGGCACGCAACCTCTTCGATGCGGGCCCCGTTGCCATCGCCGTCGTCATCATCGGCGACGTCATGCTTATCGCAGCGGTTCTGGTGGATGTGTTCAAGCTCAGCAGGATGCGCACCAGGTACGCCCAGCAGCTGAGGGAGGATAAGTCCAAGGCGACCAAGCGCAGGCGCCAGCAGGAGGCGGCCGAGCGCAAGGAGGCCATCGAAAAGGACGCGAGGGCACAGGACCTCAAGGCGGTTCGCGAAGGCAAGGCCATTCAGGCGGAGAAGAAAAAGAAGAGCCTGAACCCCTTCAGCACCAAGAACGTGTAGGGCCGGAACAACAGGTATTCCCAAGCCGTCCGACGAGCGTGCGAGTCGGGCGGCTTCGTTTTCGCAGGAGGTGCATTTCGTGAGGCTGGTCTCATGGAACGTCAATGGGTTGCGGGCGATTGCCAAGAAGGGCTTCGACCGGATTTTCGAGCAGCTTGACGCCGATATCTTCGCCCTGCAGGAAACCAAGCTGCAGGAAGGCCAGATCGACATGGAGTTCGAAGGCTACCGAAGCTATTGGAGCTACGCCCAGAAGAAGGGCTATTCGGGGACCGCGGTATTCACCAAGCGCGAGCCTCTGCGGGTGCTCCATGGGCTGGGCGTCGAGCATCTGGATACCGAAGGCAGGATCGTCGCGCTCGAGTTCCCCGAATTCTGGTTCGTGAACGTCTATACCCCCAATGCCCAGAACGAGCTTGCCCGCATCGACCACCGCATGGAATGGGACGATGCCTTCCGTGACTTCTGCAAGGGCTTGGAGGAGGGGACCACCCCCGAAGGCCCTGGAACGGCCGACCCCAAACCCGTGGTGATGTGCGGCGACTTCAACGTCGCCCACAACGAGATCGACCTGAAGAACCCCGGCCCGAACAGGGGCAATGCCGGTTTTTCGGACGAAGAGCGCGGGAAGTTCACCGACCTTCTGGATGCGGGCTTCTCGGACACCTTCCGCATGCTTCACCCGGAAACAGAAGGGGCGTATTCCTGGTGGAGCTACCGCGGACGCGCGCGCGAGCGCAATACGGGGTGGCGCATCGATTACTTCCTCGTCAGCGACCGCTTGGCGGAGCAGGTGCGGATGGCGCATATCTTCGCCGATATCATGGGAAGCGATCACTGTCCCGTATCGATCGAGCTGGAAGCCTAGGCTTCCCCTTTTGCGTTCGAAAGGAGATGGAATGGCAAAGGAGCTGGATATTTCGGGAGCTCAGATGGATCTGGAGAAGATCCAGCAGGGTGTCCGCATGATTTTGGAGGGAATCGGGGAAGACCCCGAGCGCGAGGGCCTGAAGAAGACCCCCGAGCGCGTTGCGCGGATGTACGCCGAATGCTTTGCGGGCATGTACGGCAATCCCGAAGAGTACTTCGAGGTTACTTTCGATGAGAATCACGACGAAATGGTCCTGGTGCGCGATATCCCCTTCTATTCCATGTGCGAGCATCATCTGGCGCCCTTCTTCGGCAAGGCGCATATCGCCTACATCCCTGCGAAAAGCGGGCGCATCTGCGGTATCTCCAAGCTCGCGCGCCTGCTTGACGTGTATGCGAGGCGTCCGCAGGTGCAGGAGCGCCTGACGAGCCAAGTTGCCGACACGCTGATGGAACAGCTCGAACCCCAGGGCGTGATCGTGGTGATCGAAGCCGAGCACCTGTGCATGAGCATGCGCGGCGTGAAGAAACCGGGCTCCAAGACCACCACCAGCGCGGTGAGGGGCTCGTTCAAGAGGAATCAGGCAACCCGTTCCGAGGCGCTTTCCCTGATCTTTTCCTCCGGCGTGCGATAGCGCCTGTTGATACGTATAATTACCTGAGCGCCTTTTGGCGCTGTGTTAACCCGAAACGCGCTGCCGCTGCGCGCGAAGCGGCTTTTTCGATAAGCAAGGAGAATTCCCATGCGTTGCGTAATCTCTGTTCTCGGTAAGGACAGGAGCGGCATCGTTGCCGCCGTTGCGACCACCCTGGCCGAATGCAAGGCGAATATCGACGACATCAGCCAGACTCTGCTCGACGACATCTTCAGCATGACCATGTTGGTCACCCTCGACACCGAAACCGCCGGGTTCAACGAGGTCCAGGAAAAGCTGGCCGCAGACGGCGAGCAGCTGGGTGTCCAGATCACCCTTCAGCGCCAGGACGTCTTCGACTACATGTACAAGATCTAGCGTCCTTACGCGGTTGAACCCGTCTGATGGACGGGAATCGATCGGGTCTTCGGACCGTTGCAGCGCCGCTCCTTACCGGGCGGCGCTTTCGTTTTTGCGGCTTCGGCCCGGCTCGCGTGCGGCCTTGCCCCGAAAAAGCACCCGCCGGGCGGTCGCGATCCCTTGAGCCTAGGGATGGGGCAGGGTCTTCAGCACCGCCCAGATGCGCTGCCTGCCGTCGGGGCTTTCCATGAGCTCTTCGAAGCAGGGGATGGAACGCACTTCCCGGCAAAGCGCCGTGAAGCGTTCGTTTCCGATGGGCTGCAAATGGTAGGCGGCGAAGAAGGCCTGTGCCGATGATGCGCTTGCGATCACCACGGCGACCGGGTCGATTCCCTCGATGATCTGCAGCAGTTCCCGAGCATCGAGTCCGTCGGTTTCCACGTAGCAGACCGCCTCTGCGCCCCAGCCCAGGGCCAAGGCGGATTTTTCAAGCGCATTTTGCGCCTGAGGGGATGGTTCGGCAGGGAAAAGCGCGGCGATAAGCCCCGATTCCGCCCCATGGACGTGCCGGGAAAAGCGCGAGAAGGCGTTTTTCCTCGGGAAGTCGTATATGCCGTTGCCGTGTTCCATGGAGGGGATTGTATCAGCCTTCGGGCGCGCCGTCCCGGACGCTTTGTCCGCAGGCTGACCGAATATGCATTACAAGCACGGAAATATGCATCGATTCGAAAGGGGAGGGGTTTTGCTCGAGAAGGGCCTGCAGAAACGATGGATTAATATGAAGCAAACGTGGGTATCTTATGCAGAAGCCAGAGTGAAAAGAGGCTATGGGAAAATAGCGGGGTTGATTTCGAATCGCAGCTTTATTGGAGGAAGTGCACTCATGAAGTCGAAGAAGCTTGCTTGCATAATGCTCTCGCTCGCATTCGCCTCGGCATGCCTGCTTGGCCTGGCATCCTGCTCGATCAAGTCGGGCCTCACCGGGGGCGTTGCCGCAACGGTTAACGGCGAGAAGATCATGGAAGATGATGTCACGGAGTACATCGAGAACTTCAGGAAGAATAACGGCCTGGAAGACGATGAGGCCTGGGCTTCCTGGATGGAGGCAAGTGGGTACACCCCTGAGACCATCAGGGAGCAGGTAATCGACAACATGAAGGATACCGAGCTCATCAAGCAGGCGGCGCAGGAAAAGGGCATCACCGTTTCCAAGGCGGACATCGATGCGAGCGTGGAGGCTACCCGTTCCAACTTCGAATCCGATGAGGCTTGGGAAAGCGCCCTTGCCGCAGCGGGCATGACGGAGGAATCGTATCGCGAGAGCATCGAGGTCCCCATGCTCCAGAAGCAGCTCCAGGAAGCGGTTTTGGAAGAGAATGCGCCCGATCCCGCAACCGATGAGGAAGTGGTCAACTACCTGGCGCAGTACGCCCCCCTGTTCGATGGCGCGAAGCGCTCTTCCCATATCCTGTTCAAAGCGGGTGACGAGGCTTTGGCGGAAGAGGTTCTGGGTCGCATCAATAGCGGCGAGCTCGATTTCGCCGACGCCGCGAAGCAGTATTCGACCGATACCGTCTCCGCAGAAAAAGGCGGCGATGTGGGCTGGGATCAGCTGAACACCTTCGTCGCGGAATACACCGATGCCTTGGCCGGTCTCGAGGAAGGCCAGGTGAGCGGTTTGGTTACTTCCGACTACGGCATCCATATCATCAAGTGCACCGAGGTCTTCACCGCTCCCGAAACGGTGACCTCTATCGATCAGGTCCCTTCCGAGTTGGCAGAATATGTCCGTGGGGTCGTCAATGACAACCTGAAATCCTCTGCATACAACGATTGGTTTTCCGAGTTCGTTGAAAAGGCCGATGTGAAGATCAACGATATGCCCGAGGGCCTGCCCTATGATGTGGCTACTGCAGATGATGCTGCCGAAGGCGGGGAGGAAGCATCGGATGCAGCCGGTGACGGGGCCGATGGCGCCGATGACACCGCCTCTGCCGATGACGCCGCAACCGATGAAGGGTCTGCACAGGAAGAATCCGAAAAAGAAGAAAAATAAGTACTTGCAGCTTATCTGCGGGTTATTGTATAATCTCTAGCGCTGCATGACATACATGGAGCATTCGACTTAACGGAGAGATGTCCGAGCTGGCCGAAGGAGCACGATTGGAAATCGTGTATACGCCAAAAGCGTATCTGGGGTTCGAATCCCCATCTCTCCGCCAGGAAATCCAAAAGCGCCGGTTTACCGGCGCTTTTTTCTGTATTGGGCATTCTTCGGGATCGGGTTCTCCGGCCGTTACGCAGGTCGGGCCGCCTGCTTCGGTTTCGCTGGCGCATCCTTTCGGCGGGCTGAAAATCGGAGGCATGGAATCGCCCTGGGCCTGTATGCGGGGCGCCCGGCTTCTTTGTGTGCTTATTCCGTTTGCGGGCGAAATGCGTCCGCTGCTTTTTCAGAATATGATACGAAAGTCTCAAAAGGGAGTATTTCAATCGATAATCGGAATTGCTGATAATCGCTGTCATCGTGATTAAAACCTCGAATAGCAAGGGAAAAACGGTCGAAATATTATCAGGATTATGAAAAAAAGAATGACACGGTTCGCATCTTTATGATAGGATGCCTATGCACTCACGGAGACGGATGGTTCCCTGGTGGGGCCCGCGGCCTTCAAAGCCGTTGCGGGGCGCGCAGAACGTCTTGGGTGTGTTCGATTCGCACACGTCTCCGCCATAGAAACCAAAAAGGAGCCGCATCATCGATGCGGCTCCTTTCTTTTGCCTTGCTGTTTGCGAAGCGTATGGCCGGATTAGATCAGAGCCATGGTTTCGCGGGCGATGCACATCTCCTCGTCGGCGCTGATGATCAGGACCTTGACGGGGGAGTCGTCTGCAGAGATGACGCGGTCGCCGCCACGGCCCTTGTTCTTCTCGGGGTCGACGATCATGCCCATGTGCTCGAGGCCCTCGAAGATCTCCCTGCGGGTGAACTCGCTGTTCTCGCCGATGCCTGCGGTGACTACGACTGCGTCGGTGCGGGGCATGATGGCGTAGAAGGATCCGATCGCCTTCTGGACGGAGCGGTTGTACATATCCAGGGCTAGACGGCACTTCTCATTGCCGGCGATTGCGCCCTCTTCCAGCTCGCGCATGTCGTTGGAGATGCCGGAGATGGCCAGCAGGCCGGACTTCTTGTTCATCAGGTCGTCCATCTCATCGAGGGTGCAGTTGTCGCGACGCATGATGAAGGTGACGATGGCAGGGTCCATGGAGCCGGTGCGGGTGCCCATCAGGATGCCCTCGAGCGGGGTCAGGCCCATGGTGGTGTCGATGCAGCGGCCGCCTTCGACAGCGCTTACGGAGCCGCCGGAGCCCAGGTGGCAGGTGATGATGTTCAGATCTTCGACGTTCTTGCCCAGTACTTCGGCTGCCTTTTCGGCTGCGTACTTATGGGAGGTGCCGTGTGCGCCGTAGCGGCGGATCTTGTATTCGGTGTAGTACTTCTCGGGCAGGGCGTAGCGGTATGCCTTCTCGGGCAGGCCGGCGATGTGGAACGCGGTGTCGAATACCAGGACCTGGGGCAGGTTGGGTGCAACCTCGCGCAGTGCCTCGATGCAGGCTGCCGCGTGGGGGTTGTGCAGGGGTGCCAGCTCGCCGCAGATCTTCACCTTTTCCAGGGTGTCGTCGGTGACAAGCGCGGACCTGTCGAAGTATTCGCCGCCGGAAACGATGCGGTTGCCGGCACCGGCGATGTCCTCGATGGAGTTAACGGGGCATTCGTCGCTTGCGAAGATGGTCTCGAGCAGCTTGGACAGGCAGTCGGCGTGGCTTGCGCCCTCCATCTCGAAGTGCTCCTTGTTCTTGGAGGGCAGGAAGGTGACGTTCATGAAGGTGCCGGGGCCGTAGATGCGCTCGGCGTTGGATTTCATGAGGCATTCTTCGTTGTCCATGTCGATCAGCTGGCACTTCAAGGTGGAGCTGCCAGCGTTTACAACCAGAATGATCATCGGTTCTCCCATTCTTTCTATATCGCGATTAGTGATCGCTTCGCCATCTTCGGGATGCCTAAGACACGAAGCATTCAACATTATACCCCTGTGATAGCCTCGTGAAAACAAGGCGTCCCGTGTGGTTCCATTCGAAAGATTTATGAGAAAACTTGACTTATTTAATTATCGCAATCATTTAATGTATATAATGCTTCCTACCGCCGAATAATTGGCGGTGTCATTATGGCAGCGGATACATCATTGCGATATTATGCAAATGTTGTTTGCCGTCGTGGCTTGACGCTCCGGTCCACTAATGCGGAACCGTCGGGCCGCCGGACAGATAGAGACGAGGTATTTAAATGGAAAAGGTATATGACGTAATCGTCCTGGGCGCTGGCCCTGGTGGTTTGGCAGCAGGCCTGTACGCTGGCCGCAGCAGGCTCAACACCCTGATCGTCGAAAAGGGTCAGGATGGCGGTCAGATCGCTATCACCGACGAAATCGAGAACTATCCCGGACAGCGCGTCGACATCGAAGAGTCCGGCCCCAGCCTGATCGCCCGCATGACCGCACAGTGCGAGAAGTTCGGCTGCGAGCGTCTGTCCGCAACCGTCAAGGCTGTCGAGCTGGAAGGCGACATCAAGAAGATCGTCACCACCAAGGACGAAGAGTACTGCGCAAAGACCATCATCCTGGCTACCGGCGCACATCCCCGCAAGATCGGCTGCGAGAACGAGGCCAAGTTCACCGGTAAGGGCATTTCCTTCTGCGCAACCTGCGACGCTAACTTCTTCGAGGACTTCGAGGTATACGTCGTCGGCGGCGGCGACTCCGCAGTAGAAGAGGCAATGTACCTGACCAAGTACGCCCGCAAGGTTACCCTGATCCACCGCCGCGACACCCTGCGTGCCGCCAAGTCCATCCAGGAGAAGGCATTCAAGAACGAGAAGCTCAGCTTCATGTGGGATTCCGTCGTCGAGAAGGTCGACGAGGGCGACATCCCCAACATGCTCGGCAAGATGTGGGTCCGCAACGTCAAGACCGACGAAGTGACCGTCATCGAGGCTGACGAAGACGACGGCATCTTCGGCCTGTTCGGCTTCATCGGCATGATTCCCGAGACCGGCTTGTTCGAGGGCGTCATCGACATGGAGAACGGCTATGTCGTAACCGACGAGAACATGGCAACCAACGTCAAGGGCGTTTGGGCTGTCGGCGACATGCGCAAGAAGAGCCTGCGCCAGGTCGTCACCGCTGCCGCAGACGGCGCTATCGCCGCAATGCAGGCAGAGAAGTACCTGTCTGAAATGGAATAGGCTTCCATTTCGAATAGAAGCAAACCGGCATCATTCAAATCACACGAAAGAGGAGGAATAACGATGCTCGAGGTAGATAAGAAGACTTTCGAACCCGAGGTTCTGCAGGCTGAGGGTAAGGTCCTGGTTGACTACTATGGCGACGGTTGCGTTCCCTGCGCAGCTCTGATGCCCCACGTACACGGCTTCGCCGAGGTTTATGGCGACAAGATCAAGTTCTGCGCTATGAACACCTCCAAGGCTCGCCGCGTTGCTATCGGCCAGGGCATCGCTGGTCTGCCCACCGTTGCCATCTACGAGAACGGCGAGAAGATCGACGAACTGGTCAAGGAAGACGCAACTCCCGAGGCCGTAGAGGAAATGATCAAGCGTCATTACGCATAAGTCGTCTCCCCTATTCAATTTAGGTGCAGGCCGCGAGAGCGGCATACCATATGACTGTCGGTAACGAGTTAAACGAGAGGAGGCAACATGAGCATCTTGGCTAACAAGAAGGTTGTCGTAATCGGCGACCGTGACGGTGTTCCCGGCGAAGCGATCTCCGCTTGCGTCGAGACCGCGGGCGGCGAAGTGGTATTCTCCTCCACGGAGTGCTTCGTTTGAACCGCAGCCGGTGCAATGGACCTCGAAAACCAGCGTCGTGTACTGGGCTTCACTGAGGAGTTCGGTCCCGAGAACGTAGTGGTTATCGTTGGCGCATCCGAGGGCGAAGCCGCAGGTCTCGCTGCTGAGACCGTCGAGGCTGGCGACCCCACCTTCGCAGGTCCGTTGACGGGAGTCTCGTTGGGACTTCCCTGCTACCACATC
>Ga0129308_1000992_pt1 | contig 34203 bp, 30 predicted proteins | sample L827metagenome_FD_94440 | JGI IMG/M metagenome (GOLD analysis project Ga0129308, IMG submission 94440) | Ring-tailed lemur group fecal microbial communities from Wisconsin, USA - L827 metagenome | ecosystem: Host-associated > Mammals > Digestive system > Large intestine > Fecal | place: USA...
GAGGTGCCGTATGTCCAAGGGCGGAATCGACCTCAGAACGCTGAGTGATGCGAACCGCATCCATGTTTTGAAGATTATCCATGAGCAGAAGAGCATTTCCCGGACTGAACTGGCCGGAATGACTGGGCTGAGCCTTTCGGCGGTCTCACGGATCGTCAAACAGCTCATTGAAGACGGCTTTGTTTTGGAGACGGGTTACGGCGACTCCAGCGGCGGCCGGAAGCCCATCACCATCCGGGTCAACCCCTTGGCGGGATACGTCATCGGCGTGGATTTCAGCAAAACCAAGGCCAATGCCGGGGTATTCAACTTCTGCGGTGAGATGATCTTTCAGTACGTGGCTCCCATCCATGGACGCGCCTATTTGGATGGTTTATACGAGGCCATTGACAACTGCGTTGCCTTTCTACACGCCAAGGAACGCCTTATGCTGATCTACTGCGGCGTCCGGGGACTGATCGACAGCAACACCGGTACCATTTTGTCCTCCACCACCTTCGGGTGGGAGAATATTCCCCTGCGGCAGCTCCTGACCGACCGCTACTCCGTGCCGGTGGGGCTGGATATCAATGCCAGGCTGGCAGCTCTGGGCGAGTGGAAAACGGTTTACGACGATTCGGTGGACGATCTGGTCTATGTTACTACCTCCTGGGGCATCTGCGCCGGGGTGATCTCCCACCGGGAGCTGTTCCGAGGCGGCTGGGGCATGGCGGGTGAGATCGGAAACACCATTAATTTTACCGGCGAGGGGAACCCTTTCCTGCGGAATCTGGAGGAATCCTGCGGCGGCCAGATGCTGATCCGTCGGGCCCAGGAGAGCTGGGGCGCGCAGGACAATTTTCTGCTGCGCAAGCTGACGGGGGACTGTGCCGACAAGGTGACGGTGGAGGACATCGTGGCCGCGGCCAACTCGGGCGACGCATTTGCCGTCCGGCTGGCCCGGGAGGCGGCCGCCGTGCTGGCTCTGGGGCTGTTCAACGTGGTCTATATCTATAACCCAAAGGTCGTCGTCATCGGCGGGCTGCTCTCCGAGATGGGGGATATCGTGCTGGAGCCCATAAAGGATATTCTGCGCCAGCGTCTCCCCGAGCTAATCTATCGCCAACTGAAGGTGGAACTCACGGTTTTGGGTAGCCGGGCCAGCCTGGTGGGCGCGGCGGAGGCTGCCTTCCATGTGATTTTTACTAGTCCAATCGGCGACCCGCACGGCCACAACAATATGCTCTGCGTCGGGACTTGAATAGTAAATAGCGCTGTCGCTATTCGCTATAAAAGAGAAAAATCAATTAAAACAGGAGGAAACATCATGAAAGCCAAAAAGACACTGTCCTTGCTCCTCTGCGCTTCCGTCATCGTGGGTATGCTCGGCATGATGAGCGGCTGCAGCAACAGCACGTCCCAGAGCCCCAGCCCCAGCGCCAGCGCGCCCGCGGAGAGCGCCCCCGCCGAGACCGGTACCGCCAGCCTGTTGGACCAGATCAAGAGCTCCGGCGTGATGGTGGTCGGCACCAGCGCCACCAACGCCCCCTGGGAGTCCATTGATGCCGACGGCAACTACGTGGGCTATGACATGGACCTGATCAATGAAATTGCCTCCCGCATGGGGGTTGAGGTCCAGATCGAGGATATGGCCTTTGACGCTCTGGTGGCCGCCGTCCAGACCGGCAAGGTCAATGTGGCCATCGCCTCCATGGGCGCGAAGGAAGAGCGCAAGGAGAAGGTCGATTTCACCCAGATGTATCATCAGCAGATGAACGTGTACATTGCCCAGAAGGATTCCGATATCTCCATCGCCAATATGGAGGACATCGCCGCCTACAACGTGGGCGTGCAGAGCGGCACCCTGCCCGACCAGTACATTACCGGTCTGGTGGACGCCGGCAAGATGAAGGATTCCCAGGTTTCCCGCTATGAAGCCCCTGAAAACATGATTCTGGACCTGGAGGCCGGCCGTATCGACCTGGTGGCCGGCGATAAGAACCAGGCCAAGGTCTTCGAGGGCATGTATAACGTCAAGATCATCTACGAGTGCTCCTTCTTTGGCACCGGCGAGAACATCGCCGTCCCCAAGAATCAGCCCGAGCTGCTCGGCGAGCTGGACGGTATCCTGGACGACCTGCGCGAAGAGGGGTTCCTGGACGAGCTGGCCCTGAAGTGGGAAGTGGACTGAGTGACTGAGTAACGCCATATCGGCAACCAACCAAAATCCATTGCCGCAGCGGGCATTTCCGCCCGCTGCGGCCCCTCAAAAACCAGGGAGAGACGGAACAAATCGGCGCGCACAGGCGCGCATGTCCCGGCTGAATTGACCGCGCAGCGCATGTGTGCGGGGATTTGTTTCGTGTTTGCCCGGACCCATGGGAAGAGGTCTTTATGGAACTGACATTTAACAGATTATTTACATATCTGATCCCCTATCTGCTGGGCGGTATCTCGGTGACCCTCTCGGTCTCCTTCCTGGCCCTCGTGATTGGAGCAGTGGGCGGTTTGCTGCTGGCCTTCCTGCGGGTATACGGCGGGCGGGCCGTCCAGGTGCTTATGACGATCTTCAGCGCGGTGTTCCGTGCTATCCCCCAGACCATCCTGCTCCTGCTGCTCTACTTCGTCATCGCCGGTTCAATCAACATCTCCGCGTACTGGGCGGGTACGCTCTCTCTGGCGGTCATAAGCTGCGTTTATCAGCTGGAGATTTTCCGCTCCGCCATCGAGTCGGTGGATTACGGCCAGATGATGGCCGCCCGCGCCATCGGAATGTCCCATCTCAAGGCGGTCTTTTACATCATCCTGCCCCAGGCACTGCGCCGGGCCCTGCCCTCCTGGGCCAATGAGGCCGCCGGCGTGATCAAGGCGTCGTCCCTGGTGTATATCATCGGCGTGGTCGAGATCATGCGGCTGGCCCAGTATGAAATTGCACGGAGCCGACAGCCCTTTGCGGTCTACATTGCCGTTGCGCTCATCTACTTCGCCTGCACCTACCTGACCAACTTTGCGCTGCGCAAAGTGGAAAGACGCCTGGCGATTCCCGACATTTCTTAACTGCGAGGTCATGTAAAATGGGTAAAGAAATCATCCGTCTGGAAGGCATTAAAAAGTCCTATGGCCAAAGTGAGGTTCTGAAGGGGATTGATCTGTCTGTCAACGAATCTGAGGTAGTCGTCCTTCTGGGGCCCAGCGGCACCGGCAAGAGTACGCTGCTGCGCTGTATCAACCTCCTTACTGTTCCGACCGAAGGCCATGTGTGGGTCAGCGGTCAGGAGCTGACGGCCCCCAAGGTCAACATCAATCACGCCCGTGAGCACCTGGGTATGGTGTTTCAGGAGTTTAACCTGTTCGCCCACCTGCGGGCCATCGACAACGTGGCGGTGGGGCTGACTAAGGTGCTGGGCGTGAAGAAGGCGGAGGCCCGGGAGAAGGCCCGGATTGAGTTGGAGCGGGTAGGCTTGGGCGACAAGCTGGATCTGTACCCCGGCCAGCTCTCCGGAGGCCAGAAGCAGCGGGTGGCGATTGCCCGTGCTCTGGCCATGGACCCGGAGGTCATGCTCTTCGACGAGCCCACCTCGGCCCTGGACCCGGAGCTTATCGGCGAAGTACTGGAGGTCATGCAGAAGCTGGCCCAGGAGGGCATGACTATGGTCTGCGTGACCCATGAGATGCACTTTGCCCGCCGTGTGGCTAACCGCATTGTCTTTCTGGAGGGCGGCGTGATCGTGGAAGAGGGGACGCCCGACGAGTTTTTCGAGCATCCCAAGACCGAACGTGCCCGCCAATTCCTCGGTAAGTTTGAAAGCCAGTTCGACTGAGGAGGGGTTATTATGAATGTAAACTTTCTGGAAATTGCCATTCCCGCATTCTGCCGGGGCGCCCTCATTACCTTGGAGATGTCGGCCATCTCCCTGCTCCTGGGCCTGGCGGTGGGGATACCCTTGGCCTTTGCCAGAGTCTACGGCGGTAAGATGCTGCGCAATTTCAGCCTGGCCTATTCGGAACTGATGCGAGGCACGCCCGTATTGGTGCAGCTCTTCATCGTCTATTACGGTCTGCCCCAGTTTGGCCTGGTGCTCTCTCCCATGGTGGCCGGCTGCCTGACCATGGGGCTGAATTCGGCGGCCTATCAGATCGAATATTTCCGGGGAGCCATCCTCTCCATCGGCCCCGGTCAGATGATGGCCGCACGGGCCCTGGGGATGTCCCAATTCAAGGCGATTCGCGTGATCCTGATGCCGCAGGTTTTCCGTATCGTCCTGCCCACCTGGGCCAACGAGGCCATCTCCATGATTAAAAATACGTCGGTGTGCTATCTGATTGCCGTGCCCGAGCTGATGACCCAGGCCAAGATCATGATTTCACGGTTCTACAACACCATTGAGTCCTACTCCACCGTGGCAATTTTTTACCTGGTGATCATCGGCGTGATGACCATCATTTTCTCCGTGGCGGAGAAGAAGATCAAGATTCCCGGTCTGACCATAGAAAAGGCCAAAAAATAACGCCGCACCTGGGCGCTCCCGGAACAGCTCACGAGCTGTTCCGGGAGCGCTTTTTTACTGCGGGCCGGTGCAGAAGGTGCAATCTGCGCGGAGAAAACGATGCATGAAGTATTGCATCGGATGCAAAAACAGGCTATGATAAATACGATCCATCAGGTATATCCAATGCGATTGGGTGGAAGCCTGCAAGCGACTGCCACGATGCTTGGAAGGAAAGCAGGAACTATGACCGATTTGTTTGAAAAATCCATTCAGACTCTGGAACTGCCCCGCGTGCTGGGGCTTCTGGCCGACCAGGCGGTGACAGAGGAGGGCAAGGAGCGCTGCCGGGCCCTGCGGCCACTCACGGACGCCGACGACGTGCAGCGCCGACTGGCCGAGACCTCGGCGGCCCTGAGTATGCTGGTCCTGCGGGGCACGCCGTCGCTGTCCGGTGTCAAGCCGGTGGCCGCTGCCCTCCAGCGGGCCGACATGGGGGGCGCGCTGAACACCCGGGAGCTGCTGGACATCGCCGCCCTGCTGCGCTGCGCCCGGTCCGCCCGGGACTACGCCACCGGGGAGGGGAATCAGAAGACCTGCATCGACCACCTTTTCGCCTCCCTGACCGCCAACCGCTTCCTGGAGGACAAGATTTCCACCTCCATTCTGGGGGAGGACGAGATCGCCGACGCCGCCAGCCCGGAGCTGGCCGACATTCGGCGGCACATCCGGGCCTCGGCCTCCAAGGTGCGGGACATCCTGCAAAAGCTGATCTCCTCCTCTCAGGCCAAGTACCTCCAGGAGTCCATCATCACCATGCGCTCCGGCCGGTATGTGGTGCCGGTGAAGGCGGAGCACAAAAACGACGTTCCCGGCCTGGTCCACGACGTGTCCGGCTCCGGCGGGACCTTTTTCATCGAGCCGATGGGGGTGGTCAAGACCAACAACGAGCTGCGGGAGCTCCAGGCCCGGGAGGAAAAGGAGATCGAGCGCATCCTGCGGGAGCTCTCCGCCGACTGCGCCGGGCATAAAGAGGATATCATCCAGGACTACGATCTGCTGGTGATGCTGGACGTGATCTTTGCCCGGGCCAAGCTGTCCACCCGGATGGATGCCAGCGAGCCCAGGCTGGGCCGGAGCGGTATCGAGCTGAAAAAGGCCCGCCATCCCCTGCTGGACCCGGCCAAGGCGGTGGCCAACGACCTGCGGCTGGGGGAGGGCTTCGACACGCTGGTCATCACCGGCCCCAACACCGGCGGCAAGACCGTGACCCTCAAGACCATCGGCCTTCTGACGCTGATGGCCCAGTGCGGTCTCCACATCCCGGTGGCCGACGACAGCCGGGTAATGGTCTTTGACCATGTGCTGGCCGATATCGGGGACGAGCAGTCCATCGCCCAGAACCTGTCCACCTTCTCCTCCCACATGGTGAATATCGTGGGCATCCTGGGCCAGTGCGGGCCGGGGACCCTGATCCTCTTCGACGAGCTGGGAGCGGGCACCGACCCGGTGGAGGGCGCGGCCCTGGCCGCCGCCATCATCGAGTCCGCCCGGGAGCGGGGGGCGCTGGTGGCCGCTACCACCCACTATGCCGAGCTGAAGGTCTACGCCATGACTACCAGGGGGGTGGAGAACGCCTCCTGCGAGTTCGACGTGGAGACCCTGGCCCCCACCTATAAGCTGCTCATCGGCGTGCCGGGCAAGTCCAACGCCTTTGCCATCTCCCGCCGTCTGGGGCTGCCCCAGGCGATCATCGACAAGGCCGCCGAGCGCATCGACGCGGAGAACGTCCGTTTTGAGGATGTGCTGACCCAGCTCGACCGCCAGCGCCAGGAGATGGAGCGGGAAAAGGATGCGGCCCGGAAGCTGCGCCGGGAGATGGAGGACTCCGCCAGGACCGCCCGGGAGTACCGAGAGCGGCTGGAGAAGGAGAAGGCCAAGGCGGTGGAGAAGGCCCAGGTCGAGGCACGCGCCATCATCCAGGAGGCCCGGGACACCGCCGATCAGGTTTTTGCCGAACTCAACGATATGCGCCGCCGCCAGGAGAAGGAGGCAAGCTGGCAGGAGCAGAACGACCGCCGGGCCGGCCTGCGCCGCCGCCTCAACGAGGCGGAAGACGCCATCGGCGGCGGACGGGAGGACCTGCCCCCGCCGCCCCCCACCCGGCCCGCTGCGGCCGGGGACACGGTGGAGCTGGTAAAGATGGGCACCAGGGCCACCGTGCTGTCGGTGAACAGGGACGGAGGGCTCCAGCTCCAGGCGGGCATTCTGAAGATCACCGCCAGGCAGTCGGAGGTGCGAGTGGTGGAGGGCGAGGCCCAAAAGACCCAGAAGGAGGCCCAGCGGTTCGTCCAGCGGGCGGAGCACAAGCTGCGCTCCCTGGGGGCCTCGCCGGAGGTGGACCTGCGGGGCATGATGACCGACGAGGCCATCGGGGTGCTGGACCAGTTCCTGGACAGCGCCGTCATGGGCAAGCTGACCCAGGTCACCGTCATCCACGGCAAGGGCACCGGTGCAGTGCGTAAGGCGGTGCGGGAGCACCTCAGGCGCAGCCGCTACGTTAAGACCTTCCGGCCCGGCCGCTATGGCGAAGGCGAGGACGGCGTGACGGTGGTGGAGCTGAAATAGGTTATGGAAACAGGGCAAAAACAGGGGATATCGTCATATCGATGGTTTTGTTTGTGAAAAGTGTAAAGGGCCTTGCGGGAATTTGTGCAAAATGTCATTGACGGTTTGACACAAATTTGGTATGCTATAGAGGTGCAAACAATGTTTTTGTTTGAGGGGGAGAACACAATGTATATCAAAGAGGCGGTCGTGAACAATCAGGTAGGTCTCCACGCCAGACCCGCCACGTTCTTCATTCAGAAGGCCAATGAATTTAAGAGCTCCATCTGGGTGGAAAAGGATGAGCGCAGAGTAAATGCGAAAAGCCTGTTGGGTGTCCTCTCTCTTGGCATCGTGAAGGGCACCGCAATCAACCTCATCGCCGACGGACCCGACGAGAAGGAGGCCGTGGAGGCGCTCATCGAACTCATCTCGTCCAACTTCTCGGAGTAAGACCTTCGAACTCTAGAAAAAGCGCCGCATTGAGCGGCGCTTTTTTTCACCTCGGGAGGGGTGAGCCATGCCGATCAATCCCTATGTCAACCAGTATAACCGCCAGTTGGACGCCATCCGGCGCCGGGAGGCCAAGCTGTTTCGGGTGCGCGCTCCGCGGAATGCACCCGGCGGAAGCCTGATGGCCAAAATCGAGGAAAGAATTCCGGAAAAGCTGCGGGGGACTCTGGATACCGCCTTCTACACCGCCTTTCAGGTGCTGTTCCAGCAGGGGACCGGCCTGCTGAAAAAGACCATACCGGAGAAAAAGCTTCGGGGGGAGCGGTATATCCGGGAATACTTCCTCAAGGAGGACCCCAGCGCCGAGCACGTCCGAGCCTTCCATAAGAGCGGCAGCCGGGGCGGAGCGGCGGCCACCGCTGCGGCCACCCTGGAGGGCTGCGCCCTGGGCCTGCTGGGGATGGGGCTGCCCGATATCCCCATCCTGATGACCCTGCTTCTCCGTGCGGTGTATCAGACTGCCCTGCGCTATGGTTTCCCCTACGACACCCGGGAGGAGCGCTACTACATTCTGCTCCTGCTGTGCGCCGCCCTGACCAGGGGGGCGGAGCGGAAGGACTACAGCGACCGGGCCGACGGATTCGGGCGGGCCATCGACCACGGGGAGCGGCCGCCCTTTGACCTGGACGCCCAGATGCGGGAGACCTCCAGGGCCCTGGCCGACGCCATGCTGGTGGTGAAGTTCATCCAGGGCACTGCCGTCGTGGGCGTGGTGGGGGGCGCCTGCAACTTTTCCGCCAGCCGCCGGGTGACCGAGGTGGCCAATTTGAAATACCAGAAGCGGTTTTTGGAGAAAAAGCGGAGGGGGCTGTGATGAAGAGGGAGATAACGCCGGAGCCGGTGCTTCGGGGAAGACTGCGCATGTGGCTGGGAGTCCGGTATTTCCGCGCCCGACGATGGGTCTGGTGGCATGTGGGCGGGACGGCCTATGCGCGGCGGAGGACCGCCCCCGACTGTCCCCACCTGTGGATGGCCCACGCCACGCCCCTGGTGCGGAGGCTCCGGGACGTGGACCTGTGGATGCAGGAGAACAAGGTGCGAAACCTGCGCCTGGCCGCCGCCCGGCTGGATGGAATGACTCTGCTGCCCGGGGAGACGCTCTCCTACTGGCGGAGCATCGGCAATCCCACGCGGCGAAAGGGTTATGTGGAGGGGATGCTTCTGCGAAACGGCCGGGTGGTCCCCGGCGTGGGCGGGGGCCTGTGCCAGTGCTCCAACCTCCTCTATTGGATGACCCTCCACACGCCGCTTACGGTCACCGAACGGCACCGGCACGGGTATGACGTCTTTCCCGACGCGGACCGGACCCAGCCCTTCGGCAGCGGGGCCACCTGCTTTTACAACTATCTGGATCTGACCATCCGCAACGATACCCCCGACACATGGCGGCTGATGCTGCGGGTGACGGACACCCATCTGGAGGGAGAGTGGCGGTGCAGCGCTCCGCAGACCCTCCGCTATGAGGTGTACGAGAAGGAACACTATTTCCAGGGGGAATACTGGGGCGGCTATACCCGCCATAACGCCCTGTACCGCCGGGTTTTTGACCTGAAGGGCGTTCTGCTGGGGGATGAATTCGTATGTGAAAACCACGCTCTGATGATGTATTCCCCCATGCTGCCGGAAGAAAGGTGATGCAATCCCATTGACCTTTGACGAACGGAAAGAAAAGCCCACGGCCTATCCCCACAGGATGCGCCATCCTGCGGGGCCCCGTGGATTTGACATCCTCGGGTGAAGTGAATTCACCCTGCGGCAAGGTTTTGGGCGCGGCCCAAAACGCTTGAACGCGCCGACGCGCGGTTGTCTGCGCCCATGCGGCAGGCCGCGATACACCGAACGGAGACCAAGGTGGTGCAATCCCATTGACCTTTGACGAACTGAAAGAAAAAGCCCACAGCCTGCCGCTGAAGCCCGGCGTCTACATCATGCAGAACGCCAAAAACGAGGTCATCTACGTGGGCAAGGCCAAGGCTCTGAAAAACCGGGTGTCGCAGTATTTTGCCAATCTGGCCTCCCACACGGAAAAGACCCGGGCCATGGTGAGCCAGATCGACCACTTCGACGTCATCATCGCCGACTCGGAGTTCGAGGCCCTTATTTTGGAGTGCTCCCTCATCAAGCGGCATCAGCCCAAGTACAACATCCTTTTGAAGGACGACAAGGGCTACCCCTATATCCGCCTGTCGGTGCACGAGCCCTACCCCCGCTTTTCCCTGGTCAACCGCCCGGCGGAGGACGGGGCCCGGTACTTCGGGCCCTATGGCAGCCGGGGGGCCAGCCAGGACATCATCGACGCTCTGAAGGCCGCTCTCCGCCTGCCCCAGTGTCAGAAGCGGTTTCCCCGTGACATCGGCAAGGAGCGGCCCTGTCTCTACTACCGTATGGGCCAGTGCGACGGCTACTGCCGCAGGGAGATGGACCAGAGCCGGTACGGCGAGGCCATGGACCAGGCCGTCCGGCTGCTGGAGGGCAGGTACGACGAGGTGGTGAACGACCTCCAGGCCGAAATGGAGCGCGCGGCCGCCGAGCTGCGGTTTGAGCGGGCCGCCGAGCTGCGGGACCGCATCCGGTCCATCGAGCTGCTGGGCAAGCGGCAGAAGGTGGTGGCCGGCAGCCTGGCCGACACCGACGTGGTGGGCTTCCATCGGGGGGAGGCCAAAAGCTGCTTTGTGGTCCTGCACTATGTGGACGGCGACCTGGCGGCCAAGGACATGGAGCTCATCGACACGCCCATGGAGGAGGAGCGGGAGGACACCGTCTCCGCCCTGGTGAAGCAGTACTACGGCGGGCGGGGTAGCCTGCCCCGGCAGATCCTGCTGCCCTGCGAGATCGAGGACGAGGTGCCGGTGCTCCGGATGCTCTCCGAGGCCTGCGGACGGCGGATGGCCCTGATGACCCCCCGGCGTGGGGCCAAGATGGACCTCATCCGCCTGGCCAACAAGAACGCCGTGGAGGAGGTGGAGCGAGCCACCAGTCGGGAGGAACGGCAGTCCAGGCTGCTGGAGGCCCTGGGACGGATGCTGGCCCTGGAGCGGGGCCCTGAGCGCATCGAGGCCTATGACATCTCCAACACCGGCGACGCCGACATCGTGGCCTCCATGACCGTCTTTGTCCATGCCCGACCCCTGAAGCGGGACTACCGCCATTTCAAGCTCCGGGACCTGGAGCACGCCGACGACTACGCCTCCATGGAGCAGGTGCTCACGAGGAGATTCCGGCGGTATCTGGACGGGGACGAAAAGTTCGGGGATCTGCCCGACGTGCTCTTCATCGACGGCGGAGAGAACCACGCCAGGGTGGCCGTCCGGGTGCTGAAGGCCCACGGACTGGACATCCCGGTGTTTGGCATGGTGAAGGATGACCGGCACCGGACCCGCGCCCTGGTGACGCCGGAGGGCCGGGAGATCGGCATCCAGCACAATCAGGCCATTTTTTCCTTTGTGGGCCGTATCCAGGAGGAGACCCACCGCTTTGCCATCGAGTTCAACCGGCTCCAGCGGAAGAACCGGGTCCAGGGCTCGGTGCTGGACCAGATCCCCGGCGTGGGCGACAAGCGCCGGGCTGAGCTGCTCAAACGCTTCAAGAGCGTAAAGAACGTCAGGGCTGCCTCTCTGGCCGAGCTGGAGGAGGCGGTGCCCAAGAACACGGCCAGAGCCGTGTATGACTTTTTCAACCGGCCGGAGGGGGAGCCATGACCATGAAACGATTGCGCAAGCTGCTCCCCATGCTGATGCTGTGCCTGATTTTGGCCGCCTGCGGCGGGGGCGGCGGGGCGGAGATTACGCCTGCCGCCGATGTGACTGCGGCGCAGGCGGCACAGGCCGTCTGGAACAGCCAGCCCGACCGGGAGGGACTGGAGGCCCTGGAGGGGGACGGCCTGTCCGGCCACCTGGCCGACTTCTGCGGGCTGGAGGACTGGGAAGAGGGGGCGGTGTATGCCGCCTCCGGCGTGGACGCCCGGGAGATCACGGTGGTGCTGCTGCCCGACGAAGACGCCGCCCAGGCGGCGGGAGAGAGGCTGGAAGTCTACCGCCAGAGCCGCCAGGGGGGCTTTTTCGGCTACGCCCCGGAGGAGGCCGAGCGGCTGGACAAGGCCGCCGTCCTGACCGCCGGGCGCTTTGCCGCCCTGCTGGTCTGCGAGGACATGGACGCGGCCCGGTCCGCCTTTGAGGCCGCTCTGGCCGGGGAGCCGGTCTTTGCCCCCGTACATACGCAGACGCCAGACCCTGCCCCGAGCCCGTCGGAGCCGCCGGAACCCACGCGGACCCTGCCGAAGCCGGCAAGCCCACCCTCTCCGTCGCCTGACCCGGAGCCCACCCCCGCCGGGGTGCTCAACCCGGACCTGGACGTCAGCGGCTTCGTACCCTACGTCCAGCCCAATGCCTCCGTGATGGAGCTCTATGACACCAGCGCCATTCAAAGGGCGTGGGAGAGCGGAGACGACAGCGGCCTGAGCGACAAGGACCGGGAGATCCTGGAGCGGTGCCGGGAGGTGCTGGGCGAGGTCCTCACCGAGGGAATGAGCGCATATGAAATGGAACTGGCGGTACATGACTGGCTGGTGGAGTGGGGAAGCTATGACCGCACGGTGTATGACAATCCCAACCACAGCGGCCGCACCGGCTACCGGGACCCCTGGGGGATGCTGGTGGGGGGCTACGGCAACTGTCTGGGCTACTCCAGCACCTTCCAGCTTTTGATGGACCTGTCCGGGGTGGAGTGTATCACCGTGGTCGGAGCGGCCTTCGGCTCCCGGGAGGACCATGCATGGAACATGGTGAAGCTGGACGGGGAGTGGTACTGCGTGGACGTGACCTGGGACGACCCCACCGGTGCGGCCAGGAACGGCAGACATCACCGCTATTTCAACGTGACCAGCGCCTATCTGCGGGAGACCGACCATCAGTGGGACTATCGGAATGTGCCGGAGGCCACGGCGGCCGCGTATGCCTGGAAGGCGGACTAAATTTGAGGAAAAGGAGACTGCACCTATGCGCGTCATCACAGGAGAGGCCCGGGGCCGGCGGCTGAAGGAGCTGTCCGGCATGGACACCCGGCCCACCACCGACAAGGTGAAGGAGTCCATGTTCAACATCGTCCAGTTCGACATCGAGGGGCGAAAGGTGCTGGACCTGTTCGCCGGCACGGGCCAGCTCGGCATCGAGGCGCTGTCCCGGGGGGCGGAGTCCGCCGTCTTTGTGGACGTGCGCAAGGACGCCGCCGCCCTCATCCGGGAGAACCTGGCCCACTGCGGCTTTGCCGGCCGGGCCCGGGTGGTCCAGGGGGACTATCTGGCCTTCCTCACCGGCTGCCGGGAGAAGTTTGACCTGGTCTTTCTGGACCCTCCCTACGCCAGCGGTTTTCTGGAAAAGGCGCTGGAAACCATTGCCGCGATTGACATTGTGTCGGAAAATGGTATAATAGTCTGCGAAAGTGCGCAGGAAACGGTCCTGCCGGAGCTGCCGGCCCCCTATGCGGTGGGGCGGGAATACCGCTACGGCAAGATCAAGCTGACCACGTGCCGGCGCACGGTGTGACGGTCTCCGGACCAGTTCAAAACCCATAGGGGGCGTGTGTCCATGAAGATCGCCATTTATCCCGGCAGCTTTGACCCTCTGACTCTGGGCCACTTGAACATCATCAAACGAGCGGCCCGCTGCTTCGACAAGCTCATCGTCTGCGTCATGGTGAACTCCCAGAAAAAGGGGCTATTCTCGCCCGAAGAGCGGGTGGAGCTCATCCGGCGGGTGGTGAAGCAGCTCCCCAACGTGGAGGTGGATGCCTCCGCCCTGTTGCTGGCGGAGTATGCCCGGCAGCGCCGGGCCCGGGTGATCGTCAAGGGCCTGCGGGCCTTCTCCGACTTCGAGGCTGAGGTGCAGATGGCGGTGGTCAACCGCAAGCTCAATCCCAACATTGACACGATGTTCCTGCCCTCTAATGAGAAGTACACCTATCTCAGCTCCACGGTGGTGAAGGAGATGGTGCGCTATGGGGCGGACCTGTCCGACTTCCTGCCCCGGGAGATCATCGAGGACGTAAAAAAGAAAATGGACGACAGCAGGAGGGAAAATTAGATGGCGACCGGTGTGGAAGAACTGGTGGATATGCTCTTTGCCATGATCGACGAGGCCAAAAGCGTACCCCTGAGCAGTGAGAAGTGCATCATCGAGCGGGACCGGGCCCTGGACCTGCTGGACGATATCAAGGCGCAGTTCCCCATGGAGTTTGGCGAGGCCAAGAAGCTGCTGGCGGCGCGGGCGGACTATATCGCCTCCGCCAAGCGGGAGGCCGATCTGATCCGCAAGCAGGCAGAGGACAGGGCCAAGCAGCTTCTGGACGAGGATGAGCTGATGGCCCAGGCCAGGCAGAAGGCCAACGGGATCGTCAAGGTGGCCGAGGAGCGCAGCCGGGAGCTGCGCCGGGCGGCCAACGAGTACTGCGAGGACGCTCTGCGCCGGACGGAAGAGGCGGTGAGCGAGGCCCACGAGGAGATCAAGCGCTCCCGGGCCCGATTCCGGGCCGCCGCCGGTGCGGCGGGCGGGGCTGCGGCGGCGCAGGGCCGCGCGGTCTATGACGCCGAGGCGGAGCAGTAACGGAAAATACACACGCGGGACCCCGGGCGGGGTCCCGCGTCTTTTTTGCGCTTATTCCAGCGGCTCGGCCTGCAGGGCGCTGCCTGAGCCGGTCACCCGGTAAAAGGCGTAGGTCTCCCGGGGGAGTCCGCTCTCCGCCAGGGCGGTCCGGGCGGCGGAAAGATGGGCCGGGTGAAGGCGGAGGGCCATACCGCAGCCCAGCGAGATCTCCCGCAGCACCGGCATGACCACCGCCGGGCAGACCCCGGTCAGGGCCTGCCGGGCCCGGAGAGCGGCATGGGTGGAGGCGAAGGAGATCAGGCAGTAGTCCGGCTCCGTCACAGGGTGATGACCTTGGCGGCGGCCTGCATCCGGGACACGATGTCGAACATGTTGCTCACCGTACCCGCCTGGAGCCGGTCGGTCAGGCCGTAGAAGCTGAGGCAGGTGCCGCAGACCAGTACCTCCACCCCGCGGTCGGTGAGCGTTTGGACGTGGGCGGCCACCTGGTCGTCCAGGGTGGGCAGCTTGACCCCGTCGTTCATGAAAAGCACGCTCTCGGGCAGCGCGTCCCCCTCCGCCAGGGTGTAGAAAAACATGCGCATCAGGTTGGCGCCCAGCTCCCGGTCGCCGGAGCCGATGATGTCCCGGCCCACAAAGACGGCGTAGCCCCGGCCGGGCAGGGGTGCGTCGGCCTCCCGCTGGCAGGCGGTGGGCGCGCTCACACCCGAAGCGCGGGTGAAATTCAGGGCATGGCCGCCGCCGGGAAGGCCGCGGACGGCGACGGTGAAGCCCTGGTGGTCGGCCAGCCGGGACAGATTTTCCACGGCGGCGGGGTCGTCCACCTCAATGGTGAAGCTGGTCTCCCCGGCGGCGATGGCCTTTTTGGCCAGGACCACGGGCACGGGGCAGCGCTGGCCCTTGGCGTCGATCCATTGGGACATGAGCGGATTCCTCCTTTTAGCCTCTGCGGTAGGTACGGGTGATGTGTTTCAGCCGGCCGGACACGTCGGAGTTGAGGGCGTCCTGACGGACCCGCCAGGACCAGTTGTGGGGGCCGGTGGTGCCGGGGGTGTTGATCCGTGCGTCCGCCCCCAGGCCCAGCACGTCCTGCAGGGGGGCGATGGCCAGCCGGGACGGGGCGGCCCAGGCGCCGCAGACGGCCCCCCAGCCGAAGCCCTCGTCGGCCCGGAGCCGCAGGTAATCGGAGGCAAAAGCCCGTTCCGCCGGGCTGGCCTCCTGAAACAGCCACTGGACGAAGGTGGGGGTGTCGTGGGTGCCGGTGTAGACCACCGCGTCCGTCGGGCAGTTGTGGGGCAGATAGGCGCTCTCGCCCACGGGGTCGAAGGCGTAGATCAGGATCTTCATACCGGGCAGGCCAGAGCCCGCGATAAAGTCCCGGGCGGCTTCGTCCAGATCCCCCAGATCCTCCGCGATCAGGTCCAGGCCGGGGACCTCCCGACGCAGGTGGTCCACCAGGTCCTGGCCGGGACCGGGCTCCCAGCGGCCCTCCAGGGCGGCGGAGGCCCCCACGGGGATGGACCAGTAGGTGTGGAAGCCCCGGAAGTGGTCGATGCGCACCGCGTCGTAGAGCAGCGCGGCGTGTTCCATCCGGCGCACCCACCAGGTAAAGAGCGCCTGCCTGTGTCCGGCCCAGTCATAGAGGGGGTTGCCCCAGTGCTGGCCCACGTCGGAGAAGGCGTCGGGGGGCACGCCGGCCGCCGCCTTGGGGCGGAGCGCCTCGTCGAGCTGGAAGAGCCGGGGCTGGGCCCACACCTCCGCGCTGTCGGCTGAGACGTAGATGGGCAGGTCGCCCAGGATGGAGACTCCTCTGGCCCTGGCGTAGGCCCGCAGGGCGGTCCACTGGCGGAAGAACTGATACTGCAAAAACACCTGGAAGTCGATCTCGTCGGCCAGCCGGGCTCGGTACGGCTCCAACGCCTCCGGGTCCCGGCGGCGGAGGGGCTCCGGCCACCGGTCCAGAGGCAGAGCGCCCAGGTGGGCGTGCAGGGCGGTGAACAGAGCGTGGTCGGGCAGCCAGCCGGCCTGCGCCCGCAGAAAGGCGTCCTGCTCCGTCCGGCAGGCCGTCCTTCCTCGCTTCCAAGCCCGGCGCAGCAGGGGGAGGCGGGTTTCGGCCAGCCACCGATAGTCCACCCGGTCCAGATCAGGATATCGGGCCTCCCGGAGCTCGTCCGGGGTGAGCAGGCCGTCCCGGGCCAGGTCCTCCAGGTCCAGAAACCAGGGGTTGCCTGCAAAGGCGGAGGGGGACATATAGGGGGAGTTGCCGCTGCCCGGCGGCACCAGGGGGAGAATCTGCCACCAGTGCTGTCCCGCTGCGGCAAGAAAGTCTACAAAGGTTCGGGCGCCCTCTCCCAGGGAGCCCACGCCGCAGCCGCCGGGGAGAGAGAAGATGGGAAGAAGAATGCCGCTGGAACGTCCGGTCATGGGATGCGCCTCCAATCAGATGCGGTTTGGTGCGGGGGAAAGTCCTGCGGAGACCATTATACGGGATTTGCCGGGGCTTTACAATGGATAATTCCAGCCGCCGGCAAAAACGGCCTGCACAGGCACCATATCTGGGGAAGGAAAGATTTGGTCATACAATAACGTGTGTTTTTAGTATAAAACTGCAAAAAATCACCGTGTAACCGGTTGTAATCCAAAGAATATAGAACATTTGTTTTTGTACCGAAAAGGGCTGATTTTCCTCGAAAAATTCCGTATTTTTGGTGAAAAAAGCTGGTACAAACTCTTGCAATTTTGTGACAAACCCTTTATACTGGACATACTGGTGGAGTGAAGTGGAGTAAAACAAAGCCTAAATGGGGTAAAGTGGAGGGAGTGAACCGGCGTGGGGAGCGTCACTGGCACCTATGAGCACAGCATCGACGCCAAAGGCCGGCTGTTCATCCCCGCCAAGCTCCGGGAGGAGCTGGGCGCCTCCTTCTATCTGGCCATGGGCGTGGACACCTGTCTGGCCGTCTATCCCCAGGAGAGCTGGGACCGGTTTACGGAGAAATTCGCTTCCCTGCCGTTGAGCAAATCCAAGGCCATGCGCTCTCTCTTCGCCAACGCCGTCAAGTGTGTGCCCGACAGCCAGGGGCGCATCGTTCTGCCCCAGCGGCTGCGCAAATACGCCGATCTGGGCAAGGACGTGGTCATCATCGGCGTCCACGACCGGGCGGAAATCTGGAGCGCCGAGCGCTGGAACGCCGAGGAGGAAGAGATGACGCCCGAGAAGATGGCGGCGCTGATGGACTCTTTGGAGCTGTAATATGGAACAAGGACAGACCTATTCTCACCGCCCCGTCCTGTTGGACGAGTGCATCGAGGGGCTGCGCATCCGCCCCGGCGGTCTCTATCTGGACGGGACCCTGGGCCGGGCGGGCCATTCCCGGGAGATCGCAAAGCGGCTGGACACCGGACGCCTGGTGTGCATCGACCGGGACCAGGCGGCGCTGGACGCCGCTCAGGACCGGCTGGCCGGCTGCTTGGACAAGGTGGAGCTGATTCACGGCAACTTCGGGGACCTGGCGGAGCTGCTGGACGGCAGGGGACTGGGGCCCTTTGACGGGATGCTCTTCGACCTGGGCGTGTCCTCCCCCCAACTGGACGACCCGGAGCGGGGCTTTTCCTATATGCACGACGCCCCGCTGGACATGCGCATGGACCGCTCCGAGGCCCTGACCGCCGCCATAGTGGTCAACGAGTGGCCCCAGGAGGAGCTCAAGCGTATCCTCTGGCAGTACGGGGAGGAGCGCTACGCCCCCCAGATTGCGGCGGCCATCGCCCGCCGGCGGGCGGACAAGCCCATCGGCACCACGCTGGAGCTGGTGGAGGTCATCCGCGGCGCCATGCCCGCCCAGGCCCTGCGGGAGAAGCAGCACCCGGCCAAGCGCAGCTTTCAGGCCATCCGGATCGCGGTCAATGACGAGCTGGCGGCGGTGGACCGGATGCTCCAGGCAGCGGTGCCCCGGCTGTCCCCAGGGGGACGGCTGGCGGTCATCTCCTTCCACTCCCTGGAGGACCGCATCGTGAAAAACGCACTGGCAGCTTTCGCCAGGGGCTGTACCTGCCCGCCGGACTTTCCCGTGTGCGTCTGCGGCAAAACGCCCCAGGTGAGGCTGGTGAACCGCAAGCCCATCCTGTCCGGGGAAGCGGAATTAAACGAAAACCCGAGAGCCCGCAGCGCCAAGCTGCGCTTGGCGGAGAAATTGTGAACGCGAGGAGCTGACGACCCATGGCGGTAGCTGCGGCCGGAAGAAAAACCCGATATCAGTCCTATGGCAACGTGGCCTATGATCCGGCCTATGCCCAGCCTGCCCGCCGCCCCGCGGAGCGGGGGGGGGCGGAGGTCCTCCGCCCGCAGCCAAAGGTACGCCCCCGGCAGCGCGCCGCCGCCCGCCCCAAGGTACAGGTCCGGGAGCAGGGCAGGGTCTCGATCTTCGCCGTAGTGGGCTTTCTGGCCGTGGGTGTGTTCGCCGCCCTGGTGATGATGAGCTATGTCCGGCTCACCGTGGTGTCCGACCAGGTGGTGAGCCTGCGCAGCGAACTGGACAGCTTGAAGACCGAAGAGTCCAAGCTGATGGCCCGGTACGATCTGGCCTTCGATTTGTCGGCCATTGAGGCCCAGGTAACGGCGGACGGCTCCATGACCAAGCCCCAGAGCGGGCAGATCGTGATGCTGGATATGTCCGAGCCCGACACCGTGGTCCGCTACCGGGCCGAGGGCGAGACCGAAAAAAGCGGTCTTTTGGACAAGACCAAGGAGATTTTGAGCGGATTCCAGGCATATTTCCAGTGAGTCGGCACATATCGTTCATCAAGTCCTAATAGCGAGAGAGATAAAGCGGGGCGTAAGAAAATGGTGTATTTTCTTACGCCCTCCTCTTTCGGAAAGCGCCCACACGGCGATTTGACAAGGAGACCGGCATGGCAGAGAGAACGCGCAAAACAGAATCCCGGTCCGGTGACCGCCGGGCCAACCGGACCATCCTGGGCCGCACCATTTTCCTGATGGTGATCTTCGGGGTGGTTGTCTTTATCCCGCTGTTCTGGAAGTTGTGGGACGTGCAAATCAGCCAGCACGACAAGCTGGAGGAGCAGGCCATTGACCAGCAGACCCGGGACCTGCTGGTGACCGCGCCCCGGGGCACCATTTACGACGCCAAAGGCAACCGGCTGGCCGTCTCCGCCGACGTTCACAACATCGTCATCTCTCCCAAGGACATCGTGGAGGGAGAGAAGGCGGCGGCCGAGCGGGCGGTGGCCAAGCTGGAAAAGGGCGCCGGACTTACCCAGGAGGAGAAGGAGAAAAAGGGCTGCGTCCCCACCGACGCCGAAATCGCCGCCCAGAGCGGCAATTACGCCGCATTCATCGCTCAGGGGCTGTCCCAGATCCTGGGGGTGGAGGAGGAAAAGATCCTCAAGCGCATGGAGAACACCGCGGTCCAGTATGAGGTGGTCAAGTGGCGGGTGGAGGACGACATCACCACCCAGGTCCGGCAGTTCATCAGCGACTATCAGCTCTACCCCGGCGTGTATGTGGAGCCGGACACCAAGCGCTACTACCCCTCCTCCGATCTGGCCGCTCATGTGGTGGGCTGGGTCAACGTCAACGACAACAACAAGGGCGCCTACGGCGTGGAGGCCCAGTACGAGAGCTATCTGGCCGGAAAGGCCGGCCGGGTGGTCACCGCCAAAAACGCCGCCGGCACCGAGATGCTCTCCAGCTATGAAAACTACATCGACGCCATCGCCGGCGGCGACCTGCACCTGACCATCGACAACACCATCCAGAGCTACGCCCAGCGGGTCATGGACGAGGGCATTGCCAAATACGATGTGCAGGAGGGGGCCTTCTGCATCGTCATGGACCCCAACACCGGCGCGGTGCTGGCGATGGCCTCCAGCCCCGACTACGATCTGAACAGCCCACGGGAGATCACCGACTCAGTGCTGTCCAGCTACGTGGAGTCGGTGAGGAACGACCCCAGCTCCAACGACGAGGCCTATGCCAAAGCCCTTCAGGACGCGCAGTATTCCCAGTGGCGCAACAAGGCCCTCAACGACACCTATGAGCCCGGCTCCACCTTCAAGACCCTGGTCCTCTCCGCTGCCCTGGAGGAGGGGGTGGTCAGCGAGTCCGACCACTTCTACTGCTCCGGCGTGAAGCAGGTGGCCAACTGGCCCATCCGGTGCTCCAAGCGGGAGGGCCACGGAGATCAGACCCTGCGCCAGGCGGTGATGAACTCCTGCAACCCGGCTTTCATCGAGATCGGCCAGCGGCTGGGGGCGGAAAAGTTCTGGGAGTACCTGGAGAACTACGGCCTGATGGAGCGCACCGGCATCGACCTGCAGGGCGAGGGTCAGAGCCAGTTCTGGGACGAGGAGGAGTTCGTCAGCGAGCAGGGCATCGCCTCCCTGGCCACCGCCTCCTTCGGCCAGCGGTTCCAGATCACCCCCATCCAGATGATCACCGCCGCCTGCGCCGCTGTCAACGGCGGCCGCCTGATGCAGCCCTATGTGGTCCAGTCCATCACCGACTCCGACGGCAACGTAATTCAGTCCGCCCAGCCCACCCAGGTGCGGCAGGTCATCAGCGAGGCGACCTCCGCCCAGGTGCGCTCTATCCTGGGCAGCGTGGTCATGGACGGAGGCACCGGCAAGAACGCCTATCAGGCGGGCTACAGCATCGGCGGCAAGACCGGCACCTCCGAGACCAACCAGAGTAAAACCACCGGCCGGCTGATCGTCTCTTTTCTGGGGGTGGCACCGGCGGAGAACCCGCAGATCGTGGTCCTGCTGGGCTACGATCACCCCAAGCCCGCCGTTCCCGGCTCCAACCTGACCGCCGGGGGCTATTACATCAGCGGCGGCAACATGGCCGCCCCCATGGCCGGCGAGCTCATCGCCGACATTCTGGATTACCTGGGGGTGGAGAAGCAGTACAAGGCCGATGAACTGGCCGATGTGGTGGTGCCCAAGGTCACCGAGCTCTCCCTCAACGACGCCCAGGACCTGCTCAAGCAGAAGGGACTTCAGTGGCGGACGGTGGGCGAGGGCGGCGTGGTCACCGACCAGATCCCCGCCCAGGGGGCCTCCATCCCCGGCAGCAGCCAGGTGGTCCTCTACCTGGGAGCGGAAAAGCCCACCGACCAAGTACCGGTGCCCGACGTGTCGGGCAAGACTTTGGAGAGCGCCCAGACCGCCTTTGCCAAGGTGGGGCTGTACCTGCGGCCCTCGGGCAGCGGCGGCAGCTATTCCTCCTCCTCCACCGTGGCGGTGGGGCAGTCCATCACAGCGGGGGCCATGGTGGACCCGGGCACCGTGGTGGACGTCCAGTTCATCGACACCGATATCCAGGACTATGCCAACAACACCGGTATACGGTGATTTTCCCCAGGAGGTGAAAGCGGATTGAATCTGCAGGAGCTGCTGTCCGGCGTGGCGCTCACAGAGTGCCGGGCGGCCGGGGACGTGGAAATCACCGGGATCAGCTATGACACCCGGGACCTTAAGCCGGGAGCCCTTTTCGCGGCGCTGTCCGGCTATAAGACCGACGGACACCGCTATATCCGGGAGGCCCTGGAGAAGGGGGCTGCCGCCGTTTTGTGCCAGCGTGCCCCCGACTTCGACGGCCCGTGGCTGGTGGCCGGGGACACCCGGGCCGCCCTGGCCGACGTGTCGGCCAACTGGTTCGGCCGCCCGGCGGAGGCCATGACCTGCGTAGGGGTGACCGGCACCAACGGCAAGACCACCACCACCTATCTGCTGAAGGCGGCGCTGGAGGGGGCCCTGAAGGCCAAGGTAGGTCTCATCGGCACCAACCAGAACATGATCGGAGAGGAAATCCTCCCTGCCCACCGGACCACCCCCGAGTCCTACGAGCTCCAGGCGCTGCTGCGGCAGATGGCCGACGCGGGCTGTACCCATGTGGTGATGGAGGTTTCCTCCCACGCCCTGGTGCTTCACCGGGTCCGGGGCATCCGCTTCGCCGCCGGGATCTTCACCAACCTGACCCAGGACCACCTGGATTTTCACGGGACCATGGAGGCCTACCGGGCGGCCAAGGGGCGGCTGTTCGAGCAGTCCGACCTGGCTGTCCTCAACCTGGACGACGAGGCCGGGCGGTATTACGCCCGGACCGCGCCCTGCCCGGTGTTTACCTACTCCGAGCGGAAGGACGAGGCCGACCTGGTGGCCAAGAACATCCGGCTGTTCCCCAGCCATGTGGAATTCGAGGCGGTGGCCAAGGGGGCCATCGGTCGGGTGTTTCTCCCCATTCCGGGCGGATTCACCATCTACAACGCCCTGGGCGTAGTGGCCTGCGCCCTCAACCTGGGGGCGGAGCTGCCCGACGTCATTGCCGCCCTGCGGACGGCCCGAGGGGTGAAGGGCCGCATTGAGGTAGTCCCCGTCCCGGCGGCCTACACCGTCATCATCGACTACGCCCACACCCCCGACGCCCTGGAGAACATTCTCACCACCGTCCGGGACCTGACCGACCACCGGGTCATCTGCCTGTTCGGCTGCGGCGGCGACCGGGACCGGACCAAGCGGCCCCTGATGGGGGCGGTGGCGGGCAGCCTGGCCGATCTGTGCGTGGTCACCTCGGATAACCCCCGCACCGAGGAGCCGGAGGCCATCCTCCGCGACGTTCTGGCGGGCATGGGCGAGGCTGCGGCTCCGCCTCTGGTGGAGCCCGACCGCCGCGCGGCCATCCGCCTGGCCCTGGCCCAGGCCGGGCCCGGCGACGTGGTGGTGCTGGCGGGCAAGGGACACGAGACCTATCAGGAGATCGACGGGGTACAGCGGCACCTGGACGAGCGGGAAGAGGTGGCGGCGTACTTTTCCAAGTGAAAAGTCCCGGTAAATGACACGTTGGGCTTTTGATATGGAGGGCTTTGTGGTATAATCCCCGTTTGGGAATTTTACCGGGAGGTTGAAAAAATGAGACTATTGATCGCGGCGCTGGTGTCCTTCGTGGTATCGGCCATTGCCGGAAAGATTTTGATCCCTGTACTCCGCCGGATGAAGGCCGGCCAGTCCATCAAGGAGGACGGCCCCACCTGGCACATGTCCAAGCAGGGCACCCCTACCATGGGCGGGCTCATGTTCATCCTGGGCATCCTGTGCACCCTCCTGCTCATCGGCTGGACGGACATTGCCCGGGGGGACTTCCGGGCTCTGTTCGTTTTCTGTTTCGCGCTGGTGTTCGGGGTCATCGGCTACCTGGACGACTACGAGAAGGTGAAGAAAAAGGAGAACACCGGCCTGACCGCCGGGCCCAAGTTCCTGCTCCAGCTCGCCGCCGCCATCGCCTTCACGGTGCTGCTGCGGCACTACGGCTACCTGGCCCCCCACCTGTACCTCCCCTTTGTCAACCTGGTGGTGGAGCTGCCCTGGGTGGTCTATATGGTCTTTGCCGCCTTCGTCATGGTGGGCACCGTCAACGCCGTCAACATCACCGACGGAGTGGACGGCCTGTCCTCCAGCGTCACCCTGCCGGTGGCCGCCTTCTTCGCCGCCGTGTCGGCCTGGTGGGGCAGCCAGTACCAGGACATCGGCGTGTTCGCCGGGGCGCTGTTCGGCGGCCTGGCGGCCTTCCTGCTCTACAACCATTACCCCGCCAAGGTGTTCATGGGGGACACCGGCTCCCTGTTCCTGGGGGGCGCGGTGTGCGGCCTGGCCTTTGCCTTTGACATGCCGCTGATCCTCGTCCTGGTGGGCGTCGTCTATATTGCCGAGACCCTCTCCGATATCATCCAGGTGGTCTACTTCAAAGCCACCCACGGCAAGCGTATCTTCCGCATGGCCCCCCTGCACCACCACTTCGAGATGGGGGGCTGGAGCGAAAAAAAGGTAGTGGCGGTCTTTGCCGCCGTCTCCCTCGTGTTCTGCGTCCTGGCCTTCCTGGGAGTCATGGACCGCTACGTATCCCTGTAGTCACTTTTGGATTCTGCTGAGGAAAGGCAGGTGGCCCCATGGCGACCAAACCCAAGCGCGACCTGACGGTGGAAGAGCAGTTGGCCCGGGGGCCTTTGGACCTGCCCTTCCTGATGCTGGTGCTGCTGCTTACCGGCATCGGCCTCATCATGGTGTTCTCCGCCTCCTACGCCTCGGCCTATTACAACGAGGCGGTGACCCACCACGACCCCACCTGGTACGTCAAGCGGCAGGCCATTTTTGCCGCGGCGGGGGTGGTCGTCATGTACCTGACCTCCAAGCTCAACTACCAGAATTTCCGATGGATGTCCATCTTCGTGCTGGCCGCCGCCTTCGTGCTGCTGATTCTGGTGAAGGTGCCCCACATCGGCGTCACCGCCGGCGGCGCCAACCGCTGGATCAAGCTGCCCGGCTTGCCCCAGTTCCAGCCCTCGGAGGTGGCGAAGCTGGGCGTCATCCTCTATTTTTCGGCGCGCCTGGCCAAGCGGAACACGGAAAAAAAGCGAAAATTTAACCACCATACCCCCAAAGGCCGCTTTCTCCGCCTGATGGACCGCATCGGCCTACTGGAACTGGCGCCCTATATGGGGGTGCTGCTGGCCATCCTGGGCCTGCTGGCCCTCCAGCCCCACATGTCGGGCATGATCCTGATTCTGGCCATCGGCGCGTCCATCCTCTTTGCCGCCGGCATCCATCTGGGGTGGTTCGTGGCCGGCGGCAGCTTTGCCGTGGCCGCCCTGACCTTCATCATCTTCAACACCGACTACATGGCCTCCCGCATCCACATCTGGCAGGACCCCTGGAGCGACCCGCTGGGCAAGGGCTTCCAGACCATCCAGTCTCTGTACGCCATCGGCTCCGGCGGCCTGCTGGGGCTGGGGCTGGGCAACAGCCGCCAGAAGTTCCTCTACATCCCCGAGCCGGAAAACGACTTTATCTTCTCCATCGCCTGTGAGGAGCTGGGCTTCGTGGGAGCGGTGCTGATCCTGTGCCTGTTCGCCCTGCTGATCCTGCGGGGCTACTGGCTGGCCATCCACGCCCGGGACCGCTTCGGCGCCCTGCTCATCGTGGGGATCACCACCCAGGTGGCGGTGCAGACCTTTTTGAACATCGGCGTGGTGACCAATCTGTTCCCGGTCACCGGTATCTCTATGCCCTTTTTCAGCTACGGCGGTACGGCCCTGATGATCCAGCTACTGGAAATGGGCGTCATATTGAGCGTATCACGACAGATTCCGGCCCCAAAGGCCGGATAGGAGGGCACTGGCTTGAACATTCTCTTTACCTGCGGCGGCACCGCCGGACACATCAATCCGGCCATCGCGCTGGCCCGTCTGTTTCAGCTCCATCACCCCGGCTGCAACATCCTCTTCGCCGGCGCCTACAACGGCATGGAGCGGGATCTGGTGCCCAAGGAGGGCTACCAGCTCCGGACCGTGTATGTCAACACCATCCACCGGGCCTTCCGCTGGAAGGACATCAAGCATAACCTCATCACGGTGGTGACCATGCCCAGATCCCGGCGTCAGGCGGCGGAGATCATCCGGGATTTCCAGCCCGACCTGGTGGTGGGCACCGGGGGCTACGCCTCCTACCCCGTGGTGCGGGAGGCGGCCCGGCGGGGCATCCCCACCGCCGTTCACGAGTCCAACGCCGTGCCCGGCCTGACCACCAAGCTGCTGTCCCGTGTGGTGGACCGGGTGCTGGTGGGCTTTGAGGACTCCCGCGGATACTATCCCCACCCGGAACGGGTGGTGGTCACCGGCACCCCGGTGCGCCGGGACTTTTTCGACCACACCCGGAAGGAGGCCCGGCGGGCCCTGGGGATCACCGACGAGCGGCCGGTGCTGCTGTCCTACTGGGGCAGCCTGGGGGCCGAGGTGATGAACCGCTATACTGCCGACTTCATCCAGGCCGAGTGCGCCGACGGCCGGCCCTTCCACCACATCCACGGAGCGGGGCGGAACTACGCCTGGCTCACCGGCGAGCTGAAGGGCCGGGGCATCGAGCTGGACGGCCCCGCCGGGGTGGAGGTGCGGGAGTATATCTACGACATGCCCCTGGTGATGGCTGCCGCCGACCTGGTGATCTGTCGGGCGGGGGCCTCCACCATCTCGGAGCTGACCACCATCGCCAAGCCGGCCATCCTGGTGCCCTCCCCCAACGTGACCAATAACCACCAGGAGAAGAATGCCCGGGTGCTGGAGCGCCACGGGGCTGCGGTGGTGCTGCTGGAGCCGGAGTGCGACGGCAGGAGCCTCTACCGGGCGGCATCCGGGCTGCTGGAGGACCGGGACCGACTCACCGCCATGTCCAGGGCCCTGTCGGCACTGTCGGTCACCGACGCGGCGGAGGAGATCTATCAGACCCTGATCCGGCTCGTCCAATAGCCCGCCGGGGCTGTCACATCCCGGAGCCTCCGCATAGTATGGCCTGAAACCATGAATGCGGAGGACGGTCCATATGAGTGCTTATCTGGTGGAAGGCGGAAACCGGCTCCAGGGGACCGCGCGGGTCCACGGAGCGAAAAACAGCGTGTTGCCCATCCTGGCGGCGACCATTCTATGCCCGGGAGAGAGCGTGGTACATAACTGCCCCGATCTCTCCGACGTGCGGGCCTCCATTGCCATCCTGGAGCACCTGGGGTGCCGGGTGGAGCGGGCGGGAGACACGGTGACGGTGGACGCCTCCGCCCTCACCGGCCGGGACGTGCCCGACGCCCTGATGCGGGAGATGCGCTCGTCCGTCATCTTCCTGGGGGCCATCCTGGCCAGGCTGGGGGAGGCGATCATGTCCTTCCCCGGCGGGTGTGAGCTGGGCCCCAGGCCCATCGACCTCCATCTGGCGGCCATCCGGTCCCTGGGGGCCCAGGTGCGGGAGCAGGGGGGCGAGCTCCACTGCTCCGCGGCCGGCGGCCTGGCGGGCTGCGAGATCACCTTTTCCATCCCCAGCGTGGGGGCCACGGAAAACGCCATGCTGTGCGCCTGCGGGGCGGAGGGCGTCACCGTCATCTGCAACGCCGCCCGGGAGCCGGAGATCGTGGATCTGCAGGCCTTCCTGCGGGCGCTGGGGGCGGACGTCCGGGGAGCGGGCACCTCTGTCATCACCGTGCGGGGGAAAAAGCCCCTCCACGGCGGAGAGCACACGGTCATGCCCGACCGGATCGTGGCCGCCACGCTGCTGACCGCCGTGGCCGCCGCGGGGGGAGAGGCCGAGCTCCTGGGCACCGACTACCGGCAGCTCTCCACCGTCACCGCCGTGCTCACCGAGGCGGGGTGCCGAATCCGCAGCGGCAGCGATTCCATCCACATCTGCCGGGAGGCGCCCCTGCGGGGCGTGCGGCCCATCCGGACGGCCCCCTATCCCGGCTTTCCCACGGACGCCCAGCCGCCCGTCATGGCGGCGCTGTGCCAGGGAACAGGTACCACGGTCTTTGTGGAAAACATGTTTGAAAGCCGCTACCGCCATGTGGATGAACTCTCCCGCATGGGGGCGGATATCCGGGTGGAGGGCAAGGTGGCGGTGGTGTGCGGCGTGGAGCGGCTCCATGGCGCTGCGCTCCAGGCCGCCGACCTGCGGGGTGGGGCCGCCCTGGTGGTGGCCGCCCTGGGGGCGGAGGGCCGCAGCGAGATCACCGGCCTGCACCACATGGATCGGGGCTACTACGGCCTGGAGGATACACTCCGGGGTCTGGGAGCGGATATTGTCCGGGTTCCCTGAGCCGTATGAACCTTTTGTAAGGAATTTTTAACGATTTTCTCACCTTTGTATGCTATATTGAGGCAGAAACCAAAGAGACGATGCGGAGGCAGGCATGGCGGCGAGGAGAAGCAGCAAGCGAACAAGGCGGAGAAGGGGACGCTTCGGCTTCCTCTATAAAGCCCTGTCCCTGGTGCTCATTCTGGCGGCCATCGTGGCCGGCTGCATCGTATTCTTCCGGGTCAACGACGTGGCGGTTTCGGGGGAGAGCAAGTATACCGCCCAGGAGATCATCGACGTGACCGGAGTGCAGCAGGGGGACAATCTCCTCCTGCTGCCCAGGAACCAGATCGTCAAACGTATCCTGACCCAGCTCCCCTATGTCAGCAACGTCAACCTGCGCCTGAGCCTGCCGGACACCCTGCTCATCTCGGTCACCGAATGTGCTCCCGCCGCTCTGGTCCAGGGCGGGGAGGGCTGGTGGATCATCGACGCCCGGGGCAAGCTGCTGGAGCAGGTGAGCGCCCCCACCGTCCGGCCGGACCTGGCCAAGGTCACCGGCGTCACCGCCCTGCTGCCCACGGCGGGCACCAAGCTGGCCGTGGCGGAGGAGGAGCAGACCAAGCTGTCCAGCCTCACCCGGCTTCTGACCGCCATGGAGAACCGGGCCATGCTGGGCCGGGTGGGCGCCATCGACCTGACCGCCGCCGCCCGGCTCACCTTCCTCTACGACGGGCGCATCACCGTCAAGCTGCCCCTGGTAGACGAGAAGGTGGAAGCCAAGCTGGAGGGGCTGGAGCGGGCCATGGAGAGCATCCAGGACAACGAGCGGGGCACCCTGGACCTGACCCGCGATATTGGAGAGAGGTGGTACTTCGACCCGGAATAGCTGAGGCCCAAGGCACACAAAAGTTTTGGAAATATCCGGGTAGCTCTTGACCTGCGGCGAAAAGAGAGATACAATATAACAAGATGTTGAGCTTGAGCCGGTGTTTCCGGCACAATCAGTCGATTTTACCGTGTTTTTTGACATATTTACATAGGAGGAACAGGCATGGCTTTTGGATTGGACACCGGGCCTGATACCGTCGTTACGATCAAGGTGATCGGCGTGGGCGGCGGCGGCAGCAATGTAGTCAACCGCATGGTGCGCTCCGGCATGAAGGGCGTGGACTTTATCGCCGTGAATACGGACAAGCAGGCGCTGAAAAATTCCGCCGCGACCTACAAGATACAGATCGGTGAGAAGCTCACCCAGGGCCAGGGCGCGGGCAGCGACCCCGAGGTGGGCCGCAAGTCCGCCGAGGAGAGCCGCAACCAGATCTCCAAGATGCTGGAGGAGACCGACATGGTCTTCATCACCGCCGGTATGGGCGGCGGCACCGGCACCGGCGCGGCCCCCATCGTGGCCGACATCGCCAAGGAGCTGGGCATCCTCACCGTGGGCGTGGTGACTAAGCCCTTCAACTTCGAGGGCCGCCGCCGTATGGAGCAGGCCGAGCGGGGCATCGAGGACCTGCGCACCCGGGTGGACTCCCTGGTCATCATCCCCAACGAGCGGCTGAAGTTTGCCACCGACCAGAAGATCACCTTTGCCAATGCCTTTGAGATCGCCGACGACGTGCTGCGCCAGGCGGTCCAGTCCATCTCCGACCTCATCAAGAACACCGGCTTCATCAACCTGGACTTTGCCGACGTCACCGCCGTCATGAAGAATGCGGGGATGGCCCACATGGGCGTGGGCCGGGCCGCCGGCAAGAACAAGGCCGAGGAGGCCGCCAAGATGGCCATCTCCAGCCCCCTGCTGGAGACCTCCATCAATGGCGCCAAGGGCGTGCTGGTCAATGTCACCGGCTCCATGGACATCGGTCTGGAGGAAGTGGAGACGGCGGCCAACCTGGTCCAGCAGGCCGCCCATCCCGACGCGCTCATCATCTTCGGCGCCGCCTTCGACGACGAGCTGGAGGACGAGATCCGCGTGACCGTCATCGCCACCGGCTTTGAAGAAAACGTGGGCGCCGGCATGAACGCCAACCCCTTTACCAAGGCGGGGGAGCGGGCGGCGGCGGCCGGTGCGGCTGCGGCGTCGTCGGGCAAGCGTCCCAGCCTGGAGCCCCTGCCCGACAAGGAGCCGGACCAGGAGGACGACCCCTTCGTGGACATTTTCAAGATCTTTAACAAGGACCGCTGAACCTACGATTATAAAAACACCTGCGGAAGGATTCCGCAGGTGTTTTTTTGCTTGCAAATGGGACAAGGGCGATTTATAATGAAACATGGCTTCTGGCGATTTGAACGGAAAAAGGAGTGAGACCTGTCGTGAGTAGCGACCCTGGAAGTCGAAGATACTATAACGAAGCGGCGCGTCTCACAGGGGTGGAGTGTATTCAGCCACGGTGACGCGCCGGGAAAGGCGTGATGACCATTGTTGAGCATCCACAAGACCATCGACGGAAAAATGACCAAGCTGGACAAGGTGGAGGACGGCTGCTGGGTGAACCTGACCTACCCCACCGAGGACGAGATGAATACCGTGACCGCCCTGCTGGGCATCGACCCGGGCTTTCTCCGGGCCGCCCTGGACGAGGAAGAGACCTCCCGGATTGATACCGAGGACGGCCAGACCCTCATCATCATCGACCTGCCCTCCGTGGAGCAGGGCGAGGCGGTGGTGTATTCCACTCTGCCCCTGGGCATCATCGTGGCGGAGAAGTGCATCATCACTGTCTGCCTAAAGGAGTCCTCCATCATTCGGGACTTTCAGGACGGGCTGGTGAAAAACGCCGAGACCCAGAAGAAAACCAGCTTTATCCTCTATCTGCTGCTGTGGGTGGCTAAGCGCTTCCTTCAGTACCTGAAGCAGATTGACAAGATTTATAACTACATGGAGCGGCAGCTCTATAAATCCCAGCGGAACAAGGAGCTCATCCAGCTTCTGGACCTGGAAAAATCCTTGGTCTATTTCAATACGTCGCTGAAGGCCAACGAGGTCACGCTGGAGAAGATCCTCCGGGGGCGCATCATCACCCTCTACGAGGAGGACCACGACCTGCTGGAGGACGTGCTGATCGAGGTGCGGCAGGCCATCGAGATGGCCAACATCTACTCCTCCATCATCTCCGGCATGATGGACGCATTTGCGTCGGTGATCTCCAACAATCTGAATGTCATCATGAAAGTGCTGACCTCTCTGACCATCCTGCTGACTCTGCCCAACATCATTTTCGGCTTTTACGGCATGAACGTGGCCAACCTGCCTTTGGACCAGTTCTGGTGGTTCCCGCTGGTGGTGGCGGTCGTGGCCATCGTGGTGGTCGGCATCGTGCTGAAGATCAAAGACCTGTTCTGAAGAAAAACAGACGGCGCACCGCATAGCGGTGCGCCGTTTTCCATATGCTCAGTGCCGGCCCGCGCCTGCGGGCTCCTGGGTCGGACAGCCGTTCTGGTGCCCATGGCGGTGTTCCTGGTGGTGCTTGTCGTCCAGGCCAGGGATGAAAAGGAATTTGCGGACCACGAACAATAGGGCGATGGTGCCTACGGTGATGAGATTGGACACCGGCGTGCCGTGATCCACCACCAGTCCGCGGGCCAGAGCGAAGAGGAGCACCTCCACCACCGAGCCCACGCTGTGGCGGCAGAGCATTTTCAAAAACTCGATTCCGATGACCACGTTGAAGGCGGTGCCCAGGAAGTCGTGGAGCCCCACGGCGGGGTCGTTGACCATCAGATCCAGCTCCACAAGGACGGTGTAGAAGGACAGGATGATGGCCAGGGCGACAATGATGCTGACGATGATCTCCAGGATCTGCGCGATGCGGTAGACGATGTCGGGGAGCGATTCTCTCAGGCGGCAGAGGGCGTTCATATGGGGTCCTCCCTGTCTGTTCAGAATTTGGCCGCCGCGGCCAGAAAGCCGTCCACGTCCTCGGCCGTGGTGGCAAAGCAGGTGACGAAACGGATGACGGTGGTGTCGGGCGTGGGGCCGGGGCACCAATCCTCATAGGCGCACAGCTGGTCCAGCGCGGATTTGCGCGTGTTAGGAATGACGGGGAAGATCTGGTTGGTGGGGGAGTCCACCATCAAGGTCCAGCCCAGGGCCTTCAGGCCGGTCTGGAGCCGGGCGGCCATGGCGTTGGCGTGGCGGGCCATCTCGAAATAGAGGCCGTCCTGCAGCAGAGCCTCAAACTGGACGCCCAGCAGCCAGCCCTTGGCCAGCACTGCGCCCAGCCGCTTTTTGATGCGGAAGAAGTCGGGCTGGAGAGCGGGATTGGCGATAACCAGCGCCTCGCCCATGAGAGCGCCGTTCTTGGTGCCGCCGATGTAGAAGGCGTCGGTGAGCTCGGCCAGGTCGGGCAAGGTCAGGTCGCTGGCCGGAGAGGCCAGGGCGGAGCCCAGCCGGGCGCCGTCCAGGAAGAGAAGCAGGTCGTGTTCCCGGCAGAATTGGGACAGGGCGGTGAGCTCCGCCTTGGTGTATACCATGCCGCTCTCGGTGGCGTCGGCGATTTCCACCAGCCGGGGCTTGACCAGGTGGGGGTCCTTGTGCCGCTCCAGGATAGGGGCGATCTGCTCCGGCGTAATCTTGCCGTCCGGTCCGGTGGGGACGGGGAGGATCTTGTGGCCGGTGGCCTCCACCGCGCCCACCTCATGGCCGTTGATGTGGGAGGAGTCGGCGGCGATGACCCCCTCCCAGGGCCGCAGGAAGGCGGCGATGGCGGTGAAGTTGGTCTGGGTACCTCCGATGAGGAATTGCACGTCGGCCTGGGGGCAGTTGCACAGGCCGCGGATTAGGTCGGCGCAGCGCTTGCAGTAGCCGTCCTCTCCGTAGCCCGCGTTGCCCTCCATGCTGGTCTCTGCCAGGGCGGTGAGTACCTTGGGATGCGCCCCGAAGGAGTAGTCGTTGCGAAAGAGATACTTCATATCCGATTCCCTTCTGTCTGTTGATTGAACTGAAAGGCCGACGGCGGAGCCATGGCCCCGCCGCCGGTCGTACTCAGAATTTGAAAGAGTCCTTTAGGTTGACCGAGCGGTTGAAGACCAGGTGTCCGGGCCGGGAGTCCTTGTTGTCCACGCAGAAGTAGCCCTGGCGCAGGAACTGGAAGGAGGCGGGAGCGGCGACGTCTTTCAGGCCGGCCTCCACCTTGGCGCCGGAGAGCACCTCCAGAGAGCCGGGATTCAGGCAGTCCAGGAAGTTTTTGTCCCCGCCGTCGGGGTCGGCGTCGGAAAATAGGTTGTCGTAAAGCCGCACCTCGGCGTCCAGTGCGGTGGCGGCGTCCACCCAATGGATGGTGGCCCCCTTCACCTTGCGGCCGTCGGCGGGGTCTCCGCCGCGGCTGTCGGGGTCGTACTCGCACAGGACCTCGACGATGTTGCCTGCCTCGTCCTTGACGCAGCCGGTGCAATGGACCAGATAGGCCCCCTTCAGGCGGCACTCGGGGCCGCCGGGATAGAGACGCTTATATTTGGGTACCGGGGTCTCCAGAAAGTCCTCCGCCTCGATATACAGGTGGCGGGAGAAAGTGACGGCCCGGGTGCCATCCTCGGGGCGGCTGGGGTTGTTTTCCACCTGGAAGGTCTCGCTGTGCCCCTCGGGGTAGTTGGTGACGGTGAGCCGGATGGGCCGCAGCACCGCCATCACCCGCTGGGCGGTCTCGTTCAGATCCTCCCGCAGGCAGTGCTCCAAAAAGGCGAACTCCACGGTGGAGGCGGCCTTGCTCACGCCGTTGCGCTCGGAGAAGTTCCGGATGGACCGGGGGGTATAGCCCCGACGGCGCAGACCGCACAGGGTGGGCATCCGGGGGTCGTCCCAGCCGGAGACCTTGCCCTCCTCCACGAGCTGGCGCAGCTTGCGCTTGGACATGACGGTGTAGTTGATGCCCAGCCGGGCAAACTCGATCTGCCGGGGCTTGGAGGGCACCGGGCAGTTGGCGATAACCCAGTCGTAGAGGGGCCGGTGATCCTCGAACTCCAGGGAGCACAGGGAGTGGGTGATGCCCTCCAGGGCGTCCTCAATGGGGTGGGCGAAGTCGTACATGGGGTAGATGCACCACTTGTTCCCCTGCCGGTGGTGGTGCATGTGGTTGATGCGGTAGAGGACCGGGTCCCGCATGTTGAAGTTGCCGGAGGCCAGGTCGATCTTGGCCCGCAGGGTGTACCTGCCGTTGGGGAACTCCCCGGCCTTCATCCGGGCGAACAGGTCTAGGGACTCCTCCACGCTCCGGTCCCGCCAGGGGGAGGTGGCGGGGGTGCCCACGTCGCCCCGGTGGGCCTTGAATTCCTCGGGAGTCAGCTCGCAGACGTAGGCCAGGCCCTTCTTGATGAGTTCTACGGCGTAGGCATACATCTGGTCAAAGTAATCGGAGGCAAAATAGAACCGGTCGCCCCAGTCATAGCCCAGC
>Ga0129308_1000994_pt1 | contig 34163 bp, 28 predicted proteins | sample L827metagenome_FD_94440 | JGI IMG/M metagenome (GOLD analysis project Ga0129308, IMG submission 94440) | Ring-tailed lemur group fecal microbial communities from Wisconsin, USA - L827 metagenome | ecosystem: Host-associated > Mammals > Digestive system > Large intestine > Fecal | place: USA...
GTAAAAAGAACAATCCTGACTGCCCAAACATCCGCACTTCCTGCAAGACAACGCCATCCCGCCCGCCTTTCACCACAGGCGCCGCGCCTTTCACAAACCTGCTTTCACCGGCTTTTTTCCTGCGAAATCCGCTTTCATAACCCAGGCGTTTCATCCCATACAGCCAGAAAAACGCCATGGCAGCGACCAGAAAAGCCGGAACCAGAAAAGCTGCCCGCCATCCGCTCATTTTGAGCAAAACAGCGCTCAGGCCATAGGAAGAAACGGTGCCCAAGGGAACCGAGTAATTGATATACATGCAAAATTTACTTCTCGTTTCTGCGTCCAGCAGGTCACAGATCGTGTGCAGAAGAGGCGACCAGATCAGAGACTGCGCAATTCCGTTCAGACACCAGACGAAAATCATCCCGCCCGTCCCGCGCATCAGCCCCATGGCGCCATTCATGACGGCGGATACGGCCAGCCCGGCAAACACCAGCCATTTGCAGTTACATCTGTCCCCCAGGAAACCGGCCAATAACTGTCCCACTCCGTAAGAACAGAAGAATGCCGTCCCGATCAGTCCGGCCTGCCCCCTGGAAATTCCCTCTGCACGGATCATTTCCGCCAGTGAAGCAGCGTAGTTGAGCCTTCCGAGATAGGTGGAATAATAGGCCAAAAAACACAGAACAAAAAAGAAAACGATCTGCTTTTTTTCCGATAAAATTTTCTGTTCCATTTTCGCAACTACCTTCTGTTACTTCGTGCAGCAGATATTTTCAGAACACTTATGGCTGCTTAAAAAATCAAAACTCTCCCGGTTGACAATGCACCTGCAGTTGGGATGAAGCTTTAACAGTGACACCGGAACCCGTGTGGTGATCTGGTCGTTCAGATAATATTCCAGTCCCATTTCCTTCTCTTTTCCGTCTGCCAGAAGTAAAATCTGCTCCCCTTTAAAAAGATTCTCCATTCCCAGTGTAACGCCCCTGGTCACGACATGCTCCGTATGGGACAGCAGCTCATGCCCTCTGGTCTTGTCATCCAGCCCGATCGTGTGCGCCGGTCCGGTCAGCTCATCTCCCGGCTCGTTCAGGCCCAGATGTCCGTTCATTCCAATGCCCAGAATGACCAGATCCACTTTGGAAAGACTGTCATATTCCCGCTGCACCCGTCCACATTCTTCATTTTCATCCTCTGCCTCAGGACAGAAGTGAAGATATTGTTCTTCCCTGATATGCAGCGGCCCCAGAATCTCCTGACGTAAAAAATACTCGCAGGTAGCTTCATCGTCAGCGGTCAGTCCCAGCCACTCATCCAGCTTCACAAAGGTCACTCTGCTTAAATCCACCTGATCCTTTTTAAGCTCTTCCACCAGAATGCGGTAGGCCAGCTGCGGAGAATGTCCCGTTGCCAACACGATCACAGCCTCCGGATTTTTATTGATCACAGAGCGGATTATGCCTGCCGCCTCTTTACTCATTTCCTCATAATTATCCTTTATCAACACATTTTTTCTCATGCTATTCTCCTTAAAAAGGGAGAGCTGCCGCAAAAAGCCATCTGCTCCCCCTTCCATATATTTTACCAGTTTAACTCAGGCAGAATTTGCTTCTGTCTTTCGCACATCTCGTCAATCAGTGCCACCGCATTGTTGTAATTGGATATTGTAGGATCCAGAAGCATCGCCTGCAGCAGCTTATTTTTGGATTTCTCCGTATAGGCCTCAATCACCAGCTGATGGATTGCCCCCTGCTGGTTGATCATGGCTGTGATTGCAGGCGGCAGCGCTTCCACTTCCACAGGGTGAATGCCGTCCCCATCCAGCATGCAGGGACCTTCCACGCACATATCCGCCATTACCCCGGGAATCTGTCCCTTATTTGGCTGATTCAGGGAAGGGATATAACGGTTTAAATTAAATGCAATCGCTTCAATGATGGGGATTCCATATTCAGCAGAACGCGTCAGTCCCTGCTCTCCGATTACGAAACGTTCCCTGTATTCCTCATCCTTATCCTTGTCCACGTCGGAAAACGCGATGCCGGTGGGATTGGAGCAGAAATCGTACACAAACCGGGGCGTTTTTTTCGTCTCCCAGGGTTTTTCCCTCACGGGGTCAAAGAAGTACTGGATTTTGGTGCTGGCAAGGAAATCATCGCTCCATGCGATATACTCCCCGATATGATTCGTGCCGGGATAAGGATACAATCCATAGGTGCGCATCATCATTCTGGACAGCGCCACTTCATCCCAGTTTGCCAGCCAGTGACTCTCTGCCTCTCTCTTCTTAAACTCCGGATACAGATCTTCTCCTGTCTTTTTATCCTTGATGGATGTAAGCCAGCCGAAATGGTTCAGGCCATAGCCGGTGATGTCCAGTTCCTCCGGCTTTCTCTCCAGAATTTTAGCCACCTGGGCCACGCCCATGTCAAAGCCGTGACACACGCCCACCGCATGGATTCCGGTCAGCTTACAGACCGCCTCCACCAGCTTTGCCTCCGGATTGGTATAGTTGATCAGCCACGCATCCGGGCAGAGTTCTTCCATCCTGTGCGCGATGTGCAGAGTAGGCCCCAGATTACGCAGCGTGTGGAACATGCCGCCCGGCCCTCCGTTCTCTCCATAGACCTGTCTGAACCCATACCTTCTGGGAATATGAAAATCCATGGACCAGTAGTGGTAACGGTCCACCTCGATCGCCGATACCACGAAATCCGCACCCTTAAGGGCTTCATCCAGATTCGTGGTTGCCCACAGCTTCAGCGTTCTGCCGGAGCATGCCACCGCTTTTTCGGCAAACTCATAACTCACTTCCAGCGCATGCTCATCAATATCCATCAAACAAACTTCCAAAGGAAGAGAGTTGATCAGATCGCTGAGCAAAATATCCGACAATGTTACCGGGCAGAAGGAACAGCTGCCCGCACCAACCATGACTATTTTTAATTTTTCATAATGCTTCATCTCTAACATTATCCTTTCATAAACAGCATATTCGCTCCCACCAGAGCGGAGTTTTTATTTTCACAGGCAGGCAGTATTTCAAACCGGTCCAAAAAGTCTTCCTTTCCGGCGCTGTCTTCCGCAACGGCATCCCTGATCATGGCAAAGTGCTTTCTTGAAAAGCCTCCGGCCAGAATGATGGTATCCGGTTTAAAGATGATGTTCAGGCTCCAGATCCCGTTTTTTAAATCCTGTACGATTTCCTCTGTCAGCATGACAGCCCCTTTTTCCTTTTCCTGTGCCCTGCCGTATAAGTCATCGAAATCCTCATAGCCCGCAGCTTTCGCCCTTTCATTCAGCGCCTTTCCGGAACAGCAGCTTTCAAAGCAGCCTTTGTGTCCGCAATAGCATTCCGTATCCCGGGAGGAGACGATCACATGCCCCATTTCCGGATGATATTTTCCGCTGCGGTACAGCGCTTTCCCGTTCCAGAACGCGACGCCGATTCCTGTTCCGAACGTGAGCATCAGCACCTTGTGATCCATCAGCTTCCTCTGATAGACCTCGCCCAAAAGAGCGCCGTTGGCATCGTTTTCCAGCTTCACTTCCAGCCCCGTGTGCGCAGAAAGATACTCCACGATCGGGAATCCCATCCACCCCGGCAGGGTATAAGGATTTTCCACAGAACCTGTGTCCAGATTAACAGGACCACTGCACGCAACACCAATTCCCCGCAAACCTGTCAGCTGTAGCCCAAGCTTTCTGCACTGAACCTGCAAAAGTTCGATCACTCTGTCCATTGCCTGCTCTGCACTTTGACACCTGCAATCGGTGGGAAAACATTTGTCGGCCAGAAGATTTCCCGATTCATCCACGATACCCACCTGAATTTTCGTTCCGCCAATATCCACCGCGCCTGTCAATACTCTATTCATCATGTTTTTCTACCTTTTGATTTTATCTCTATAAAATCGTATTCCACAGCTTATTGGAAGCCATCAGTGCGCTTCCGATTACGCCGGTATATTCCGTCGTACTGCTTTGGATTACGACCTCCGACAGGGTCAGCTTCTGAACCGATTCCCGTATTTCATCCAAGAGAAAGCTTCCTCCGTCCAGCATCAGCTGACCGCCGATTACCACCTGATTAATATCCAGCGTGTTCACAAGATTGGCAATGAACGGACAGAGTATCTCCGTCACATATGCTGCCATCTCGCCGCTCACCTTACCGTTCGTCCGGTAATCCTCAAACTTCTGGCACAGCGTCTCATAGGAGATATTCTTTTCCAGCCATCCGGTCTGTCTGCGTGACACCTCACCCTTTGTATCCCGGAGGGAATAGCCGATTTCTCCGCACATTCCCCTGCCGCCGTGACGCAGCTCGCCATCCAGGATGATGCCCGCGCCGATTCCGGCGCCGATGGATATGTAAAGAATGTCCGGCGTCTCCTCCTGAATCTGTCTGACATAATATTCCCCTATCGCGCTGGCATTTACGTCATTCTCTATGAAAACGGGCGTATGATATCTGTTCTCCAGTTTTTCAATCTGCTCCGAAATATCCACCGGTTCCAGCACACCCACATAAGGAGCGAAATGCACAATTCTCTCCTCCGGATTCACCGCTCCCGGGATACCAAAACCGATTCCGCTGTAATGAAGGCCTTCCTTTTCCGCAATCGCTGTCAGCTTATCAATGCTTTTGCACAGCGCCTCAAAAAAACTGTCTCCCAGATTGGAAGGCGCTTTCGCCATCGTCTGAAACCGGATTTCACCATCCAGATTCACCAGGCCGACGGAAAGATTATTGCCCTCAAACTCTATGCCGACGGACATTAAGACATCAGGATTAAATACCATGGTCACAGGACTTCTTCCCACAGAACCGTTCTTTTTGCCCGTCACAGTCAGAATCCCCTTTTCAATGAATTCATTGACGATGGCCATGATGGACGGCCCGCTCATTCCGGTCATCTCCGACAGCTCCACACGGGTCACCGACCTTTTTTTCCTGGCAATATCGAACACGACCTTGCGATTGATCTGCTTCATATCTGTTGAAATCATTGCTTTCATATCCTCAACCCCCGATGTTTTTCGAAGCAGCGCGTAAGAACTCCCCTTCGGGTCGTTCCTGGTAGAACCTTCCCGACCGCTCTGCTTATCGGGAAGTAGCGCGTAAGAACTCCCCTTCGGGTCGTTCTTACGCTTCAGTATACCTCACTTTACTCTGTAATGCCCAGCTTTTTACAATTTTCTTCATATTTTGTCTGCTGAACTGCCAGAAGCTTTTCCCAGCCGAGAGCATCACGCTGTGTGAAGTAATCGGAAAGCAGCCTGTCAAACTCCTCGTCGCTGGCCGCTGTGATCAGTTTGGGAAGGGTGGAACCCCAGAGCAGATCAATGTCCTGTTTGATCTCCGCTTCCTCCGTTCCCGATGCGGGGTCGATCTGTGAGAACTGCGAGCCGTTCACCACGTAGGGAACGCCCCAGTCATACATCTGGCTTAAGTAATCCGGCTGCTCTGCGGACCAGTTTTTCTCCAGAACAGGATCACGCAGCATCCACAAAGGTTCAGAACCGGTGCGCTCAAAAAATGCGTCATAGTCGTTAATATACATATCTTGATATTCGGGCGTGTAGTGAGGTGTTCCGTCCGCATCCAGTTCGCAGCTGACTCCCACCTCACCGAACATGGTAGCTCTCGTTCCCTCTTCGCTCAGCAAATAACTCATGAATTCGATCGCTCTTTCGGGGTCCTTACAATTCTTAGTCACGCAGGTAACAGTCCATCCGCTGATGCTGGGGCCTTCTAAAGCAGGAGCATTTCCGCTGCTGGGTCCCTGAATCGCCACATAGGCGGTGCTGGGATCTTCCATCCAGAGCATTTCCTGCTCAGGCATGAAATCACAGTTCTGGTAAAGCAGTGCAAAAACGCGATTCTGCGCAATTTCCTCTTCCAGCTGCTGTCTGCTGTCCGTGAACACATTCGCTGCAATGAGTCCCATTTCATTGGCCTTGCGGAATGTTCTGAGCCATTCCTGATAGCCCTTGTCCTCTCTTCTGTCATACAGCTTTCCGCCAATCTCCTTGGGCACGCCCAGATAATCCAGAAGATAGCTGTCAAAGGAATAGTTTCCTGTATCACTGAAAGAATGGAAACCGATCGGAATAAAACCGTCCACCTGATCGCCATACATATCCTGTGCAGCCTGCAGCGCGTTCAAAAATCCTTCCGGTGTGGACATATCAGGGCTGCCGATTGCTTCGTAATAATCGTTTTTCACGTTAAAGCTCTGGTAAATTACCATATGCACATCGTCATACTGATCAGGAGAAATGGATGCATTGGGATAGCCATAAGTCTTGCCGTCTTCCTGTGCAAACCAGTTCATGGTCTGTTCAGATGTCACCTCATAAAAATAGGGATCATATTTGTCGGCCAGATCGTTTAAAGGATAGAGCAAGCCTGCCTGTACCATTTCCTGCAGAGCCGGGTCGCCTGCCTCGATGGTAATGATATCCGGCAGCGTATTTCCGGCGATCATCGTGTTGAGCTTCTCGGATTCGCTTCCGGAGGGAATGATCGCATTCACTTTTACTCCCGTCTGCTCTTCGATATACTGGGAGAACTCCGCAGTATCCCACACGCTGGTATACCAGGAATAGTTCACATACCAGTCCAGAGTGATCGGCTCCGTATCGTCCTGCCAGCCCGGTTTTCCTTCTGTAGCTTCTGTCTTGGCCGCAGGCAGTTCGCCTTCGCCCTTCTTTTCCTCGTTTCCGCATCCTGCAATCAGAGATGCAGTCATTGCTGTGCACAGTGCAAGCGCCAGTATTTTTTTCATGTTTTCTCCTTCCTATGCTCCTTGTTGAACATATTGAAAATGATTTTATAAATTCTAATCAGCCCTTTACGGAACCGACCATAATTCCCTGTACAAAATACTTCTGTAAAAACGGATAGACGCACACGATCGGAAATGTTGTGACCACCATGGTGGCATATTTGATCGTAGTGGAGGTCACCATGGAATTTCTTACGGAAGCCGGCATATTCGCTACGATTCTTGCCGAGGAGCTTTCCGAAATCACCTTATAAAGGAAGGTTTGAATCGGAATCAGCCACTGCTCATTCGTAATATAGATCACGCCGGTAAAATAATCGTTCCACTGCCCTACGCCGTTGAACAGGGCGATGGTAGCCAGCACCGGACCGGAAACCGGAAGAATGATTTTTAAGAAAATCACAAAATCGTTAGCTCCGTCTATCTTCGCGGATTCTTCCAGTTCTACCGGAATATTTTTAAAAAATGTCATAAAAATGATGGCATTGTAAAATCCAAACAGGGCAGGAATGATATATACCCAGAAGCTGTCCAGCATTCCCAGCTGCTTGATCAGCAGGAAGTACGGAATCAGACCTCCCGAAAAAAACATTGTGACAATGCCCATCACCATGAAGATCTTTCTCCCTACCAGATAGGACTTGGACAGGCCGTAGGCCACCATAGCGGTAAACAAAACACTGGTCACTGTTCCCACCACCGTCTTTAACACAGTGATGCCGAACGCCGTATAAATTTCTTTATTCTTAAATACAGCGCTGTAATTCTCCAGGCAGAAATTTCTGGGCCACCAGTAAATGCCTCCTTTTAAAACCTCCGTCCCTTCGCTGAAGGAGTTCACAACAACATACCAGATGGGATAAATCATGAGAAAGCAGATGGCAACCATCAGCAGTACATTTATCACATCGAACAGTTTCACTTTCTTTAACCTTTTCTTCATATCAAACCTCCAGACCCGCCCTGCGGGCGCACAATCTTTCCTCCGCTCAGAACAGGGAACTTCCTTCCAGCTTCTCCGTCACTTTGTTTGCAATCAAAAGCAGGACCAGAGATATTACGGAACGGAACAGGCCAATCGCCGTCGCATAAGAATAGCTTCCATTTCCAATACCGATTTTGTAGACGAACATGTCAACCACGTTGCTGGCAGAATCGTTCAGCGCATTATGTAATACAAAAATCTGATCGAAGTTGGAACCCATGATGCTGCCAACCTGAAGAATGAACAGGATCGCAATGGTGCCGGAAATTTCCGGAAGAGTAATATACCACAATCTCTGAAAGCGGTTGGCCCCGTCGATTTCCGCCGCTTCATAGAGGGAAGGATCGATTCCTGATATCGCTGCCAGATAGATGATGGCGCCCCACCCCAGCTCCTTCCAGATTTCGGAAATCACAGAAATTCCCCAGAAGTACTCAGGCTTTGCAAGAAAGCTGATTCCCTCCTCCAGAACTCCCATGGCTATCAGCGCCTTGTTGATTACGCCCGTATCGGATAACCAGGTGATCATGATGCCGCCCAGAATAACCCAGGAAAGAAAATGAGGAAGATAGGATAAAGTCTGAACCACTCTCTTAAATTTGATATTTCTGATCTCATTCAGCAGCAGGGCAAAAATGATAGGAGCCGTAAACCCGAACAGAAGCTTTAACAGGCTGATACCCAGCGTATTTTTCATCACCTGCATGAACAGAGGATCTTTAAAAAACTTGGCAAACCATTTCAGTCCTACCCACTCGCTGCTTCCCAGCACATCCGTGATCCGATAATTCTGAAATGCGATCTGGCACCCATACATGGGAAAGTAACAGAATACCAGAAGCCATACCATTCCAGGCAACACCATCATCAGCAAAAACCTTTGCTGCTTTATTCTTTTCCATAGATCACTGTTCCTTTGTTTCATCTGTGTCTTCCTTTCTCTTTTTGGATGTTGCTACCGCATTCGGTTAATTAATTAATTTATTTAATTTATGATCCGATTGTATATCCTGCTTCCAAATCTGTCAATATATCTTTTATCTTTTCGTCCTTTTTCACAGTTTCAACAATTTATTTTTATGTAAAATCACTTATTGACACTCTTGTTTATCCATGATATTTTGATTTTGATATAATAAATTAATTCATTTAATTAATATGTTTCAGAAAGGAATTATTCATGCTAGGAAAAAAGTACATAGCTGATTTGATCGGACAAATGACGCTGTTGGAAAAGGCGGCTGAAATGACCCAGCTGTGGGGAGAGAATCCTGACGGAACGCTGATGGGAATTTTAAGAGGCTTTCACGAAAAAGAACACTTATCGGCAAACGCAGGTTCTCTGCTTGGCTTCAATGGTGCAGAGCGGGTTCTGGAAGCGCAGCGTCTTCATATAGAAGAAAACGCTCATCACATTCCGCTCCTGTTTATGACGGACGTCATACACGGTTATAAAACCATCTTTCCCTCTGTGCTGGGACTCGGTGCCACATGGAATCCTTCTTTAATAGAAGAAAGCGCTGCTGTAGCAGCGGCGGAAGCCGCTGTATCCGGCGTTCATGTCACCTTTTCCCCCATGGCTGACCTGGTGCGGGATGCCCGCTGGGGACGGGTTGTGGAAAGCACCGGAGAAGACCCCTATTTAAACAGCCTCTGTGCTGCAGCCTTCGTGCGGGGTTATCAGGGAGACGAGATTGGGGCCCCCCTGCACATCGCCAGCTGTGTGAAACACTTCATCGGATATGGAGCGGTAGAAGGCGGACGGGATTATGACAGCGTACAGCTCGGAGATTATTCTTTATATAATGAATATCTCCCCGCTTTTCAGGCGGCTATCGACGCCGGCTGCGAGCTGCTGATGCCCGCATTTAATACCGTAAACGGCATTCCCTGTACCTCCAGCCGCCGCCTGCTGCGCACTATCTTAAAGGGAGATATGGATTTTCAGGGCACTGTCATCAGCGACTGCACCGCCATCTGCGAGCTGGTGGCCCATGGATCTGCAGAGGATAATGCCCATGCTGCAGCCCTCTCCCTTGATGCCGGCGTGGATATCGAAATGGTTTCCTCCACCTTCTATGAAAATCTGGAAAGGCTGGTAGAAACCGGTGAAATCTCCATGCAGCAGGTAGACGGAGCTGTAGAGCGCATTCTCACACTGAAGGATAAGCTGGGATTGTTTGAAAATCCCTTCAAAGATGCTGATCCTGAGAGGGAAAAGGAGCTTCATCTCTGTCCCGGACATCGCGCCCTTGCCAGACGGGCCGCTGCCGAAGCTCTCGTCCTGTTAAAAAATGAAAACTGCGCTTTGCCCATTAAGAAATCTGAACGTCTGGCCCTCATCGGACCGTTTGCGGACAGCCGGAAACTCATTGACATATGGGGACTGGTAAACGGAAAGGAAACGGACTGCGTCACCCTGCGCAGCGCATTAGAAGACTATAAGACTGACTATGCCCAGGGCTGCCATCTATGGAATCTGCGCGACATGGATGAGGAACGTCTGCCCGATGACGAACTGATCGCACAGGCTGTCGAAACCGCCGCCCGCAGCGATAAAATCATTCTGGTTCTGGGAGAGCATCCGGATATGAGTTCTGAGGCTGGCAGCCGGACAGAGATCACCCTTCCTGAAAATCAGCTTAAGCTGCTGCAGTCAGTCTGCAGGACGGGCAAGCCTGTTGTCACCCTCATCATGAACGGGCGGCCTATGGTTCTGAATGAAGTTGCCGCATCCTCCGACGCCCTTTTGGTATGCTGGTTTCCGGGCACAGAGGGAGGAAACGGCATTGCAGACATCCTTACGGGACGCTGCGGCCCTTCCGGCAGGCTGCCCATGACTTTCCCCCGGGCTACCGGACAGGTTCCCATCTATTACAATCACCTGCCTACCGGGCGCCCCAATACCACAGGACGCTACCAGCCCTTTGCCAACGGCTACATCGGCATCGATCCGGGGCCTTTGTACCCATTCGGCTACGGCCTGACTTATACGGATTTTTCCTATTCTCCCGTAAGTCTGTCCGCTGCAGAAATTACTCTTTCGGATCATTCCGGACCGGATGAGGCGCTGCTCACCGCATCAGTCACCCTCACCAATACCGGCGCCATATCCGGCACTGAAACCGTCCAGCTGTATTTACAGGATATGGCAGGCACTCTTTCCCGCCCCGTCCGAATGTTGAAAGGATTTCAAAAAATCGTTTTAGAGCCCGGAGAAAGCTGCACAGTCACCTTCCCCATCACAGCCAAAATGCTGGAATACTATATTCCCGGAAAAGGACTGTCGCTGGAAGCCGGAACCTTCCGGGCATATATCGGCGCTCATGCACAGTGCAGCGCATATCAGGAATTTCACCTAAAAGGAGGCTATTAATTAATGGAAACCGTATATTCTTTTTATGACATCTACCCCAAAGTTATTAAAGCCGGAACTGCTGCCGTGATCACCATTACGGCACTGGACAGGCACTGCTGTTTTCAGGAGGGCAAAACCTATTTCATCACGGTTATCCCGAGAAATCACATCACCTCTGATGTCGCGCGTCCGGACTACCAGATCATTGAAGCGGCTGCCGTACAAAACGCTCTGCGCTTCTCTCTTAGTTCCGAGGATGAGCAGCCCCTCCTTCTCGTAGTTAAGGATGAGGAGAAAACCCTGTGCGAACTGCCCGTCTACAGCGTTTTTGAAGATCTGTACGGACTTTTCCCCTTCCGCGGAAATATGCACTGCCATTCCTTCCGTTCCGACGGCATAGAATCCCCTGAACTGGTTGCAGCCAATTACAGAAAGGCCGGCTTTGATTTTCTGGCGATCACGGATCATGATTTTTATCCGCCTTCTCTGGAAGCCATCGCAGCCTTTGAGGGACTTGATCTGGATTTTAAGCTGTTTCCGGGCGAAGAGGTCCATACACCCCGCAACAAAATCCATATCCTCAACTTTGCAGGCGCGCAGAGCGTCAATCAGTTTTTCAGGGATTATCCCGACATCTACGAGCAGGAAGTCCGGGCTATTGTACAGGAACTGGGCCTTTCAGACAGCCATGAGGATTTTGAATACGCGGCCAGCACCTGGGCGTTCAGGAAAATAAAGGAATTCGGCGGCATGTCCATTCTGGCTCACCCCAACTGGATCGTGGACGGCGCTTACAACTTCCCGCCCCGCCAGTATCTCACCTTTTTAAAGGAGAAGCCATATGATGCCCTGGAGCTGATCAACGGCGGCAACTCCCCCTATGAAAATGCGCAGCAGCTTGCCGTCTGGCACGATGCCTGCTGCCAGGGGAGCAGCGTGCCCGTAGTCGGCAACGATGATTCCCACGGCACGGTAAACGGGGAGTGGTTCAACATCGGCATGACCTACGTGCTCGCCAGATCTGCCGAAAAAGAAGATCTGATCGATGCCATTAAAAAGGGCTTCTGTATCGCCGTGGAACGCTATCACGGTGAAACACCCCACTACTACGGGAACGGCCGCCTGATCAATCTGTTTTCTTTTCTGGATAAGGCCTATTTCCCGCTTCACGACGAGCTGTGCACCCAGGAGGGATTCTTCCTTACCGCCTATTTGCAGGGAAATCCCATCGGGGAGAAAGGACTGAAGCTTTTGAAAGGACAGACGCTTAAGATGCAAAAGAAATATTTTCACTTAAGTGAAGAAGTCGATTCCACATGTAAACTTAAATTTCATACGGAAGACTAAGTTCTGTATTTTAGGGTTTGAGCCATATCTGCAACAAGCTCCATGAGGAACCCAGGTTTTCACTTCGGGTATTGTACACTTTAAAAAATAAGAAAAAGGAAACCTCCTGACAGCAAATACTACCGCTGCCCGGAGGTTTCCTTCACATCATTTCTTTTCCATAAATACTCACGTCTCCGCTGACGCTGGAAAGCTGTATTGTCCCGCGCTCCCCGTCTCCAAAGACGGCTTCACCCCGCTTCGCTTCACGCATCCCTGTCAGGGACAGATTGGTGGAAAATGAGCCGCTGACCGTCCGGTAAGAAAGTCTGAATCCGCTTTCTGCCGGTACCCTGATCTCACAATCCCCCGATATGGAGTTGAGCTTTGCCCTACCCGGAACATTGTCCAGATCGGCTCCCACATCACCGCTGGTGCTTGAGCTGTTGAGCTCTGTACTTTCTCCTTCAAACTTCACATCGCCGCTGGCAGAAAACAGTTCGCAGCGTTCCAGACTGCCGCTCACCCTGATGTCGCCGCTCTTTGTCTCCGCATGCAGCCTGCCGCACAGCGCTTCACCGTAAATATCGCCGCTCCCGGATTTGAATATCATCTCATCGCCCGAAACTTCCTTCACCTGCAGGTCGCCGCTGGTCGTTGAAACGCTCAGCTTTCCGCATTCCAAACCTCCGTCGGGCATCGAAATATCTCCGTTCACCGTGGAGAGAGAAATGCTGTTCCACACTCTTCTGGGCAGCTTCACCATAATATCCGTTTTTCTCATTCCACGCATGAAGAAGAAAGCAGCACTTGCGGTTCCTCCCTGCCCGATAGACACAACGCCATCTTCCTTCAGCATCGTTTCGATTCCCTCCGTGTCCCCGGAAACCTCAAGGAAAGCGTCCGCATCCTCAGCATAACAGATATAGATATCGCCGTTGGTCAGCTGAACCTCCAGAGAATGAATGCCTTCTGAGGGGATCGCCGTGCAGTCCACCTTTTTCCCTTTCTGAGGGGAAAAAGGTGTGAATACACCTTCCGGATACTTTTCCTTTATCTGCTCTGAAACATCCCTCGCCACATCTCTGGCACAATCCACAGCAACTCTGGCCGTAGAAAGCGCAGCATTGACAATCTCCTCGATCCCGCTCTCCAGATCGTCCCGAAAGAAAGAGCCTGTGCTCTCTGTGTTCTCCTCTTCCTCCTGTGTCTCCTCTTCCGCTATATCCCGGGCCGTGCGCTCACCGGCTGCAGCTTCCTCTGCAGCCGCTTCCTTTGTCACAGCTTCTGCCGCGTTCTTGGCACCGCCTGCCTGCTGCGCCTGCGCCTCAAGCTCCGCTTCCCTTAAATAAGCGAGCAGCTCATCCACATCCCCCAGGCTCTCCATCGCCTGACGCAGCGCATCCTCTTCCGGTACGCCTCCGGCCACCAGCTCCAGATAACGCTGATACAGATTCTCGCTCAGTTCCTCAATCATCTCGGTCTTCGCATCGCTGTCCGCCGCCGCCGCAAGGCGGTTGGTCACCATAATAATAATCTTAGTCTCTATCCGATTCATACTCAGCCTCCATCTTGAGCAATGCATCCAGGAGCGAACGGATCTCCTGCCATTCCCGGCTCCGCTCTTCCCATTGTTTCCTTCCCTCTTCCGTGATCCTGTAATAACGCCGTCTGGCCCCCGGTCCGTCCTCTCCCCAATAGGAGGTGATCAGGCCGTTTTGCCCCAGCCTCTTAAAAGCTGTATACAGAGTCGCTTCCTTAAATTCATACTGCCCATGCGTACGCTGCTGCACATTCTTGTTGATCTCATAACCATAGCTGTCCTTCGTCATAAGCTGTGTCAGAATAATCGTATCTGTATAGCCGCGCAGGGTATCCGCTGAAATAGACAATTCCATTCCTCCTTTGCTTTTTGATGATCCCATATTATCATGATATACCTCATCTGTCAAGGTATTTCGTTAGTAAAAATATATCATCACACTGCAATTTAAAACAAAGTCGTTAAAAACCGATCAATGTCCAATCTGTGTTACTGTTCCCACAGACCTGGCATTTACTGCACAGAATGTGCGAATGCGCGGCAATAACACTCTGCTGCACAAATGCTGCAAATTCTTCCCATCTTCCTTGTGCTTTATCCGGGCACACTTTATAATGAAAGTATTCAAAACAAAAGGAGAAGAACGATGGGATTGTTTTTCAGATCTTTGGATCAAATATATGAAGCCGCTCTGGAAGTTTATAAAAGCGGCAATTACGAAAAAGCCCTCCGTCTGTTTGAGCAGGCCGGGGAAAAAGGCCACAGCAAGGCTCAGTATCAATGTGGAGAAATGTACTCTCATGGAAAAGGAACAAAGCCAAATCAGGAAAAAGCGCTGAGCTGGTATTTAAAGGCTGCACAGCAGGGCGATGTCGATGCCCAGCACTGCTGCGGCAATATCTTCTTCTACGGCTGGGGTACCGCGAAAGACCTTTCAAAGGCCCTGCAATGGTATCAAAAAGCTGCACAGCAGGGAAAAGTCTCCGCTCAGGTCCGGTGCGGCGAGATGTATCATTCCGGCCACGGCACAGCAAAGGACGAAGCCAGATCTCTGCACTGGTATGAAGAAGCGGCAAAAAAGAAACTGCCCGATGCCCAGTTCAAATGCGGCGACATGTATTTTTTCGGCCATGGTACCAAAATTGATCACACAAAAGCGCTTTACTGGTATGAGCAGGCGGCGCGGGCAGGCCTTACCGCTGCGCAGAATCAGTGCGGCGACATGTATCATTCCGGCAAGGGAACGGCTATAGATGAGGTAAAAGCCCTCTACTGGTACCAAAAGGCCGCGCAGCAGGGGGATTCCCTCGCCCAGTTTAGATGCGGAGCGATGTATTATCAGGGAATAGGAACTGACCGCGACTTAAGCAAAGCGCTCTTATGGGCAGAAAAAGCCAAAGAGCAGGGCCATGCACAGGCTGATCAGCTCCTTTTAGCGATCCGCCGCGAGCAATCCGAAATGATGCAAAAGCTCAGGAGCGGACTGCGCTCCTTAAAAAAAGGGGACACCTTTTCCTTTGGGCGCTACATACAGTCAGCTTCCTCCCGGAAGGCAGAGCCCATTCAGTGGAAGGTGCTGGCCGTAGAAGGGAAAAGGCTGCTCGCTTTGAGCCTGCAGGTTCTGGACTGTCAAAAATATCACGCCGATGTGACCGCAAAGAAATGGGACTGCTGCGGCTTGCGCCAATGGATGAATCATGATTTCTATCAAAAAGCGTTTAACGATACAGAACAGAAAATGATCGCTGAAACAACGCTGCGAAACCCCGAAAACTCCCAATACCACATCTATGGCTGCAGCGATACAACGGATAAAATATTCGCCCTGAGCGTTGAGGAAGCACAGAAATATTTTGCGCTGGAAGGCTTTTTGCCGCATCTGGTTGAACATGAATCCAGGAATGAAAGCGCAAGAGAGCTCGGAGTTTTCAAAGCATATGAAATCGATCTGGATATAGGCAGCCTTATGGCGATGGCAGTGTCCACAGACTATGCCCAAAAACAGGACATTCCCACCGTCTCTCTCCTCGGCAAAAAATGTATCAGCCCCTGGTGGCTGAGAACCCCAGGGGCTGCAAACGGTTTAAATGTCTTTGTGGCTCCATCAGGTCACATTGACCTGCTGGGAACCTTTCTGGATGATGAGTTCGGCGTCCGCCCGGCGATGTGGCTGGATCTGGAGGACGAAGCATCCGATCCGCCCTCTCACTGCTGACGGTAGGTCGAAAGGAAGTCTCCCAGCTGATGCGCCGCTTTTTCCAGATCCGCCACTCTCGGCAGATAGACGACGCGGAAATGATCCGGCGCATGCCAGTTGAAACCGCTTCCCTGTACGATCAATATCCGCTTCTCGCGGAGCAGATCCAGCGCGAACTGCTCGTCATCGCGGATGTTGAATTTCTCAACATCCAGCTTCGGGAAGATATAGAAGGCAGCCTTCGGCTTCTTGGCAGTAACGCCGGGAATATCATTCAAAAGCTTATAGATGCATTCCCTTTGCTCATAGATGCGGCCGCCCGGAACCAGATATTCCTGTACGCTCTGATATCCGCCCAGCGCAGTCTGAATAATCGACTGTGCCGGCACGTTGGAGCAAAGGCGCATATTGGAAAGCATCTTCAGGCCCTCTATGTAGCCTGCAGCCTGTCTCTTGTTGCCGCTTAAGACCATCCAGCCGACCCGGAAGCCTGCGATCATATGGGACTTGGAAAGCCCGCTGAAGGTCACACAAAATACATCCTCCGGCGCGATGGACGCGATGGAAATATGTTCCAGACCGTCCATCACCAGACGGTCATAGATTTCGTCCGAAAAGATGATCAGCGAAAACTCCTGCGCCAGTTTCACAATCTCTTCCAGCACCTCTCTCGGATACAGCGCGCCCGTCGGATTGTTGGGATTGATAATGACGATCGCCTTCGTCCTGTCCGTGATCTTGCTCCTCATATCCGCAATATCGGGATACCAGTCCGATTCCTCGTCACAAATATAGTGTACGGCTTTTCCCCCCGCCAGAGTGGCCGTCGCTGTCCACAGCGGATAGTCCGGCGCAGGAATGAGGATCTCATCCCCATCGTTTAAGAGTGCCTGCATGCACAGACTGATCAGCTCGCTGACGCCGTTTCCCGTATAAATATCATCCATGGTCACTCTCGGGATATTTTTCAGCTGGCAATACTGCATAATCGCCTTTCTTGCCGAAAACAGCCCTCTGGAATCCGAATAGCCCTGACAATCCCAGAGAGACTGCCGCATATCCAGAATCACTTCCTCCGGCGCGTTGAATCCAAAAGGAGCCGGATTGCCGATATTCAGTTTCAGAATATTCAGCCCTGCCGCTGCCATCTTATCCGCCTCGTCCACCACGGGGCCTCTCACATCATATAATACATTATCCAGTTTGGTAGATTTCTCAAACACCCTCATCCCGTTTTCCTCCATATCTTCTAAGCATGATGGCTCACACTTCGGTTCGCCTTTTGGAACCTTCGCAACCGCTTCGCTTGTTGCGAAGTAGCGCATGATGGCTCACACTTCGGTTCGCCATCATGCTTCATTTTAACATACCTTTTCGCCGGGTGCCACACTTATTCCCCGGAAATGTCCGATTAAATGTTTGGCCTCCATTCCTTTTCATGGGCTTTGCAGCAAGTGCAAAGTCCCGGGATGAACTGTTACAGTTAAATATTTCTTTAACCGGGAGCGTTTGCATCTCCCCGCTTATCTTGTTCCTCCCAAAAACCTTCCCATGATCCGGACCACGAGCCAGATGATCAGAGCTGCCGCGAAGATACCTGTCATGCCTTTTCCCATAATCTCCAGAGCGATCATAAAAATTTCCATCATAATTGCTTTTCTCCTCTCCTTTTTCATCCACATTCGCTCCCGCACACTTTGCACCGGACGCGAAGGTACGGGGTAACTCCTCTTCCCGCTTCACAGAAACTGGCTCACCAGCCTGATCACCAGTCCGCCCGCTACCACAGACGCAATCTGTCCGGAAACATTTGCTCCCGCCGCATGCATCAGAATGACATTTCCCGGATTCTCCGTCTGTGCAAGCCTCTGCACCACTCTGGAAGACATCGGAAATGCGGAAATTCCCGCTGCACCGACCATCGGATTGATCTTTTCCAGCCGAAACAGATTCAAAATTTTGGCGAACATCACTCCGCCGATCGTATCAAAAACAAAAGCCAGCAGACCGATCACCATGATCAGCAGCGTTTCCGGCCTGACAAACGATTCCACCCGCATGCTGAAGGAAATCGTGATGCCCAAAAGCAGCGTAATCAGATTAACCAGCTCATCCTGCGCCGTCCGGGACAGCGTTTTTAAAACGCCGCATTCCCGAAGCAGATTGCCGAACATCAAAAATCCCACCAGGGCCACGGAGGAGGGGGCGATAAATCCCACGATAAAAGTCACCGCGACCGGAAACACAATCCGCATCGTCCTGCTCACGTCGCCCGGACAATACGCCATCCGGATGCTTCTCTCTTTTTTCGTCGTCACCAGCTTAATTGTAAGGGGCTGCACGATAGGCACCAGCGCCATGTAGGAATATGCCGCTACCGCAATCGCACCCACATAATTGGAATCCAGAATCTGGGATACCAGAATGGAAGTCGGCCCATCCGCCGCGCCGATCATGCCGATGGATGCCGCATCCCGCAGATCGAAGCCCAAAAGCACCGCCGCACAGATTGCAAAGAAAATACCAAACTGCGCCGCCGCTCCGAATAAAAACATCACCGGCCTGGAAAGCAGGGGGCCAAAGTCGATCATCGCGCCGATTCCAATAAACAAAAGAACCGGCATCGCCTCAGATGCTTCAATTCCCACCTCAAACAGCCATTCAATAATTCCTTTCGCTTCCACCGAGCCCTGCAGCACCTGATCTACCACGCCGCTGAAGGGCAGATTCACCAGAATCGCGCCGAAGCCCATGGGCAAAAGCAAAGACGGCTCATACTCCTTTTTCACTGCCAGATAGATGAGCAGCAGACCCACCGCATACATCACCAACTGCTGCCATGTTACATTTTTCAAACCTTCCACCAGAAATTCCATTTTTCCTCCTTTTCTCCTTTGATCCGGATTGATTTTCCCGGGAACAAAAAAAGACCTTTACGCAACAATATGATTGCTGCGTAAAAGTCTTGCCATTTCAATTCCGCGCGGGCGACCTGCGCCGTACTGACGCTGCGGAATCCACCTTCCTTTGGCGGCTACTCCCTTTTACATGTTATAGTATAATGTAAGCAGTGGTTTTTGTGTGTTCAGATCCCGCTAAGGAAATCCTCTCCTGTCTGAAGCAACAGCAGCACAGGCAAAAAATCATAAGACCTCTTCCGTTTCATCACCTTTTCCAGATGAGCACTCTGTTTTTTCCGGGCTTTAAACCTTCCAGCGGTCCTGCCGTAACTCTTTCACCACGCAGCACGCCCGCCATATCCCGATCCAGAACCAGGTTACTTCCGTCCGGATTTTCAAATCTTGCTTCGGAAATCCGAGTCATTCCCAGCTTATCGGAGGTCACTACATCTCCCTGAACTTCAAACACACCTTCCGGCAGCGTGATTTCCAGATAAACCTCTGCCCCCTCAGTGACAATTTTCAAATCGGGATCCACACTGTCCTGCCAGAAATTCTCTTCTCTTTCAAAGGGCTTTGCTCCCTTAAGATAAGCATTTCCGTCAATATAGGCAGGCTGTCTGACCTGCATATACTGCTCCACATCGCCTTTCCCCAGCGCCAGAAAACGTTCAATATATTCGTCCATGGACACCGCCGCGCCCTCGTACTCTGCGGTGCCGTAATCCTTTCCTTCCTCCGTGCCGCCCACAAAAATGTTCTGATAGTAACGGTCATCACTGCCGTAAACCAGCGCCGTTCCCAGAAGATCCGTGGAATGAGGCAGATGGTAGGGTGTCGCGCGGTTCAGCACCGGATAGTGCTGCATGAAACCGGCACAGAGATTGTGCACTACCGCGCCTCCCTGTGCGGCATTTACAAACCAGAAGGGAGAGGTGAAAATATTATTGTCGATCAGATAGGGGCCATGGGAAACCTCCACGAAAATGTCCCTGTTATTGCGGTCAAAAATATTGCTGCCCACCCGGACGCCCTGCGCCTGCCAGTCCAGCCAGACTCCCAGCGTGCAGTTGTGGATGTAATTATTATGAATCTGCACATCGATCGCCGCATGGAGCTTGATGCCCGCAATTTCATGCCCGTAGAACTCATGCTTTACCGCGATATTATAAATCTCATTGTCATAAATCTCGCTGAAAATACACCCCAGATGTCCTACCACGCCGTTCTGTCCGCAGTCATAAATCCGGTTATTGCGCACCACATGGGAACCGATCCGCTCCTTTGACCAGCCGATGTTCTTCGCTTTGAAAACCGCTTCCAGCTGATTCTGATAACCGGGCTTTCTGTGCCACTTCGTAAAATCGTTGTTTCCTGTGGAAGCTTCTTTTCCAAGGCTCACAGCGCTGCATTTCGCATCGTGGATGATATTGTTTTCAATGATCCAGCCCTTGCTCCAGTTGGGCCCGATCAGGCCGGGCTGATCCGCCGTGGGCGGTGTCCAGGGCGTCGCTGCCTGCGCCATTTCAAAGCCGCGCACCGTAATATAATTGATCCCCGTCACCTCGGGATAAAAACAGGAACGGCGGACATTGATTTCCACCAGCTCTTCATTTGGGTCCGCCCCCTGGAAATTGGCATAGATGGCCGTCGTGTTCTCATCCACCTCTGCGAACCACTGAAAGACAGTCTGCTCAGGCTCCGGAATCTCCTCTGTTCTTCTGTCCCAGGTCTCATGGCAGCTTGCAAAACGCTTCACCGGATTTTTCAGTTCTTCCCAGGATACCGCCTCATAGAAGGATTTTCCGTTTAAATAAACGTCTCCCACATGAACCGGCCTCTCCCAGGGATCCACAATCCAATCGCCGAACACCTCCTGCACATAAGGGTTGTACTGTCCGAACACTTCATTGGGCAGACACACCTTCCATACGCTGCCTTCCACCCTTTCCCATCCGGTGATGCGCTCGGAACCTTTGATCACCACATGTTCCCCCTCTGCCGCCTCATAGACGATGCGGCAGCTGTCTGAAAGCCCGCCGTTTCGAGGTTTTACCCACTCCCGGTACACGCCTTCATGAACGATCACCCTGTCTCCTGCTGCCGCCAGATCTGCCGCTCTCTGAATCGTAAGAAAGGGAGCCTCCATGCTGCCGCAGTTCGTATCCTTCCCGCTCTTTGCCACATGATATGTTTTTGCACTCATCTCAATACCTCCAATTAGAAAATCCTGTATCTACATTTTAGAAAATTTTCCTTGCCTCCACAAGAAATCCCTTGTACAATAATAGACAATATTTGACTTTTCTGTTAAATGCCCTACGGCAGGCAAAAATAGGCATCAAATTTGCAGCAGCCCAAAACTGCGGAATGAGGGAAATTATGTTTTTTTATGAAGGTACTGAATTTTTACAGGAAGAATATTTCCGTGCTTTTCTTCTCACCGAGCAGAGCTTTCCGATGCATTTTCACAGGTCCTACGAGCTGATCCATGTCCTGAGCGGCCACATGACCATCACGGTGGACAACCGCAGATATGAGATGGAGGCCCGGGATCTCGCCTTTCTCTTTCCCGATCAGCTGCATTCCATGGAGAAAGCAGGTCCCTCCCAAATTACCATCATTCAGTTTTCTCCCGAGCTGATTGGTCATTTTTCTACCCGCTATAAAAAAATGATTCCGGCAGATCCAATCCTTAAGGGATTGTATTATCCTGCCGGAAATCTTCAATTTCAAAATATTTATGAAAAAAAAGCATTTCTTTACCAGCTCTGCGCACTGCTGACAAAACACACGGAATTTGAGGCAAATGTATCCCGGGCTACGCTCCTTTCCCGGCTGCTTTCCTATATCAGCCAGAATTACCAGCACAACTGCAGCCTCTCTCTGGCTGCGAAAAGCTTTGGCTATGATTATGCGTATCTTTCCCGGATGTTCCGACAAAAAACCGGCGTTTCCTTTACGCAGTATCTAAACCAATTCCGCATCAGCCAGGCGGCCTATCTGCTGAGCAATACCGCTGAGAGCATCAGCTCTGTGGCCTTTTTATGCGGCTACGACACGATCCGCAGCTTCAACCGGAACTTTAAAGCGTTAACAGGCATGACGCCCCAGCAATACCGGGTATCAGGAATGCCGGAAGCTTCCGCAGGGCACAGCTCTGCGCTTCCTTAACCGGACAGCCTGTAACCGCAGTCCTCCCGTCCCGCCCTGCCTCATGGAGGGCAGCAGTTTTGCTCCCGCCGCAGAGAATCATTTTCCCCGCTTCATCAAAAGCCCGTGCAAAATCTCATCATGCGGGCAGGACGGATCGGCATTGAAAAACGCCACCCGGTGAATATCCGTGCTCCTGTCCGAAAAGGAGGGAAACAAAAATCCGCACTCCGGCGCTCCCGGCTCATACTCCCCTGCAAGCGGGCTGATAGTGCAGATCAAATACTCATAGACCTCCTCCGACTCCCAAAGGCTCTCTTTATCAGCCGCCTTGAGCGGCACATCATAGGTTCCGTGAAACACAAAAACTGCATAATCGCCCACTGCGCGATAATGCTCCCCAATCAATTCATAAAATGTCTCATTCAGGGCATCATTTTTCAGACCGCACTCCCGCATCGCCATCAAAAGCTGCCACGCGCTGCCCGGCTTTTCATCCTCTACAGAGAACTGATACTCCTTTAACTCCTCATTCGTCCGTGAAAACGGCACGGTCTTCGCCAATGCAAGATTTCTTTCTTTTTCCTTCAAATAAAGATTCAAAAAATTCGTATTGAAGCTTCCGTCAATATAGCCATCCTGATCCATATAGCCGCCCGCAATCCGGTCAATGGATGTCCTCTTCGGCGTCATACGGCGCGTAAGTTCCAGCATATCTTCACGATTTATCATATTGATACCTCTGCTCATTTTCTTGTACATATTATTGTAGCAAATCGCAGAGAATATAGCCAGGCTGTTTTTCTTGACGCAGTCTCCACCCCACTTTATAATTTAATCAGAAGCTAAAAAACTGTCATCAATCAGAAAGGAAAGATCGCTATGAATATGCCCAAAATCCTGTTGGCCGGTTCCGGAGAAAAAGCCCAGTACATGGTTCATGACTTCAATGACAACACAATACGCTTCATCATCCACTATCCCGGCCTCGTGGATGCGGACATTCTCTGCGCTGCCACCAAGGCACTGGTTGAGAGCGTTGACATTTTGCATTCTTCCTTTCTCACCGATAAAATCGGAGCATACTGGCACATGAACCGGGAGTATGATGAAAGCTGCTATTTTCAGTTTGTGGAAACAGAAGGGGACACCGCCGTAACGGCCTGTTCGCTTTCCCTTCTGCCCATCTCACCCGAAAATCACACTCAGCTTCGCTGCTGTCTCGTTCAGAACAGTGAAAGCAGCTCTGTAGTGCTCAATATCAGCCATCTCTGTGTAGATGGCGGCGACGGCAAATATCTGCTGGGCAAGCTTGTGGAGGCCTATCGTCTGATCCTGGACTGCGGCTCTGCCGAAGCGCTTTCCGTCAAGAACGGAAGCCGCGCAGCCGAACAGGTTTATGAAAATGTCACCCCGAAGGAATTTCTTTCCCTGATGAAGAATCCGATCTCCACCGTCAAATCTGCCTTTCCCTATCCCACAGAGACGCCCGGCAGACTACGCATGGTAAATACGGTCATTTCTGCACCCGTCATGTCTGCCGCCCGCAAGCGCGCAAAATCCGCTGACGCCACTGTGAATGACCTGCTTCTGGCCGCCTGCTACTGCGCCTATGCGTCTCAGCCCGGGGTGGACGCCACTTCTCCCATGAGCATCATGTCCATGATGGATCTGCGTCGCCATTGCAATAATGGGGAATCGGAGGGTCTCTGCAACATGTCAGGCTCCCTTCCGACCACACTGTCTGCCGGAGTGACTGGATGCTTTGCCGACACGCTGGCAGACATTGCCAAACAGACACGCGCCGCCAAGGAAAACCCTCTGGCCGGAATGGAAGGCCTTCCCCTGCTCCATGGTTTTTCCCACACACTTCCCATGGGACTTTTGCTGCTGATTGCAGGCAAAATATACGGGAACATGTCTATCGGTCTGACAAACCTGGGCAATCTCTCCGCCGACACTCTCGCCCTCGGGAACCTGCTTCCCAGCAGCGGAGCTTTCGGCGGCCCTCTGAAGAAGAAACCCGCCATGCAAATTTCAGCCATCAGCATAAACGGTGCCTGCACGCTCTGTATCGTGGGCAAATATACGCAGGAGGATTCCCATGCGCTCCAGTCCATGCTGGACCGAATAGCGGATATCATCGTCGGATATGCAAACGAAGAGTTGAAATCCACTCCCTCCTGCATTAAAATGGAACTGTAGAATCACACACCCTTAAAATTAATTCAAGGAGGATCACATCATGGATGTAAAAGCCCAGATTGAAAAAGCGGTCAATGCCATCATAAACGATGCCGCTCTTCGGGAGCAATTCCAAAAGGAGCCCGTCAAGGCGGTGGAAAAGGTGATCGGCATGGATTTGCCCGACGATGTCATCGAGCAGATTGTTTCTGCGGTGAAGGCAAAAATTTCCGTCGACAAAGTTTCCGATGCACTTGGCGCTTTCAGGAAACTGTTCTAAAGCCCGCGTTTACTTCCGGGGCGGAACTGCTTTCCGCCCCGGACCATTCACCCCACGATACATATCTGCTTCACTTTATCTCTCTCCAAAATGCTGCGGCCGTCTCCTGTGCTTTCATTTGATCCATATCATATGTATCCATCAATTCCTGCACTGCTATTTCCTTCGCTGCACCAAGCCTCTGACATAATTGCACTGTATTTCTTATCGCTTCAATGCGTGTTTGCTCTGCCTGGCTTTGCGCTTCTTCTGCGCGGCTTTGCGCTTCTTCTACGCGGCTTTGCGCTTCTTCTGCGCGGCTTTGCGCTTCTTCCATCTGCTTTTGCGCCGCTTTCAACCGCTCCTGCACATCCCTTTCCAGCTTTTTAGCCTGGCGCTCCGCTTCCTCCCTCGCCTCTTTCAATTCTCTGCGTGCATCTGCCGTTTTTCTGCGCTCTTCCTGTATATCCATTTTCTCCATATTCTCAAACAAATATCCCATATTGCGCTCCTTCACCTTATTCACGCATTCCTCTGCCTCTTTTGTCGGTACATTCATTTTCATGCACAGACTCCAGATCGTCTCTGCAAAAATTTCCAGCACCTGCGGTGATGCCTTATTCACAATCTTCTTTACCTTATCCTGTTCCACCTGTAAAAATTTTCTTAAATCATCCTGATTCTGAATCCGGTTGATCATCATGAGAAAGGACATTTCATCCTCCCTGCCCAGAAGTTCTTCATTCGTATAATCATGAAGGCAGACAACCTTATAAGTGAAATTCGGACAATAATCTCCAAAAACTTCTTTCAGCTGTATCCTGTCCCGGAAATTCATATCCGCTGACCATCTGTCACTGCCTTCATAATACACAATCGGTACCCTCAGTGTACAAGGGGACACACGGTCGGACAAGGGCGAATTTGGTCTTCTGGTTCGATTTTGTCCGTTCTTTTTTCTTTGCGATGCTGTTTCTTATTCCCATCTCAATCTCCATTCCGCAGCGCCAGCGGCGGGACAAAGAGAAATTCTGAACAGCCATTTCCCTTTTGTATTCCATATCATTTGTGATACTCCGGCACCAACACCCCTTTTACTGTATAAAGCACACAAATATAAGCAGTTTCTCACATTCTGCTGCGCTGCTATCCATATACAAAACTACTGCTTCTTATAAAATTGTTCTGAAAGTTTGGCGATCAGCCTGAACTTTGGATATCCCGCGTTGGCCATCTTATCAGCCGGCGGATATACACACAAAGGATTATTAGAATGAGTCTGTGTGTGAAAATATGATTCGAATCTGTGTTTATGCTAACACAATCGCCTCTAAAATACAAGGAAAAGATCATTCATGCTCTGAAAAACAGGTTACGATACACAGCCCTCCACCCACATGCGCACTCGTCGCCTCTTCGAGGCTCCGGTACCGCTCCTTGCAAAGCTAAGACTTCTTATGTGGGTGGAGTTCCTGCTTCGCAGGTTCGATATGGATTTGCAGGCAGCCTTTTTACCCCTTTATGCCGTCCATAGCGATTCCCTCCACAATATATTTCTGGAAAATAATGAAAAATAGAATGATCGGGATCAGGGATACAAAGGACATCGCAAATAATCCGCCGTAATTATTAAAGGAGTTGGGGTCGAGATACATATTCAGCGCCAGCGGCACAGTAAACTCGCGAATGTCACTCATAAAGATCAGAGGCTGAAAAAAGTCCTGCCAGATCCAGTAAAACGAGAAAATGCTGCACGTCACCACAGTCGGCCTGACTACCGGAAACAGAATCTTAAACAGGATTCCAAATTTGCCGCATCCGTCAATTTCTGCCGCTTCATCCAGTTCTCTGGGAATTCCCCTGAAAAATTGCACCATCAGGAAAATAAAGAAAGCGCTGCCGAAAGCCCAGGGCAAAATCAGCGCGAGCTTTGTATTCGTGATACCCAGCTTTTCCATAATGATAAACTGCGGCACGACCATCACCTGTGAAGGGATCATCAGCGTCACGATCACACATCCGAACCAGAATTTTGAGAAAGCGAACTCTATTCTGGAAAATGCATATGCTGCCAGCAATGCGGAAAACACGCCGCACACTGTACCTGCTACAGTGACCACCAGGGAGTTCCACATAAACCTTCCGAACGGCACACCGCCTATCCCTTCCCATCCGGTCGTATAGTTTTTTACGGCATCCCATACTTTGGGAATCAGGGAATAGGAATCTATAAAGATCGTATCATTGCTCTTAAAAGAACTGGCCACAAGCCACAAAAGCGGATATACCATGATAAAACTCAGCAAAATGGCACCGATATGAAATCTGGCTGCCTCACGCTTCTTTTTGCTGCGGATACTGCCCGTTTTTTTATTGTTCATACTTTTCACCATCCTTACTTCGCATCGGATTCATAATAAACCCAACGATTCTGAGTCCAGAACAACAGCACCGTAAACACTGCTACGATCGCCACGAAAACCCATGCCAGCGCGCAGCTGTATCCCATTTCAAAATGTGTAAACGCCTTGCGGTACATATAAAGCACATAGGACAATGTACCGTCCAGTGGACCGCCGTCCGTGATGACATAGCTTTCCGTAAATACCCTGAATCCATTAATGATCTGCAGGATCAGGTTGAAAAAAATCGTCGGTGTCAGCATGGGAATCGTAATATGAAAAAAGGTATAAAACGGTCTCGAGCCATCCACCATGGCGGACTCATAGAGCGAATTCGGTATGGTCTTTAATGCGGACAAAAAGGTCAGCATGGAAGAACCGAACTGCCAGACGCCCAGCAAAATAATTGCCAACAGTGCGGTATCGGGATTACCCAGCAGAGAGGATCTCTGCTTTATTCCCAACGCTTCAGATATGGACATGAATACGCCGCCGTTTCCGAACAGTTGCCGCCATACGACGGATACTGCAATACTTCCGCCGATAATGGAAGGAATATAGTACAGAGTCCGGTAGACACCGATCCCCTTATGCTTTTTATTCACCATCATCGCAACGCACAGCGCAAATGCAAGTCTCGCAGGTACCAGTATCAGCACATACATGAAGGTGACCTTCAATGCCTGCCAGAATTTTTCATCCCTTGTAAACATGCGGATATAGTTATCGATTCCGATAAAATCCGGCGCGCTCAGCAGATTATAGTCAGTAAAAGAATAAAAAAGCGACATTCCCGACGGGATCAGATACATACAGACAAATCCGACCAGCCACGGAGTCAGCAAAATATATCCCACTATGTTATTTCTTCTTTTTTTTGATAATGACATTTCCGGTTCAACTCCTCACCATCTTTGTGCAAAAACTGCCGCACAGGATCACTCCATGTGCGGCAGCTTTCCCTGACATTTTCAGTTAATTGTTCCTTGCTAAGATCTCGTCCGCCGTTGTCCTGAATGCAGCCGCTGCTTCTTCCGCAGTCTTTCTGCCGTAAAGAACATTGTATACCGCATCCTGGAATGCAGTTGTCACTTCAGAAATTCCTGCCGGATCAGGTGCCGGAACTTCTGCACACACCGGAACTGCCAAATCCACATACTCAAACATCTCAACCTGTTTGGGAGTCATCTTTCCGCTGTCAGCCAGGAAGCTGCGAATTTCAGAGGAAACCGGAACCCCCCTCTCTGCCATGATGATCGCATTCGCCTCTTCCGAATTTACAAACCAGTTAATGAATTCCGCCGCTGCCTGCTGCTCTGCCTCAGATGCGGTGGAAGACACCGAGAAGAACATGCCGGGCTTCACCCAAAGAGCCTTTGTGCCGTCATCTGCCATGGGAGGAGTCATGAGCTTGAGCTTATCATTGGTTCCTTCCGCAATTACAGCATAGTTATTCCAGTCATTTCTGAATCCCGCATCCCCTGTTACAACAGGAAAGCTTTCCTTAGGCAGGGTGGAAATCTGTGCGTATTCGTCCGGATTGGGCATTGCTCCGCAGTCAACCAGTTCTGTGATCATGTTGATATAGTCAACGAAAACTGCATCATCCGCATAGCCAAGAGATTTATTGTCGTCACTAAACAGCTTTTCGCCGCGCTGTCTCACATAGTAATTCAGAACGTTGATATTATCGGTCAGATTGGTCTCGATACCGTAAGCGCCTGTCTTTTCATGGATCTGCTTCCACGCTGCGGCATAATCTGTCCAGGTCCAGTCTGTGGCAGGTGTTTCCACCTCTGCCTCGGCCAGCACATCCGGATTATAGGTAAGAGCCAGAATGGAATTGGATAATACCATTCCTGCCAGGCTGTCTCCGATCTTTCCGGTTCCGAGAACAGCTTCATCAATATTGGAAGCATCGATGGTTCCATTATCCACAAACGGCTGAAGGTCAATCACAGAACCGTTATTGGCATAGGTTGCAATATAGAGGTAATCCATCTGAACGATATCGGGCATTGCGCCCGCCGCAGCCTGCGTAGCAAGTTTGTCAAAATATCCGTCCCATCCCGAAGGGGAGGTTTCAAATGTTACATTGGGGTGAGACTGTGTATACAGATCCAGCAGCTGCTGTGTGTAATCGTGTCTTGTCTGACCGCCCCACCACGCGATAGACAGTGAAATCTGTTCCTCGGTGCTTTCTGCAGCTTCTTCTGCAGCTTCACCTGCTGCAGCGGTCTCAGCTGCCGGCTGCTTTGCTTGAGTTTCTGCAGCCTGTGTGCCTCCTTTTTCTTCTGCACTGCCGCATGCTGCCATGGACGCTGTCATCGCAACTGCGAGAACTGCTGATAAAAGTTTCTTGCGCCTGATCATATTTCCTCCATTCTTCCACAATTCTGTGGTGTTTCGTTTTTTTCAGAAGCAGGGTTTTATATTCCTTGATTCTGTATCCGTCGCTTCATGTCTCTAATTATAACGAAAGTACATTTTCCATCCAGAAAATTTTCCGACCTTTTTTCCGCAAAAAAGCGACTTCCCAAAAGAAGCCGCTTTCTTCATATCTTCTCCCTGTACTCCGAAAGTGTACAGCCGAAATGCTTTTTGAACACCTTCAAAAAGTATTGTCCGTCCTCACTGTAGCCCGTATGATATGCCAACATCTCCAACGGGCACTCCCTGTTGTAGTTCAGCATCTGTTTTGCAGTCTCCATGCGCAGGCTGTTCAAATATTCCGGAATTCTCCGTTTCATATTTATCTTAAACAGCCGCCCCAGGTAATCCTCATTCATGTACAGCACCTCTTTTGCCAGCCATTGCATGGACAGTCTGCGATCGCCCAGATACTCATAGATCAGCATCAGAATCCGCTCCAGCCGCTTTTCGCCCTCTGCTGGCTGCAGACCGCTTTTTTCCCTGGCCAGACTGATCACCTGCTCAAACAATTCCCGCTCCGTCCCGCATTTCCGCAGCGCCTGATACCGCTCATCGCCTCCATATTTCCGGGTCAGCAGCATGAGAAAGCCTTCTGCCATTTCCTGCACCGTCATCTGCTCCATTTGAAAGAGCACCCACGCCGTATGACAGTTAAAAAGCAGCTCATCCAGATTTTTTACAGGCCACGTTCCCGCCAGATCCGCCTGACCGATGATCTGCCTCAGCTTTTGTGCCGCTTTTCCAAGCCTGCCCCGCGCCACCTCATACATTCGGCACACATCTTCCAGAGATCCGTCTTTTACCAGGGCAAAATTCAGATCCATTCCAAAAATTTTCCTGAACTGGTCGACAACCTTCAGGGATACGGATTGAATTTTGGTGGTATTCTTCGTTCTGAGCAAAAATACCACGTCACTTTCCAGTTCCGTCTTCATGATAATTTCATCAGAGTTCATCAGTTCTTCAAATATATTTTCTACAACAAAGGCGCTCAGCCCCTGTTCCGAAGGGTCTCCTCTGAAAACCAGCAGCATAAGCTTCCCGCCTTCCAAAGAACAGAATTTTCGGTAAAAATCCAGTTCCTCCCGGGGCAGATATTTATTGCTGAGCGCGCTCTTAAAAAACTGCACCTTTGCCCGGGGCAGCAGCCTTTTCACATCATTGTCATATTGTTCATTCTCAAAAAGCCGTTCCCTCCTTTTGGTGTCAATCTCCCTTTTGACCTGACTCAATACCTTGACCAGGCTTTCCTCGTCACAGGGCTTTAAAATATAATATTTCACCCCCAGAAGCATTGCCTGGCTCGTATACTCATAATCTCCGTAGCCGGAGAGCACCACAAAAACGCTGTCAGGAAAATTCTTTCCCTCCTGCCTTATCATCTCAATTCCATCCATGATCGGCATCTTGATGTCCGTCAGAATGATATCCGGCGCTTCCCTGCGGATCAGTTCTGCGCCCTCCTTTCCGTTCCACGCATCCCCCACGATCCGGATGTCGTACTGTTCCCAGTCGATGAAACGGGTAATGCCGTCCCGTTCCACCTTTTCATCATCAATAACCACCATTCTGTACATCTGCATCTTTCCTCCCCGGTATGGTAATCGTAATGACCGTCCCTGCATCAGCCTTGCTCTCAATCCGAAACTCATATTCCCTTCCGTATATCAGTTCCAGTCTCTGGTTTATGTTCTTTAAGCCGATTCCGTTCCGCCTGGGCTGCATGGAAAAGCTTTGTACCTCTTTCAGCCGTTCCTCATCCATACCCATCCCGTCATCGCAGACTTCGATCCTGACCTGTCCTGCCTCCTGACGGGCAGATACTTTCACCGTACACTTTCTTGGACAGTTCTCAACCCCGTAATTCAGCGCATTTTCCACCAGCGGCTGCAGGGATAATCTGGGCACCCTGCTGTCCAGCACCTCGTTCTGGACCTGCACCACAAACTCCACCCGGTCCTGATACCGTATTTTCTGAATATAAATATAGTGCTCCAGAAGCTCTATTTCTTCCTCAAGCGTTGAAAAGGGTTCTTCCTTAAAGGCCGCCCGCAGCTGTCTGCCCAGCGCAGTAAGCATTTTCTGCGCCTCCTCGCTGCGCCCCGCCTTTATCATCCATCCGACGGAATTTAAAGTATTATAGAGAAAATGAGGATTGATCTGCGCCTGCAGGGCTTTATACCTGGAATCCATCAGCGTAATCTGTTTTTCATAGTTTTCATGGATCAGTACAACAATTTTTTCCAGCATGATACGAAATTCTTCGCTTAAAACCCCCACCTCATCCTGCGTATCTATCGGAAGAAGCACATTTCGCGCCTGTTCAAAATCCCCGTTTTCCACGATACGCATGGAATCTGCCAGATTGTTTAAGGGCATTGTAATGATCCTGCAGACTTTGCGCAGCAACAGTGCCAGTACGGCAAACAGAAGTACCGTGGCAAGAATCAACACCCGGAAAGTCAATACCGTAGTCTGATAAATACTGTCATAGGTGCACTCATTCACAAAGGTCCAGCCCGTCCCGGCAGATTTCAGATAACAACGAAAATATTTCTCCCGTTTTTATTGACGATTTCATAGCCGCTGTCCTTTTCCACTCCGGGCACGTCTGAAAAAAGTTCCGGATTATTGTTGTAGATCATGATATCGTCCACATAAACACACAGGTTGTTTTCCACCCCGCTCAGAGTATCCAGATTTTCACTGATGATTGAACGAATATCAAACGTGACCACCAGCGTGCCCAGATATTCCAGGCTGAGATTCAGCCGTTCCCGAATATCTCTCCCGGACAATATGTAAGGATAATCCTCGGTCGGCAAAAGATACACATATCCGCCGTGTGCCTCTGTCGTCTTCTGAAGAATTTTCTCATACAGACCGGCAGGAATTTCCTTCTCCGCATTCAAAACCTCATATCGGATATCCTTTTTATTATCGTACAAAATGGCCGTGATACAGTTATCCCGCACCGACTCCACATTCATCTTATCCTTGAAACTGTCCATAGCAAGCCATTTTAACTGTTTGTCCTTCTCCCGGATCATCTCATAAAGCTGCTTTTGAAATTCCCTGTCCATCGCAATTTCAAAGGTCAGTTCCTCCACGTCCTTCATTTCATTTTCCACCAGATTGCAGAAATACTCCAGTTCCAGAACAGAGCGTTCATAAAGCTTTTCATCATAAACTCTCGCAATGATTCTGAAAAAAATCAGACTGAATATCATCATGACTGAAAGCGCAAAAAGAAATATCAGCGTCATTTTCTTCTGCAAGGTCAGATTTTTATACCGTTTCCACTCTTTTTTCAGCATCTGTCGTCTCCGTTCGCCCGAATTTTTCCGCAGTGACATAATTAATCATAGTGTAATCCATATAATATTACAAGCCAGTAAGTTAATAAGTAAATCCAATCAACTTGATTATTTTAATATATTTTACATATAATAAAAACTGGAATACAATGGGAACTGTCAGAAAAACATAAAGAAAAGTAGTTGTGAAAAACTCTGGAAAGGATGCTTACCTATGAAAAGGGAAAAAATTGATTTTAAACTGCTCGGGCAGCTGTTCTGGTCCATGTTCACTTTGAGCGCCTGTACTTTCGGAGGCGGCTTCGTCATCGTCTCCCTCATGAAAAAGAAAGTGGTGGAAGAACGCCACTGGCTGGAGGAGGATGAAATGCTGAACCTGGTGGCCATCGCCCAGTCGGCGCCCGGCCCGGTGGCGGTCAACGCCTCCATGATCTTGGGCTATCAGTTGGGCGGCGGAATCGGCGCGCTGGTCTCTATTCTGGGGACCATCCTTCCGCCGCTGGTGACGCTGTCCGTCATCTCCGCGGCCTATCAGGCTTTTTCGGAAAACGCCGTGGTACAGGCGGTTCTGCGGGGCATGCAGGCCGGCATTGCCGCCGTCATCGCGGACACCATCTTCACCCTGGCTGGAAACGTACTGCGGGAGAGGAGCGTTCTGTCCGTCTTTTTGATGGCTGCCTCGTTTGCGGCCGTGTATTTCGGCGGGGTCAATGTGGTGGTGATCATCCTGATCTGCGGCGCGGTGGGCATCGGCCGTGGATATCTGGCCATGCGGCGGGAAAGGAGGGCATAAGCCATGGTATTTTGGAAACTCTTCCTCAGCTTTTTTCAGGTGGGCCTGTTCAGCTTTGGCGGCGGAATGGCCGCTCTGCCCCTGATTCAGACCCAGATGGTGGATATCCACGGATGGCTCACCCTTTCCCAGTTTGCAGACCTTGTCACCATCGCGGAGATGACTCCGGGGCCCATCGCCGTCAATGCCGCCACCTTTGTGGGCATCCGGGTGGCCGGGCTGCCCGGGGCGATTGTGGCCACCGTAGGCTGCATTCTGCCCTCCTGCGCCATTGTGCTGATTCTGGCCCGGCTGTATGTGCGCTATAAGAGTCTGAGTCTGATGCAGGGCGCTCTGAGCGGGCTGCGCCCCGCCATCGTGGCGCTGATCGGCTCGGCGGGCGTATCCATCTTTTTGATGGCGATCTGCGGGGAAGGCGGTTTTTGCGGCCTGGGCTCAGTCAACTGGATCGCGGTGGGAATGTTTGCCGTGGCATTTTTGCTCCTGCGCAAGTGGAAGGTGAGCCCCATTCTCTTGATGCTGTGCTCCGGCGTGGTA
>Ga0129308_1000995_pt1 | contig 34129 bp, 56 predicted proteins | sample L827metagenome_FD_94440 | JGI IMG/M metagenome (GOLD analysis project Ga0129308, IMG submission 94440) | Ring-tailed lemur group fecal microbial communities from Wisconsin, USA - L827 metagenome | ecosystem: Host-associated > Mammals > Digestive system > Large intestine > Fecal | place: USA...
CTTCTTAATGTGCTTGTTGTTCTACAGTTTGAGCCATAAAATAACACTTTGTATGCTTTTTCATATTCTGTTTTCCCTAGAACAGTATAGACAGCACCTAAAATAGCAGCTGTTACCATTGCAGAACAGTCCGTATTACATTTGGTTGTAATCTTAGTAAAATCAAAATTATTCTTGATTGCTTGTGTAAGCAAACCATTTCTACTTGATTGGTTGTAACCTACATTGTTGTTGTTTGCTATATCTATCATATTATTGGCGAACTGTTTTCTTAATGCTTCATTCTTGAGTCTTAGCACATACTGCCATGGCTTTGAATACCATGTTCTAATACAAACCTCTTTCCTTGTTTGATCTCCTGCACTTCCTCCAGTTGTTTTCCCATTTTCTCCAATGCTTGCATGTGCAATATATTTTGCCATATTTTTCCTCCTGTTTTTAAAAGTAAAAGAGTAGCCTTTCGACTACTCTCCATCTTTATTAAAATGTAATTTATCAATTTCTTCTTTCATATGTGTTATCATACCATTTCCTCCCAAATCATGATATGCTTTGTACATTTCATCGAAATTCTCATATGCATAAGATGGAATTGAACCTTTCTTTATATATTTATCGTGGTATTCAATCAACTGAACACGCAACAACAACATGGTCCCTTTGGAATTGGCGTCTCTTGATTTCTTCTGTTGTTGCAAAAGCCACACAATATAGCCTAATATAATAGGAAGTGCTATTGTGTATGTCTGCATGAGAAACTCAGTCATGATAACACCTCTATTCTTCTGTGCCTTCTGTTTCTTCTAATTCTGGTAGACCTGCAATACTTGTTAATAGAGATACAATCCCAGCTGTGACCGAAATAGAAGCAATAGCTACCCAATCTATATCTGTTATTAAATTTCCTACTGTAATTAAAGATACTGCTGTTTGTGCAATAGTCTTAATTGCACGCACTCCAGCACATTTGATCCATTGTTTTAAATTTTCTTTATTCATTTTATTTGTCCTCCTCTTCTAAATTCAACATAAATTCGATACTGTCTAATTGCATAGGACTCAATTTTGCAATATCAATATCTTCAAGAGTAACCTTTTTAACATCAATTTTAACTGTTTCTTCTCTCATCTTTTTAAGTTCTTCATTGATGATCTTTAAATTCTCTTGAGACAGATCATATGCATTATCCTTAATGATTGGTTCACCCTTATCATCTTTTTCAGCATATTCTTCACAAAGTTTTTTTCTTTGTTCCTCATATTCTTCTACTTCCTTTAAAATAGGCTTGATATTTTTTGAAATACGATATGCAATAACACCTCTCATACCTCTTGTTTCATTTAAAATCCTAACTGATGGATATGCATTAATTAAAGTTTCTAAAGTTAATTCCATTATTCTTCTCCTCCCATTCCCATGATTTCATTTGTTTTTGCAATAAATGTATCTAAAAACGAAGTGATATCTTCCTTATATGTTTCCTTATCTGAAATGAATAATTCCTTGTTGGCAATGTTCAGATTGAAATTGATTCCAGCATATTCCTGATTTGATGTGTTATAAGATACTGTTCCAATAACTGTTCCGTCTGCTGATTTTAATTCTGCACTTTTATTAATATTTTTAGTTTCCTTATCTGTAGTAATGTTTAACATTATTTTTTCCTCCTTGTTTTTTAATTGAAAAGAGAAGCCTAAGCGACTTCTCTTAATAACTGATTGTATTTTGCTTCCAAAGAAGCGTATTTGTTTTGTAGTTCTGTATACTGATTTTGTAAAGATGTTAGCTTATCTTCCACAGTAGTAACTCTCGACTTAACTTTTTGGATTTGCCATGTGTTTAATGCTATAAATTCTGTGTATGCAAGGTTATGTTGCTCCGTAATTCCTTTATCTAACAAATAATTACTTTCGCTACCTTCGATATCTCGCACGACACCATCATCACCTGTCTCTACTTCTCTTTGGATTGGAGTAATGACAACACCAGCGAATTCCTGTGTAGTTAATCCTGCTTTGATTAGGGCATCTTCTACCCTTTGTGTAACATATCCGCTGTGATTTCTTCCACTAGCTCCTAAGATATATTTGTAAGTACCTGGTTCAAGATAGTCAAAGAACTTATCATATCTATCATCAAAGTTAGAAATATTTGTTTTCAAGTTTTCATCAGAACTCCATGTTGTAGAACCTTTACATTGGACAGTCTGTCCTCTTAGGTTTGTTATTGTCTTGTAAGTAGTAGATCCCGTCCAACCAAGTGCTGTAGTAAGACCATCAGAAGATCTAGTAATTATTTCATGAGCAGCGCCATCCTTCCAGTAAGCACCGATTCTTGGATAACCTGTACTAGCACTTGTCCATGTAGTTCCCAAGTATATAGCGGCATTATTTCCGTCATCACTTCTATATACCCTTAGAGATCCACTAGAACCGCATATAGCATTTACATGTGTACCTGCATAAATATTTGTACTACCCAATGCATTACCATTAATTACAATGCTATTGCTTGTAGATATTCCAATAAGATTCTTTGCATTTCCACTAGTGTCTAATGATCTGATACTTATAGCATTAGGAACAATTATATTACTCTCTATCCATACTCCATCAGGATTATAAATGTATAATAAGTCATCTAAAGAATTATATCCAATATAAGCCATCATTGCATCGGTAGAAGTCAACCCATCAAAAGAATCAGTAGAATTGTAATTAAAAGATATAGTAGAGCCAGATATTGCTATTCCATATCCACCTTTATTTCTTGTTGTAAATCCACCAGATTGTACATATGCTTCCATTGTTCCATACGTGTTTTTAAAACCATAAGGTGTAAGATATGCAATATTTCCGTCTGTTGTTGGTGACTGGATTTGAGATGCTCCAATTGTCCATCCTGCTATTGTTCCATTCGTACAAGATAGTGTTGTGGCAGTTATATTTCCTGTTATCGTTGCGCTTGTGGCTGTTAAGGCTCCTGTGCTCGTAACAACAAATTTTCCACTTCCTATATTTAAACTTCCACCTGTAATACTTCCTAAATTCGCAGAAATCGCACTTAAACTAGATACACTTAATTTATCTGCTGTAACAGTTCCAGTGTAAATATTGCCTCCATCTATATATGTAGTATTGTTATTGTAGCACCAACTCGCAATAGTACTGTTTGCGGTATTAGCAGTAGAGAGGGCAGTATATGCCTTGCTTAGTCCTGCACTATCTGCTAATTCCCACTGTGTTCCGTTGTAGATAAACTGTACTGTTGCTCCTGCTACCCAGTTGTATGCACTGGAAGCCGTTAATGCTCCACCATAAGCATATATCGCTTTTGCTCCTGTACTGTTTACATTTAATGTTGGACTTGCAACTGTATTTGCATAGGTAAACTTAACCCAAATCGTAGCCCCTGTATATAATGCTGGGAAACTTGCACATGTAACAACTTTTGCCGCAGTTCCAGCAGCAGTTGCGCATGTTCCGTAGTTGTAAGTGGCTCTTGCATTCGCTGTATTCGCTGTTGTATTGGCAGTATTGGCAGTGTTCTTAGCAGTCGTAGCTGTACTATTTGCACTTGTTAGAGCGTTGTCTACAACGACCGTACTCCATTTATATGTTCCATTACTGTATAAGGTTTGTGTGCAAGTAAAATACGTATAACCAGACACATATGTTGGGATAGATTTTGTCCATACTCCTGTACCCGTACTCGTACTTGTAACCGCAGCAGTTGGAGCAGATGGAGCTGTTGTACTGCTATTTAGGTAATACAATGGAATGACACTTGACACTCCTGTTCCTGTCGCTCCAGTTGCACCAGTTGCCCCTGTAGCACCCGTGGCACCAGTAGCTCCCGTGGCACCAGTAGCTCCCGTATCTCCATAAACACCAGAAATAACAGGTGTAGAGTTTGTGGTTGTTCCAGAAGCAGTTGTAACTGTGTAATAAGTCCAAAGATATTTCTTTGTACTCGTTACGCTTTGGACTGTTGTTGTCCATCCACTTGTAGAAGTTGTAACACCACTAGCACTTGCAGTCGCTAGATAATGCATTGTAATGGACTGCACGGAACTATTTGCTTTATTAAGTGCGGTTGTCGCATTATTATTAGCAGTGTTTGCTGTACTTAAAGCAGAACTTGCATTACTGCTTGCGGTGTTTGCTGTATTTTGCACAGCAGTCAAACTTGATTGAGTCGCATATGTACTGCTTGCACTGCTAATAGTTAAATATCCGCTAAGATTTATTTTATCTGCACTTATCATAATGCTCTCTGCACTTTGGTTTATCGCAGAAATAATGCTGTCTTTAGATACCTTTAATGCAATGTTATCTGCATTTTGAGAAATGCTGGACTGCATGGAAGTTATCTGCGTTTCTGTATCCTCTGGTGCTGGTGTCCAGTCTGTTGGCTTGTTGCCACGCTCCATTTTTAAATCCCATAATTCACCAGTTACAGATGTTGTTCCATCAGAATATATATTAAATCTAAATCCTATATAAATATCATCAACACCACTTACTGTTGGTATAGTGACAGTTTTAACAAATTCGGTTGAATTATTACCAGACATAAACCATGGAGTAGTGTATTTTCCTGCTATTACCTGGGCATATGTTCCCAAATATAACCAAAAACCAACATAATTAGGTGTACCAGTATTATGTGCCTGAGCCCATGGCAAATTTGATTTAGCCTGCACCGTTATTGTATCTCCAGCTTTGAACACCTCATTTGAATAAATGTATTTACCGCCAAAAGATGTAATGTAACCATCCTTTACAGTTGATGTTTTAGTATATGGAGTATCTTTTCTGTATGGAGAAGTATTTACAAACAAATTCCTTCCGCCTATTTCAAGAGAATTAAATGTTGTATTCGTAACATAAGTATTAGATACTTCTGTTTTAATAGAACTAGCACTCTGCTCTATGGCACTGTTCATGGCAGTTGTCGTGCTATAGTTTGCAAACTTTCCGTCTACAGCATTCAATTGAGTTTGTGTTGCATAAGTATTGCTTACTGTTGTCTTAAAGCCTTCTAAACTTTGTTCTACAGAAGTAGCCTTATCTGTTACAGTCTGAATACTTTTTTCTAAAACACTGTCTTTATTTTGTAGATTGGTAATGCTTGTCGTATGTTCTCCAATAGTGGTCTGCATAGAAGATACATCAGTTTTCATACTGTTGTAATTATTCGTAAGAGTAGTTATATTCCCTTTTGCAGTGGTAACATCACCTTGCAGTGTGGTAATATTGCTTTCTGTATTTGTTACCCTTGTAATCAAAGAAGAAATATTTCCATTTGCCACATTTATGGCAGTAGAATTAGCTTCTATATCATCTGTCATGGAATTGAACAACACATCCAATGTTTGGGCTTCTTCATCAAAAAAGATTTTAGAAGACTTGATTGTTGTTGTACTTCCATTTATAGAAGTTATAACACTGTCTATATCCAACTTAGAGCCATGGATAGCAGCGTTTTCCTTAACACTGTCATTATCTATAATCTGTCGATTAACTCCGTCCTCTGTCAATCCCAAAGGATCAAACATAAGATTTCCGTTTGAACCCCATATATAGATATTGTAATCTCCAAGAGCGTCCTTACCAATTTGAACTCTTGTCTGAACACCATCAGAAATCAGGATTGTGTTATCAGACCAAGTAGACTTTCCATCATCACTGTGTACTGTTAATTTTGTTGTATTGATATCGATACCTGTTAATTTGTTGAAAGAAAGACTGTCGACCATTTCATCTTTAATAAGTGCATTGGCAATCGTTGTGTTATCTGCATTTAACACAATTGTCTGTGTACTTCCAGCAGTAACAGATCCAGCTAAAAGAGTATTAACCTTTTCTAAATCGACCTCTAATTCTCCAACTTGAGAATAAGTTGCATAAGTCTCATTTGCATACTGTATGCCTACATAGTTTTCTTCTACATACTGTTTTTTTGCATAGTTGGTATCTACGTAAAACTCTGTAGCATATCCCTTATCTAAGAGCAAAGTGTTAATACTTGCTTCATCAAGATATCCTTTTCCTGTAATAAGTGTATTAACCTCTGCTTCATTTAGATATGCTTTTTCAGTAAGTAATGTTTCCACATCTGCGATATTGATTTGTGCTTCTTCGATTTCAGCAACCCTTGCTTCCAGCTTTGTTACATCAAGATTTTGAATTTGTGCTTTTGTTGCAGTGAGTTCTTTTGTAACTTCTAATATTTCTGCATTAAACTTTACAACTAGTTGTTGCATTTTAATGCTTTCACTAGATTCCTGTGAATAACTTATTTGATTTTCGCTCTGGGATTCAGCGGTAATAGAACTTGATATTCCTCCAGAATAATTCAACGTATGATTCATTACAAAAACATTAATTTTTGAACTATCTTCACACTCAATTTCTATAATATCGCCAGTATCAAGATGAAATTGTCCTTGCATATTAACAGAATATGGAATATAAGAAAACCCATTTATTCTTCCCCATATTTCACTGATTACTTTTTCCTTATTTATATTCGCAATAGGATTATCAGTTATTTTTAATGAAACAGTACCATTGATTGCAATGCTTTCATCATCCTGAAGTATAACTTCCTGTATCTCATCATCATCTTCATTTTCTAATTGACTACTTAATATAATCTGATTCACAGGTCCATATTTTTTATATATAATAGGATATGTATCTTCATTATTAATACTATAAACTTGAGCAATGTTTTCTTTAAACCATCTTAACTCAAGATTTCCTTCATGATTAATGCATGCGAAAGAACAAGCAATCTGTGCAATTGCAACAACTGCTTCACTTAATGTAGGTATATAACCTTCTATAAAAGGTCTTTCAATTATCTCTAAATCATTATTTGGAAAATCAATGGTTGCAAGCGAAACACCAGCCTGTTTACATATTTCTTTCAAATAGTCAGAAAGAACAACTGGATATGTTATATCGCTATCATAAAAATGATTGTTGAAAAACATTCGGTTATCCATAAATTTATATTCAGTGGTACTTACTTTTTCATAGACGTTCATTTTTCCCATAAGAATATATTCTATAGATGAATCATCTAATACGATACCAAAATACAAAAGAAAAGATTCGTTTTCTAAATTTAACGAATCTTCTTTATTTAATGTTATTGTTCCACTTTTTGCTATAAACGTTCCTATAAATGTATTAGTTTCAGTGCTATAGATATTATCATCTAATGTACATGTTTTAATATCATAATTTTTTTCATTAAAAGTAATATATGCTTTTATATGTCTCGTGTTATTAACTATTGCTTCTTTAAATTTATTGCTTACCTCATACATTAGTCAAACCTCCTATTGGAAATCAAACTAAATTCCATGGATTTATAATAATCCTGAATTCCAGGCAGCCTTTCCTTTTTTGGATCAATGCAATAACAACTGATAGTGCTATAATCATTAGTTTCACTATTAAGAAATTTTACTGTTATGTCACTTTTCTTTAAAATGTCTAATATCTTTCTGACAATATTTCCCTCTGTTGCACCCAGTTTTACAGATATACTAGCAATTCTTCCAAGAATATCTCTATTCATTGTCAAATTTGGTGTACGCCCCGAATTTTCACCATCCTGTTCTGATAGAAGATCATCATATTCTGTGATATTTGGTACTTCATAGTCATCTATATATAAAAGTGGTCTATATGTCATAATATCATCCTCCTATCATCTGACGTTCTTTCTTTGCATTTTCAATTAAAATTGAAAGCTTTTTAATATCTATGTCTGCTTTTAACGATAAATTTTTAACTAAATCTATCAATTCTTTGAGAAGATAAATAATCGTATCAACACCTTCAACATTGCCATTTTCTTTCTGCATTTGTAAAGCAGTATTGATCATATCTAACATCTTGTTTTCTGGTGCAACAATTTCACCATAATGCCTATTATCACCAATCATTGCCAATTGTGGTTGATTTGCTTTTACATATCCACCTTGTGCTAAAAGAGGAATATTTGGAGGTGGTCCTATTTTATTTCCTCCAATGAATGGAACTTTATCAGGAATCTTTATATAAATTTTCGATATAACATTTTTATTGATAGCTTTTATTATACCATTTACAAAATTTTTCATGTTGCCTACGGCTGCAGTTAACTTCATTCCTAAAGTTAATGTCTTGCTCTTTAAGCTATCCCATATTTTCTTTGCTTTGGATAGTGCACTAGACACACTTGCTTTTAATGTCTTAGTAAATGTTCCATTTTTTATCGCATCCCATGTCTTCTTCGCACTGCTGAATGCACTTGTAAGAGCCGATTTAAGAGTTTTAATGGCTGTGCTATTCTTTACACCATTATATAAATTCTTTAAACTATCAAATGCTTTATCTTTAATAGCCTTCATAGTTTTTACTACTGTGCTGTTTTGAATACTATTCCAAGCATCTTTCACAACATCAAAAGCTTTATCCTTTATACCAGTAATAGTTAATGATATTTTTTCTGGAAGTTTTTTAACCCAACTTATAAAATCAGCCATTCCATTTATCAATCCTGTAAATACATCAATGACACTCTTTATGACAGTAAAAAGTCCATTTAAAAAATCACATAAAACACCTATTGCATTTACAATTGTTGAACCTAAAAAATCTAATATATCTGCTAGAACAGGCATAACATTTTTGATGATCCAGTTAACGATAGGTTGCAAAATATTTTTCCATAAAGCACTCAATAAGTCTGCAATGCTTCCTATTGTTTCTAAAAATTTGTCAACCATAGGTTGTATTTTTTTTGTAAAGACATCAGAAAATTTATCTGCGATTTTTTGTAACACAGGAGCTATATATTTATTGTATCCATCTAATAATGTTCCAGTTATTTCTGATATGCCTTTTTTAAAACTGCTAAACATAGGTTCAATACTGTTATCATATATTTCAAAAATCTTTTGAAAAGTATTATCTACGGATTTCTTTAAAGTTTCCAAAACAGTATCTATTGGTTTTAGGGTATTCTCAATAGCAGCTTTAATTTTATCCTTGTTTTCAATAATTGGTGTATATATCATTTCTGCAATATTTACACCTATCTTTTCAAAAAGAATAAGACTGTTCATTGCACCATTCAAGATTGCTCCTATAAAATTAGAACCTATACTAATAGCTGTATCACCAGCAAAAACAGAAGCTATATCAGCAACTGCTGCAAGAAAAAAACTTTCAATGTCCAATCCTCTTGATCTGATGTCAAACCATTTGACAAGGCAATCTTTAATCATTTCTTCATTGTCCTCAAGATACTTAGAAATGCTACCAGTCAACAATGTTGCTATAGTAATACCAATAGAAGCAATTGATCCTGTTACTGTTCCTAGATAAAAAGCTACACTTTCAGCATAATTCTTCAATGCTTGTATAACTTCAGGACTTGTGAATATATTTTTTAAACTTTCACCTACAGATAAAATATTTTCTTTGATTTTATTAATATTCTCTAATGAATTACCTAATCCAAATTCAAAGCCACTTTTAAATAAGCTTGAAAGTCTCTTAAATTCATCAATAATACCTGAAAGCATTTTTTCAAATACTGAAGCTTCAGATGTCGCCTTTGGAAATGAAACTGCATCAGCTACGTTTGTGACAGAGTTAGAAGAATTTGAATTATCATTACTGTTTGAACTATCACTATCACCGAATGATAATTTATTGATTGTATCGACTCCAGCAAATGCTCTCTTTATTTTTTCGGCAGCTTTTTCACCACTGCTTCCTGCATCAGTTAATCCACTACTTAAATCGTTTGCACTATCAGAAGCGCTACTCAAATCATTTGCTACACTGTTAGCAGCATTACTTCCTGTATCTCCAGAATATCCAATGATAAATTCCATCAATGAAGCAAAACTGTCTGCGAGCACTTGTAGATTTGATAATACCCAGTTTATACCTTTGACAATAGGTGAGAATAAAGCAATAAAACCTTTCCCTAAACTTGCTTTTAAACTATCGATACGCAATGATAATATTCTAGTTTGATTAGCCCATGAATCTTGTGTTTTTATAAAATCTCCTGTTGCCATGGATAACTGTTCTTGAACAAACGCATATCTCAATGCAACTTTTTCTTGTTCCGTCATCTTAGCTGTTGTTTTTCCATACCCATTGGCTAAAGCATACTGATCCAAAGCTGTTTGTGTCATTACAACACCTAATTCTTTAAGCGATTCAGTTTCACCAGTGAATACGGATTTAATTTTAGTGTATGCTTCTGTTGGATCAAGATTATAAAATGATGCAACATCTCCAGCTAATCCTGTGAGTGTTTCACTCATTTCTAAAGCTTCTTTTTCAGTGAATCCAAATGAATTCGACATAGCGCCAAAAGTTCCCATGAATTTTTTAGCCATTGTTTCACTCAAACCAAATGATTCCATACATGATTTAGCAAAATCATCTGCTTGTTTTGACATATTGGGAAATGCAGTATCCACAACATTTTGAACTTCTGTAAGATCACTTCCTAATTCAAGACAGGAACTCATAAAACTTGTAACAGCTTTAATTGAAAATGCTGCAGCAGCCATCTTTCCTATTCTACTAAACGAACTTCCAAAAGAATTTTCAAGCTGTTTTGCACCATTCTTTGATATTTTATTGATCTTTGCCTGAAAGGTTTTATCGTCAACCTGTAATTCTAATAATATATCGCCTACCTTACTTGACCTTTTCTTCGCCTCCTTCTCCAGCTAAGTCTTTGAAAGAATTAAGTATTCCTTCTAAAATACGCATTGTTTCTTCTTTTGTTTTATGACTTGCTTGTTTATTAAGCCATTCATTTCTGATTTTTCTTTGATCCGGAGTAAAACTATCTATAATTTCTTTATCAGTTTCACTTCTTATTCTTATAATTGTGCCCAATGGTGTGTCTGGCATCATTCCAGACAAATATGAACAAAACTCGTCATATGACATATCATTGACTGTTCTTAATCTAATACCATATTGACTTAAGAAACTTGATTCTATCAAGGACCAATCTTCCTCAATGTCATACCAATATTCTTCGGTATCATTATGACTCGTCACGAAATCGTTTTTCAACGTCTTCCATTTCTTCATCATTCACACATGCCATCAAGGCAAAAGCAATAGTCTTGTACTGACTTATTCCCAGATGTAGTTCTTCTATTTCTTTCAATGCCTTTTTTCCTATCAATTGTTCTACGATTTTATCATAAAGTTCCACTTCATCACCTTTATGTTTTTTTAATGTGCTATTCATTGATAACACATTAGATTTTTCATCATTAACTTCATATTCAATCCCATTAATAATTATAGTTGGTCTTGTTCTATCTAACTTATTTGTCAAATCAATATGTTTTGCCATTTTTCTTCTCCTTTACATACAATAAAAGAGGGCTTTCGCCCTCATGAATAAATCTTAAGCTGATGGTATAATTTCAGGTTTTCCGTTAGACATTACATCAAATTCTAGCGGTGCAACTGCTGTTGAATCTCCTGAACCAATGTTTTTTACATTGATAACAGCACTTTCAAATTTAACAATAGTTCCATCTGGAAAAGTCCATTGAAAGTCTTTTTCAACATTTCTACCATTTTTCCATGCTAGTTCTGCAACTGTATCATTTCCTGTATCTCCTACATTGCGTTTTGCAGTCACAGAAATAGTCACTGCTTTAGCAGTCATCAATCTACGAATCCACCCTTCTGTATGAAATGGTGTCCATTCTTCAACACCATTATCAAATGATACAGAAAAAGTTGTACAATCTGCTATATCCTTCATTGATGCTTCTGTTCCAGAAGAAGCAGTATTAATTTGAAACTGGTTTTCATAACATGGATATACTCCTGTTGTTGCCATATAATTTCCTCCTTTTCTTATCTTTTGTAATATATTTCAAATTCAATTACATATTCACAAATACCATTATCATCTCTACCTACATCTACAGGTTCATTTGTCAACATTCCTATAAAAAAGATTTGATTACCACCTATCATATCAGGTCTGCTTTTTAACAGTTCTTCAAATAGTTGATTAGCTTTTTCTTCTGTTTCATCACTTGCTTGATTATAATGTATCAAAAGACTGATTTTCTTAACATTATAAGTTGTGTTTTTTAATCCACCTATAGCAAAAATCAACTGGTTATCTCTTTTTAAGTTATAGACTCCTAAAGACTTCTCCTTCTTTTTGTCAAGAAATCCAAAATAATAATTATCAAATTTCACATCTAAAGTTTTTAACCATTCACTTACATCTTTTAAATAGATCATCTAAAATCCTCCTAATTGCTTAAAAAAGAATTTGTATGCATTTTGTACCTCTTTAGCGTACTTTCCTTTTTGCGCCCAATCTTCAAGCCACTTTCCTCTAGCATTAGGATTGTCTATCTTTCTGAAATTATATTCAGGATGAAAATAAAGTCTTCTCGCATAGGGTGTATTAAACACTATTTGAACATTACCGTTATGTGATTGCTTTTTATAGACATACCCACTATCTTGTAACGTTCCACCTTGATGTGTTTTTCCACCATATTCAAAGGAATCCCCAAAAGGAACAACTTGAGCTTCTACAACTTCACTCAAAACATAGTCACCTGTCATTTCAAGTGCTTGTGTAGCTGCTCTAGTAATTTCATTTAAGGCTGTCTGATTAAGGATAACTTTTGAATTGACATATTTCATTATTTCAACTCCAATTGTGTAAAGTTTACTGTACCATCAGGATTACGAGCCTTTGTTCCTATGACAAGTTCTTTTTCTGTATCAAGCACAGTAACTTTACCACTAGGAATAATTGCTAAATCAGGAGCAATATCACCTGGTATGAAACAAGTTCCTGTTATCTCAACTTGAACTTTATCTGTAGTCCACACTTTTTTTGCTTTATCCTGATAATTACATTTTCCTTTCCAATCCAATAATTCTTTAGGTGTTCCATTCTCATTAAGTTCTTCACTCTCTATGATTACTGTAATATCAGTCTTACAAAATTGAGGAAGTACCAATTGTGGCCATCTAGCCATAGTAAAAACTCCTGCAGCATAATCCAGTTGAACATAATCTTTCATAAAGTCTTCTATCTATTGCTACACCATTTTCTAAATAGATGTTCCAGCTGCTACCAAAGCTCATGTTGACTCCATTAATAGCATAACTAGATAAATATGTTTTTAACATATCCTCATTATCATATAGAAAAGAAGCATGTTCACAACATACTTCTTGGACAACTTCTTTTTGATATTCTGTAAGATTAATGAATCCTTTATGAACTATTCGATTATAGGTAAGTACATCAATATCTCTTGATGCATTTTTAAGGTATTTGTTTAATATTTCTTTATTAATGTTAGTACCTTTATATTCCTCTAAATAATAGGTACTATCAGCATATGGCTGATACATAGGTATCACCTACTTTTCTTTTTCTGCTTCTAAAATTTTTTCAAGAATGCCTTTTGCTGAAGTAGATGCTCCAACATCGATATTCTTGTTATCAGCATATCCTTTTAATAAATCAAATACGTTATCAGCAGTTAATTCTCTTTTTTTCTCTAACTCTGCTTTTAAATATTCAATTGTTTTGTCTTTTTGAGCAATTTTTTTACGATAATCATTATATTTGATTGTTTTTAAGGGTGTATATTCAATGATTTCTCCATTATCATCATAAATATCAAACCCTTGATCCAAATACGTTTGCTTAGAGGTTTCGTTGATATCATAAACTTTGTTTTCTTTTCTTGCTTTCATGCTTAATCACCTACTCCCTCATTAGTATCTGCTCCCTCATTAGTATCTGCTTCTACATTCATATAGCATCCATATTTTAACAATTCATCTAACCCAAATGTACCATTAAAACGTCTGTTTTGATACAAATAGTTATCCGCAGTACGAGAATCACTACCTGGTGCAAACATATGAATATATGAATATTTTACACGTGAAACTTGAGCTTCAGGATCAACAATAATGTAATTGATTTGTTTTCCAGTAGAATCAACCGCATATCCTTCAGTAAAATTAAAAGCAGTATGTAATCTTTCAGATGGAACTACAACAATTTCATCAAAATCATCCATTGTAGTAATACGTCTATCTAATGCATTACCTTTTGAGGCATCTAAAGTTCTTTGAATACCTTCAGCATTCTTCAATAGTTTTTTATATGTAGATGTACAATAGATAATGCAACGAGAAATTGGAACACCTTTATCTTCTAATTTTTCAACAACATCATCAAAATCTGCTAAAACATTTGCAGTTGTTAATTCAGTAGTAGAGATATTATCAGACGCTACTCTGTTAAGCTCGGAATATAATTTTGAAAATGTATAACAGTCTAATTCTGGAATAGCTTGGCTCTGTTCAAAGTCTGATTGAATATTTTGAATAGATAGAATTAAATTAGTTTCATCAACATCCATAGGATCTACATGAAATTCAATATCTCTATCATGATCAAGTGTCTTTGTTTCAAATTCATTCTCATAAGTTCCTGAATTAAATCCTAATGAACCCCTTGAATGATCTTTATACCCACTTGTTTTCATTTTTGGTAAACGAATATCTTTTGTATTGATAATTTTAATTCTTGGATTTGAATTGAATAATTTGACTGATTTTAAATCCACAGCATATAAATTCAATAACTCATTACTAAATTGCGATACATAATTAATTGCCATTTTCTTTCACTCTCCTTTTATTTCTTATTAGGCAATACGATTCTTCCATCTTGAAAAGCAGCAGTTCTAATGTCAGGATTTTGTTGTCCATCATTACCTGCACTTCCAATTTGTTGGAAACCATTATTGTTTTGTTGAACAGTAGATTTGAAATCTGGAAATGCTTTAATAACTGTTTCCATTGCTTCCTTGAGTTTATCTTCAAGAATATTTCCTTTTTCATCTGCTAAATCGTTTCTCTCGATTAATTTAGCAAGGAACGGAATCTTTTCAGCAGACACTCCTTCTGCAGCTGCCAAGGCAGTTAATCTGCTGTCAATATTAGAATTTAATATTTGAGCTTTCAGCTGTTGATTTTCTAACTTGATATTTTCATTTTCCAGATTTTTTTGTTGTTCAGCTGCTGCCTTTTGCTGCTTAAAGGTATTTATTGCTTGATTTAGTTCTTCACCTGTCAAGCCTTGTTGTTTTAGATAACCCTTCAATACATTATCGGCAGTTTGAGATGTACGTTTATTGATAGCTTCAGCCATCTTTTCGTAATCAATTTGTGGTTGTTGTACTTGTGTTTCAACTTGTGCACCAGTCACATTAGTACCATCTCCACCAGTTCCATTTCCAGATTCAGCTGCAAATAATTGAATATTTAATTTTAATAATTTTTTCATAAGATATTTTATCTCCTTCAGTTTAAGGTGTGGCTCACCATATTCTCCAGATTAGTTTTGTGTCTTATACTGCGATTGGACAAAAGAAAAAGAATGTTACTCAACATCCTTTGGTTTTCTTTTCACTTCTTTTACAAACCCTTTATCAATAAGTAGCTTTGCTCTTGGTTCCTTCATTTCATGGACTTCGTTCTTTTTGATATACTTCTCTAATTCCCTATCAAAGTATTCATCAACAATGCATTTGACTTTCATAAATCTATCTCCTATATTTCATCTTGTTTCTCTTTAAAACTTTCGTTTTATCACTCTGTTTAGGTGGTGGTTCATAACACTCATAAGTTTCATAGAACCTTTTACCACAGTTACATTTATAAGTCACTTTCTTGCAAAGACACCCCTTATTTCTGTCGTAATACCTTTTGACATTGTCTTCACTATAGCAGTGATGGTGTACCTGTTCTTGCAATTGTTCAAATACATCTGATAGATTGTCTATTGCTTCTGCAAGCAGTTTTATTATTGTATTAATTGTTTCTTTTAACGCTTCTATTAATTCATCATTAATAGCAATTTTTTCACTGCCTATTATTATTTCCATATTCTTCTTCCTCCGGCAAAATAAAAACCGACTATTTGTCGGTATGTAAATCTTTATAATTTTTAATAAGATGATGACCATATAATTCATAACACATATCATCAACATCTTTTAAATCATTTTTTTCTTTATCAGACATTTTTTCTATTTTTGCTGTAAATGTCTCATCACTATTTGTTTTCAAATGTTTCATTTGTTCATATGTTAATAACATCTTAATCATCTCCTAGTAATATTTCTATAACTTTTTTAGCAACCGTTCTTGGATTTCCACACATATATTCTGCAACAGACTCTGCAATAAATTCACCATCATTATATAAAGCATAATAGGATATATCTTTTCCTGCTTTTTTTATTATTGCTAAATCCTCATCCATGCTCCACGTATCTATACCATGTCGTTTTTTTATACCTTCTCTTAAAAAGGATATTTTTTCTAATTTTTTTTCATTGTTATCTGTATATAAATGCTGTATAGCATGACCTAATTCATGTCTTATTGCGTGTTCAGTATCATTTGTACTCCAAAAACCTATATCAAATTGCTTTTGAGCATTTTTCTTCATTTTTTTTAATGTAGATTTAGATTTGACATTTTTCATATATACAATACCCATCTTATTGAAATAAGCTGCATATGCTTCTGTTTGCTTTGGATATATCATTATTCTATTAAGATACCCTTTTTCATGAAGATTTTCAAAAGCATCATATATTTTTGAAATTTCCTTATTAACCATATTAGCTACATCGATATGAAATTTATCATATTCAACATAATCTAATCCTAATATATCCTTTGCATATGTTATAGCTTCATCAATTTTCTTAGAATCACTATATTTAGATATATATTTTTCTTTCTCTAGGTTCATTTTATCATTGTTTTGATTTGAATCATACTCTTTTATTAACTTTTCATCTTTTTTAATCCACTTTTCTTTATTTTCTTTTGCTTGAGTGATATTCTGCGAATCAAGAGAACCTATCTCAAGACGTTTTTGCTGTTGAATATGCTTTTTATTTTTCCTATGTTCCTGTTCTTCTATAGGATCCTCTATTCCATCATCTTTCAGCTTCCCTTGAGACTTCTTCAAATCATAAAAATAAGTTGTTGATCTGTGCTTGCAATTAGGGTGAAATAATCCACCGTCGATTGCTGTGCTTAGTAAAGGAAGTTTTTTTTCTTGAGCTTCTTCTTTTGTTCCACCACTGTATACATCATCTACATAGATTCTACCTTGCCACGGAAGACATGTTTCACTGCATTGACCATACTTAGAAATTCTAACAGTTGTTATACCATAGTTTTTACGCACTTCTCCCTCACTGACAAGCATTGCACGCTTGTTTGCTGTTCTGATAGCCATTTCGGCATATGAGGCAATGTTGATCCTACGACCATCTTTGTACTCTATACAGTTGATACCTGCCTTGAGAAAATCCTTTGTAGCTTTATCGATTGACTGCTGTAAAGTGAACGCTCCACTGTTTGACATGATCTGGGCATTATATATGGTTTTCCTATATTGATCATTTACCATTCTAAGCATAGCATGTTCAGCTTTGTTCATATCTTTTGTAGTTGCATTGATGAGAGCATTCATTCTATCTTCATTCAAGCTAAAAAAGCCACCTTCCAATCCTTTTTGAGTAGATGACTTTGCTTTTTTACCTTTTGCAAGTGCTTTTAAAATTTTTCTTTCCTGATCAAATCCACTTTCTTTATATGTTGATTCAATAAACTTTGCTATTTCATTATTGACATTTGTGAATTTCTTGGTGAATATCTTTTGATTTTCCTTTTTGAAATTTTCTAATGTTTTTAACTGTTCCACCTGCCACATGGACCAATTCATTTTTTCTTTCTTTTCCCATTTCTGATGTCTTGAAAGATTTCTTTTCATTGACTCAATCAGTTCCAGTTCCATTTCTTCAAACGTAGCCCTCACATCATAATCATTCATTAATTTTGAGTAGCTCCTCTAATATATTTGACTGTAAATCCTGCCTTATTCCATCTTTTTACAGCTTGCATAAGTGTTGAACGGTTGGGATAAATATCATTTCTCATCTCTACATTGTCCTTTTTTTCGACTGCAACAATTGTAGGATTTTGAGGAATCGTTTTTCTAATATAATTTAAAAACTTATTATATTCAATTCTTTTCATATGATAAGTATGGCCATTAATTATAACTATCATTGAAATCATCTCCTATATCAACATTTTTTATAGTGGGTTCTTCCATTTCTGCAATACCTTGTTCTTCTTTTAATCGTTGAACTTCTTTAGCTTTCCAGTCTTCGTCTTTAGAATCACCATAAAGCTCATCTATAGAAGCCTCTATGCTCATGATTCCACCTGTTTTAGCTTTAGCAATCGTTTCTACTGTTGCTTCAAAACTTGGGTTAGCATACTCTCCAAATTCAATAGTTACCTCAATATCTTCTGCTAATGCCTTTTCATTGTAAGTGTCATATGCCTTTAAAATATTATTTATAAGCAATGGAAGACACTCTTGAAGTGACTCTATGATTTTATTCCTAGTATATAATGTTGCTTTTTCTTTTTCTCTTTGTGCTTCAGCATTATCTAACTTTTTAACATCTATACCTAATGTACTTGGACTTATAATTCCTTGTAAGCAATTATCTAACGCAGTTATATATGACTGTAAATAATTTTCACTAGGAATAACAGGTTGAACAAGTTTAATTTCATTTTTTCCGTTTTCGTTTCTATCTGGTGCACTTTCAATGAATCTATTATCAAAATCATTAGGCTTCAACACCACACCAGTATTTGGATTTCTAGGCAATAAATTGCTTGGTATGTATTTATTCGGTCTACTTGCTCTTAAAGCATCCATCCACTGACTAAAAGCTTCATCTAAAGCATCAAATGAACCTTCTTTCCCATCAAAAATAGAACGTCCTCTATTTTTCCATTTTGTAGATTCAAATATTTTAAAAGGTACAGCCATACAAAATAAACCTCTTTGAATTTGCTTCCCATCTTTGTCTTCATTATATCCTCCAAACTTGAAATCAATAAGATTGGAAGTTTCTGGAATGACATCTAGTGACACTTCCTTTTCTTCAGGAAGTATTACAAGCTTATTTTTGATATAGCCATAACCATATGTTTCATAAAGCATATAATTCCTTTTATTATATGTATACTTTGTTTTGAACACTGCTTCCTTAAATCTTCCTCTAACATACTTTAAATCAACTTCATTCGCTCCATAAAATTCAAGGATTGGATATTTACTAATTGTCGTATCAAATGATACTTTAAATGCACCATCACCTAAATAAAGAGCTTTATTTATGGCAGATTCAAGTATCTTTTTTAAATCGTTTTCTTTTTTTATGGAATTCCATTCTTCTTGCCTAATGTTGAGTTTGATATCATTCATATCACGTACAATAATTGATGTTAAAGTTTCTACAATGATATGAGGAATACCTACGTGAATTTTTCTGATTTTAGTATATGGAACTGACCCCCAAAACATTGCCTCTTGATTGTCAAATTGCTTATAAAACTGTTCTAATTCCACTGAATCTGCTCGCATCCATATTTCATTCTTGATACAATTTGTATCAAAATTTAATTTTTCATTAATATTTATTGTTGTATTTGGTGCTTCTTGGATATCTAGCCATCCTCTTATCATTTTCTTTAATCCTCCTAACATATTATCCTCCTACTCCTATTTCTTTGATATAAGGTATAAAACCATACTGTGAAGCATTAATTGTATGATCATTTCTGTCTTCTGGTTCATATTTATCATCTTTCCATGAATAAACCTCCAACTCTTTAATATGATTTATACAATGTCCTAAAATAATATAATCGTTTGTATTGAACCACCCCAGTTGTGTATGAATACGATCTATGATATTCATTTTTTTCCATGCATTATCAAATACATAAACACAAGGGTTGTTATCTGCATATTTAGTCAGTTCTTTTAATGTAGCCTGATCTGCACTATCAACAAATACATTCATGGCAAAACCCCACTCTTTTCTATTCCTTTCTAAAAATGCAATGAGATTCTCAACAACATCAGTAGGGGCCAATGGATTTTCTAAATCTCTGTTGTTTCTTACTTCTTCATCTAGGATTACAATCTTACCATTGCTTAAAATCCCCTGAAAAATAAAAGAAACAGTATCAGGACTATTGCTTGAGTATGATGTATCAACACCGCATGAAAAAGTTTTAAAGTATAGATTATTCTTTTTCATGTATTCTTTGAAAGAAGCATAATCTATAACATGTTTCTTTCTACTGAAATTACTGAATACAAGCCCAGTAGCACGACCTCTAAGCCCTTGTATTTTGTTTTTATACATCTTCGTGCCTACAGGAACAGCATCTATCTTCTTTTGAATATCTTTTTCTGTCAGTGAAGCATTGTCATAAAATGTAAAATACCAATGCACCCAATTCTTTACATATGGTTCATTGAGTTCTTCCAACAGTTCCTTTGGATAATCTTTTAAATACCTTTTTAAAGGTCTGCTTTTATTGATGAATTCTTTATATACTGGCAATGATGGATCATCAGGATTAGATGTTGTCATCATATACTCACATCTATGCGTTATTTCTCTCAAGAACTCCATATCACAGATATTAACCTCATCTATAAAAACACATCCCATCTGTGATCCAAGAACTTTTTTCCATTTGGCTTTGTTATCATATCCGCATACATAAATGATTCTCGTTCCTTTTTCAGTTTCATATTGAATATGAGGGAGTCTTATCTTACCTTTACCATTTGAATAATATTCCGTAACACCTTTGAATTGTGCTAATAAACCTAACTCACTGTTGATTATATTCTTTTCAACCGTTCCTAAATCTGCTCCAGCAATCACATGATCTTTTTTATTTGACATAGCAACTCGCAACATAAACTTAGGAATGCCTACTGTTGTTTTACCTGCTGCAGTCGTTCCTTCTAAAAACTCACGTTCACAATAGACAGATAAAAAGTCTTTGAATTTTGATGATAGAACAAGATTACTCACTTATCTCATCATCCTTGACAGGTACCATCTGCTTAACAAGGTTTTCAATATTGTTGATTGTTTTCTTTTTCTCTTCCTCTCTCTCATTTGAAACTTCCAATTTTTGTATAAACATTCCTTTAGCTTTCATCAGACGTTCAGCTGCTTTTGTACGTTCTTCTAACGATGGATCAAGACCAAATGCATCTTTTTCTTTTCCTCTCATAACACGTGTAAGATACATTAATATTTCATTTGCAGAAGCAATTTCTGTTGACTCTATATCATTTAACCACTGTTCCTTGAACTCTATCACATCTGGCTTTTTCATTAAGCGACTAAATAATACTGCAGCCGAACTCTCTTTCTTGCAGTTCTTATAAATACTCATATATGCTTTTGTTCCATTAAATCCATTCTTAACCCATTCAATGACAACTAATTTTTCTCTTTCTGTCATGATGAATCACCACGCTCATATAATAAATTTTTATATAAAAAAACAAGGTTTTCTAACACTTTAACCTTGCTATAACATTCTATACCATCTCTAGGATCATCATCATAAATGATATACTTTGTTACAGTTTTACCACTTTTTTTACTTTTGAACTGTTGAGTATTAATAAAATACTCATGCCCTTTCATTTTTAAAGCCAGCAACACTTTATTGATACTTTTTTGTATATTCACTATGATCACCATCCTTTCTTTATTTTTAAATTGGTTGCAGGAGGTGGACTCGAACCACCTAAAATAGATAAGGAGTCTATTGGGTTGCCTGTTACCCTATCCTGCCATGATTATAAAATGCTGTTTAATGTATTGTTCCCAATTTTTTATTTTAAAATTTTAATGGAATTGGGAACAATAAGGGATTTTATATTTTTATGCAAAAGAAAAACCACAGCGTGTGGTTTACCCATTATATTTGTGCATTTCTTTAGAAAATTGCTTCACATCTAACCATGTACAATTTTTTTCTAAGAAATCATTTTTATTGTCCCATTGTTTCATAAAATCTTCCGCACCTCTACATATAGAATCACATAATGTTTTCACATCAATATATACACATTCTACTTTACCATCTTCTTTAATGCTATATGAGTTTACTGAATTCAATCGTAATTTAAATGAATACAGGCCTTTTTCATTATTTTCTTCAATGGAATCAGTACCTGAATGCAAAAATGCATTTCTTAATTGCCAACACATTTTAGCAGTAAAATAACTTTTGTTAGTATTCTTATGTTTAGAATGCTTGCAATAATAAGGTTCAACATATTTTTCAAACCATTTTCTATATTGTGCTCCTACTTTTCGTGCTCCATTTTTATTAACCACATCTTTAAATTCAATTTGTCCACAGATATCTGGAATTGTTAAAACTAACGCAAGTGCTGATTGCCATAACTCATAATCACTTGCCTTCTCGATTTCTTTTATCCTATCTTCAAGTGTGTAATCATGCTCTCCCCACATCTGTATCACCTCTAACTATATTTTACTATAATTCAATAACAACAAGCAATGTAAAATGCTCAATAAATAAAAAGCCAACACCTGCGTTGACTTTTAGAGGGATAATATCTTTTTAATAATTCCACATTATAATAATATCATACTATTGATTTGTCATGTTTGTCTTTTTTGTCTTTTTTATCTTTTTGCAAGATATCCATAAATAGCCTTATCAATTAGTTTTTTCACATAGCTTGTTGAGTATCCAACACTATTGCCAACATTTGCAAGTGTCTCATGATCTATGAACCTCTTGTAAAGTATCGTTCTATAAGGACCATGGAACTTATTCTCTATAAATCTTTCGATTTCATTCATCTTCGCTTCTGCATATTCTATCTTCTGCATATAAAATGTCATTGTATCATCAGCAGAAGTTGAACCTTTTTCTTCTTGAGAATAAGAAATAGCTTTTAAGCCTGTCATTTTATTTCTATAGAATTCTAAGTCATACTCCAGCTTTTTATGCAATTTCAAATAATTCATAACCTTTTCATATGTGTTCATGTGTTGAATACCCTCCTTATTATTTATCTATTTCCACCAATAACAATGCAAATAGCACAGAATCCGAAAATTCCGACTACTGCTCCTAATACTACACCTAACCAAAAAAATGGATTAACGAACATTTTTATCACGCTCCTCAATAAAATATTCCATACTTAATATAAGTACATTTAGTATCCTGCCAAGATAATCAATAACAATTATTCCAAATCCAAATATAAACATTATTTCCTTTTCAGTGATAAAACCTAAAATAAGAATAACTCCAGCTGCAATAAAAACTAAAAATGGTTCACTTTCTTTTTTTATTTCTTGTAGTTTATTCATTTTCCAACATCTCCTTTTGTTTCTGTAGTTTATCTATTACTTTTATACTTAGCTCTAAATCCTCTTTACCTACTGTATATGCTGTTTCAAGAACGCTAAGTAAACTATTACTCGTTATTCTACTAATATTTGAAAGATAGTGAAAAAATGCTTCTATCTCTTCAATCGTTAATTTGAGAGTCTTGTTCTTCATCATTTATAACCTCATAGGTCTTTTCAAAGATGTCATGCTTGCAAGGATATAACTCTCCATCTACTCCTTTGATAATATAATCTCCAGCATGAGCAGTCATTGTTCCCTCAAGTGTCTTAATTTCACACCATGCAGGGCTTTCATGATATTTTCCAAAATCATGAGTAATAATCACATTGTTTGTAACTGCATCCCAAAACCAATCTTCTCCAATTAAACCTCTTTCATTTAATTGAACTGCCTCAACGACTACTGGTTTCTTTCTTGCTTTCATCATTTTTCACTTCCTTATATTTGATTTCAATCTTACTTGGTTTTCTAGGCATACAATCGCAGAGTTTAGTAATCTTACACCCTTCACAAACACCTTCAAATGCTTGACAGTAGCTTTTTAAAACACTTAAAACACAATATTCTTCTAAACTATTTGTTATAATCATTTTTCTTCCACCTGCTTTCTGTAGAAACGGTTTTCTTCAAAGAAATATTTTCTTGCTAAAGCTGGATATTGACCATCCTTAAATTCAACAACATCATGTAAATTTGAATGATATGTTGTATGTATTTGCCTCCACACTTTATACTCATCATCCCACACCCACATATCTTCATGTAGTTCTTCAAATTTTAGTGGTGGATTGTCAAAGTGTTCTTCAATTAATTCATACATTTTTTCAATAGCTTTGCTATAATTTTCAGAAATATCTAATTGTATGTTATCAATTCCATTTGCTCTACAAGTAATGCATTCAATACCATCTAAATTTTCTATGATTTCTAATGCTAATTCGCATTCTTCTCTAGTTAAATTCATTTAACCACCACCAACTCGTACGAATCTGTTTCTACATTATAATCATCATTTTCACAAACTTCTTTAGCGTTGTTTTCTAGCATAAATTCATATAATCTAATAAATGTTTCTTTATCTCCTTTAAAGTCTGAAACAGACACATCATTATAATCTTTTTTTGTATTCTCTTTTTTTCTATTTTTTAAATAATCAAAATCAACTTGACTTAAAGAATTATTTTGAGAAATCCAACCACTAACACTACCGATAACTAAGAATATGTATGGCTTATTGTCAATAATAAGGAAATATTCCTTATCCCAATAGTATCCATCATCACTTCCATAAGCATAAGAAACAGTTATGTGATGACTTCTACCTTTGTAAAACATATTAAATTCTATGTTGTTGTTCATTCTTCCTCACTCCAATCTATGGGTTGACCACAATCATCACAAAAATTCATATATGATGGTTTACAATTAACTCCAAACATTCTTCCACAAACAGGACATGAATACATATATCCATTACCATGTGGAGATTTATTGTATTTGACTTTCTTAGGTGTTGTTTTTTCGACAAGTTCATTTAAAGTTTTAACTGCTTCACTTTTTTTACAACTGCAATCACTTTCTCCACACTTGCAACCACCACATGAGCTATCTGGTAATGGATAAGATAACTCATCTAATGCTTCTTGATATTTATTCATTCACTTCACTCCTTCCAATCGTTCCCGAATCGGTCTTAATCGGTCCAGAAACGAAATATTCTTAACTTTTCTTAACATTTTCTTTCTTCAACTGCTTCAGCAGTCTCTTTTTATACTTCAATAAATCTTGTTTATTCTTGTAAGAAGTAGAGTTTTTAAGTCTTTTCTCTACTTCTTGTAGCTTTTCTCGTGTTGTCATACTTCATAATCCTGTGGCATTTCAAAAACTTTGCAATCATTACTTTGTAATACTTTTCGTGATATTCCACCACCTATTTCCACGCTTGCATATGTAGTATCTTTAATAAAATTTTGAATCATATCCAAAACTTTTAATACTTTGTCTTTTATGGAATATTCTCCAAGACAAAAGTTGTTTGAACATACATAATGACCAACATTAAATAACCAACTTTCGCTATACTGAATCGAATAACTTTCTACTAACACTTTTTTATCTTGACTTCTAACCCAAATTCCCATTGTTATTCCTCCTTAAACAATCCTAACTCATCATTTGTCATAACCTCTCATCCTTTCCTATCTCGTTTAAAATATTTTTCATTTCTATGTTTATCTTTTCAAATTCATGCAATGCACCAACAAGAGTTAAATCTTTTTGACACACTCTACGTTGTTTGATTTTCATAACTTCTTTGATACATTCATCAATACTACCTAAATATGCAACTGTAGAAAAATATTCTTCTTTTTTGATTTGATTAAATTTTTTCTGCTGTAAAATGTACTGATAGCTATCGCTATCTATGTAAAATTCATTGTTTATTTTAATCATTCTAATTTTCTACCTTCTCACTTTTTAATCTTTACTTTCATAAAATAATTGTTTGCTACCTACAAATTCCATAGGTAATCTATAAGTGTAATTATTCCTATTCTTTGCTATATCTACAGTTATATTTTTTATATAATTAAATGTTTTTTCACGTTCTTTATCTTCATACAGCAATATAACATGTGTACTTGAATTTTCAATTTCTCCACTGTCCTTCAAACTGTGCATAGTTAATTTACCATTTCTTAAACTTTCCCTATCGCATTGACTTGCTATAAATAAAAGTGCATTATATTTCTTGCATACAATCCTCAATTGCTTCATTATGTATGTAACTCTTTCATAGTTACTTCTGTTCAACTGTTTATCTTCGCTTGAAACCAATCCAATATGATCAATAAAGACAATATTTTGTTTGTCCTCTTTTAAATGTGATGTGATTTCTATAATCATTTTTTCCAGAGTCATTGGATTATCACACATATAGAAATTATCTTTATCGTATTTGTCCATAGATTTAATGACTCTCTCATTCTCGACATTCAAGTCTACCATTTTTTCTTTAGAATCTATTGCTATTAGCCTTCTTACAATAATATCCTTGTTGACTTCCAAATTATAATACTGACAATGATTATGCTCATTATTTAACAGTTCGTTGAAGATATTCAGCAAGAAAGGTGTCTTTCCAAAATTTGGTGGCGCAGCAACAGTCACTAAGTCATCTGTTTCTAACATTAATATTTTTTCTAGTTTTCCAAACCTTCCCAAAGAAACGTTTTTCTGTTCTTTAGTTAAAATATCCTCTATGATTTTTTTGTTTAAAGTAGGTTCTAATGAAACCTGTCTTATACTATCTAAGTACTGCATTTCTTTTGTAAAATCCTCATAGGTTATATTTCCTATACTTAATTTACTGTTCAAGTCTGCCTGATAATATCGTTTGTAGTTGTCTACTATTAGTTTCTCATACCAGATAAACTGCATTTTGTATGATTCTTCAAACATGAAAAAATCATAAATATACTCATAAAGATAATCAATATCAGTAAACCCTCTCTTGATAAAAGCAGTTGGATCAAATCCTTCTTTACATGTCTCCATGAGAATATCAAATATTTCAGAATGGACACGTTCAGTAAAATATTCATTTTTCACAATCGTGGTATCAAGCAGTTCAACATGATGAACCAGAATGGATAATAACGACCTTTCCCATACATTTGAATTATTGTATTTACTTTCGTAAATCCCTGAACATCTCATCTTCTATCACATCCATGCCAATAGGCTCTTTCTTTTGTTTGTATCTTTTCCATATTTCATCTTCCAAAAACGTTCTAGCATAAACCATGTGTTTATCGCCTTTCATCTCTTCGCTATACATTCTTGCTCCATAGAGAATTTGCTCTACTTCCTTGCTAGTATATTTTCTATCATTCCAAAATTTATAAGTATCTTCTTTGTACTTTTCTCTTTTCTTCAAATAAACATTCCAAAATCTCAAAAAATCGTTGCTGTAGTCGATTGGTGCCCCAGCACCAACAACAACATTCTTTTCTTTATTATCTTTCTTTTCTTTATTGTTACTGGTTACCTGTTGGTTAGCCGTTGGTTGGCTGTTGGTTACTTTGTGGTTAGTTCGTTGGTTGATATTAGTTAGCCAATCATAATTTTCTATTGTTATAATCGTACCTTTTCGACTTGTTTTGATGGTTAAATCGTTGGTTGATACTAACTTTTTAATTGCAGTACGCACATTTTGCTCTGAAATTCTTAGTTCTCTGGCCATCTGACTTCGTGATGTTACAAATGATCCTTTTTTTAAAAAAGTTCCCTGATAATTTCTATCTTTGTATCCTGCCCTTCTATAACAAAAATCATAAACTTTCTTAACTAAATCATCATAGTACCAGTCCCAATCTTCCCAACCATCTCGCCATAATGGTATATATCCACTGTTTTTATCAATAACATCTGCTAACGACATTTTAACCACCATTCTTTTCTAAAAGTTCAATTATCTTTAATCCTGTTTCACTTTTTTTGCAGAATTCAAAATCTACATTATAGTTCCAACTTAACGTATCAAGTATTTTGTATAATGTTTCTCCTTTGGTTGCTTTAGGGCTTACTTTTAATCTTGGATTGTTCCAACTTTTAACGTCCTCTAAACAACTTATATTCTCACCATGTTCAACCAAAACACAAACTCTGATACCTAACTCATTTGCTCTTAAAAGTTCTGCCTTGAACCTCTTATGCTGTTGACAGACGTTTCCACAGAGTTCTTGTAAATTTTGTTTTCTATCAATAACATATTTAGCATTCGCAAGGGACATATAGTCCCCTACGAACAACTTCGAACGAGCATATTTGATATTACTTTCTTCAAACTGCTTAATAATTTTGCCTATTGCATTAGGCTTTTCTCTTGTATCAATCAATATTTCCATTAGAATTGAATATCATCTTCCATAATATCGAATGAATTATCTGTATCAAATGAATTTTGAGATTCTGTATTTTGGGTTTGACTTTGCGTTTGAGATAATAATTTCTTTTCCTTGACTGTATATTCGCCTTTGCGAATCTTCTCTATTGTATGTACTTCTTGAACAATCAATCTTACTCTAACCTTACCTGCATGTTTGCCTTGTTGAGGTACATATTCTTCTTCCTGCAACACAATACCAATTCTTTTTCCTTTTAAGCCTTGTTCATTCCAATCCCACTTATAACCTGGATTAGATTTTTCAACTGCTGTAATAAAACCTTTAAAGAATGAAATAGCACTTTCTTTATATGATCTATAGAAAGCTCCACCCCAGAAGTTTTGTGATTTATACAGTTCCATGTAATAATTCTTAAATTCTCCCTCTGCGATATCATAAGAAATCTTTAAACATTCTTTGTCTGTATCATCCTGTATATTCTTGATAAATGCTACATAACCACCTGGTCTAATGGAATTAAAATTTCCATTTTCTTCTACATTTTCCCATCCTGGATATTTTCTCATTTTCTTTCCTCCTACTTGATTTGAATATTTTGTTTTTCTTCAATATGTGCCAATGATGAAACATTGTCTTTTAAATATGCTTTAACTTCTTTTTTATTGATTGATTTCAGTACTTTTTGACTTACCATCTCAGTTTCACCAAACATATCAATAAATCCCTGTTCATCATCTATCACAACAGATGAACTTTTTCTAAAACTGATTACCACTCTATCACGCTCAAATTTTGAGCCATTTAGGACGCTTTCCAGATAAGATGATAAATTACCTATCTTATTTGTTTTTGCCTTCTTACGAGCCTGTAGGGCTTTGATTTCATCATCCAAAGCCTTTTCATCCGCTTTTAAATTCTTAATAAACAAACCAATATTTTCAATTTTCTCGTCCTTTGCCATTTTAAGTTCATCAAGTTCATTCATATTTAGAACTTCACCAGTTTCATCATCAAACTTAAATTCAAAATTTTCTATTTGAGAACTGATTTCATATAAATTCATTCCCCACTTCCCTCTCTTTCCAATAACTCGTCATACGCTATCTTGCATTTTGCTTCATATTTTTCTAATAAAATAGGACGTAATTTTTCTAAAACTTCAAACCTAGATACTTTTTCAGGAATTTCATCTCTTCTTATATCTTCCTCGATAAAATCATCAAAAGATGTATATACTACTTCACCTTTATCATTTCTTGTTGCACTTACACTTTTCCATGAATAGAATACTTTTTTATATAGTGCTTTAAGTCCCATTTCAACGATTAATTCATCAATGTAACTATTCTTAATATCTTCATTGCTATCCTTTTTGCAATCGCATGAAGCGATTGCAGATTTATTTTTCAGCATTTGATTTTCTCTCTTTAAACTTTCTATTTCTTTATCCATATTTAAAATGGTCGAAACTAACTCTATAACATTTGTCATTATTTTTCTTCCTCTCTTTCTTCTTTGTATGGCAAAGCAATTTCATAATATTCACGGATTGTTCGATCAACTAACTTTAAATCATTATCAATTTCATTATCTTCAAACATACCCATTGCGGTTTTTGCTGTATTTGTTCCATCAGAATTGGTAATAAACACATGAGATCCATCTCTTATTTCACAGAAAATAACATTTTCAAATAATGCTTCAAATGTACCTAATTGTGTATCGATCATTTTTCCAGCTGTAATTGCCCTAATCTTGTTAGAATCCTTATCTGTTTCGATGTGATTTAAAAAATAAACAATGACATCATCATTCAATGTTTCTACAAAGTTCTTTAAGTCAATCATATGCAAAGCAATTTCTGTATATTTGTTATATCCACCTTCTTTATTTCTTTGTTGTTGTTCAAAGAACATTAAATAGTCACTATCATCAATAACGAAAATTTTTATTTTGTCCTGATACTGGTACATTCTTTTTTTTATTACTTCGTATCTTTCACTATATGCTGTATTTGTTAATTTGATAATATTAATATCTGTTTTAAAAGGAAGTCTTGACTTATGCAAACTAAATACCAAAACTTCACTCTTTTTTAAATTTCTAATGGAAGCTGATTTTCCACTTCCGCTTTCTCCATTAATTAAAACTGCTAAACCCATAAATTAATAATCCTCCCTTAATATTTCTTTTTCATTCTCAAAACCTTTTTTTGCTGTTAAAAGTAAGTTAATTGCATCTTTTACAAGACAATATTCATAAGGATGAATCCAACTCATATCTTTGTTTGCGATATCATTAGATAAAATGATAACTTCATCTAATTTTTCTATATAATCATCAAGATCCATCAGCTTACCTCCTTGATTTTTGTAAAAATAATAAACAGATAAAATAATATAATGATTAGCCATGCAAGCAACATGACTATTCTTTCCTGCTTCTTCGATTTCATGGTTTATTCACCTCATAATCCAAATATACACTTTCTAAAATAAGAGTTAATATCCATAGCAATTGTGTTCCTTTGACTGTTCCGTCAAATGTAACCACTCCTATGCAGACAGAGAAAATAAATAACAACAGCATTACAATTAACATTCTCTTGTGCATATTTTTTTCACCCTCTCATAATTCATGTTATATTTTTTCCAAAACAATTCTCTAATGATGTCATACTTTTCTGAATAATAAGCATATCCATTCAAACTCTTTCTACCCTTTTGAAATTCATTTTTTTGGACATAATCTCCATGTGCTTTTAAGCAATTTAACTTCTTATTTTGCAAGTAAGTGGAAGACATCAGAAATAATATTTTTTCCATCTTGATTTTCCTTTCCTAACCACTTATAATGAAAGTGGTTAAATAATCTAATTTAACTTTGAATCGACTTGGTGGAGTCGATTTTTTCTTTTATAAAGTTAATAACTTCATTGGTTTTCATACCATAATGTCTTGCAAATATGCTTGCTGGAATAACTGCTTCATCATAATGCAAGTCATATTTCGCCTTTAATTTTCTTATCATTTGTGAACCGTTTTTTATTTTTGATATACATTCAACATCTTCAATACGCATTAGCATATCTGTTTCTCTAGGCTCGACAATTCCAAATAATCTAATAACATCTTCATTTAAAGGCATATCAGCATATTCTGTTATTAAGTCCTTAACTGTTAGCATATGAAGTCCTCCTTTCCCTTTATAATTCACGTTTAAGTTTAATAAATAGACGTTTAATGACAAATCCTACTTAAACACTTCACCTCATGATAGAATAAAAGTTTAGAAAGTGAGGTGAAATAAAATGTATGAGTTCTTTTCTAAATTTACAGTTAGTAATTGGTTAGAATTTGTTGGTATAATAGTTTCTCTGTTAACCAGCATCACTGCAATAGTGATTTCCATTAAAACTCTAAAACAAAATAGTAAAATGATTGAAGAATCAACTCGACCATATATCACAATATGTGGAAAGACAACAAATTTTCAAAGCCCTAATTTTTACCTTGTTCTAAAAAATTATGGTTCCTCTGGAGCAATAATAACAAAGTTTACTTGTAATCATAATCTTGGCGATTTTTCTTTTGATTCAAACTATGTTCCATACAAACGAATATGCGGAACATTCATTGCTCCAAATCAGTCATTTATAACTAACTTAGATACAAATAAGTTATTTGAAAGCAATACCACATTAATTTTTGATATAGAATATAAATCACAAAATAAAACCTATACAGAACATTTTGAGATTTTAATGGAATCATATAAAGATTTAATACAAACACGAGCTTCTACGAGAAATCAAGAATTAAAAATCATTTCATATGCTTTACAAGATTTATCAGAAAAGCATTTATAAATTAATGTTTTTAACTTTTAATTCTTCTTTTAGCTCATCAAATATATATGAGATAATTTCATATGTTTGAGCTTCATCAGGAAGCTCTTTTTTTATTGCGCTAAAAATTTTTGTTTTCATATCTTCATATTTTGCACTTGTTAAAACAAAATTATTTTTGAATCTAACATTCATCTCCATTATTGTCCCTCCTTAATCGCTTTTGAATGGTTCATCTACCTCACATCTTTCAAATGTGTTAAAATCACTTTGAAAGGAGGTGATGATAATGGCTAGAGCTAGAGTTAAGGTTGTTCAACAATCTAATACAGGACTAAATACAAAAGTTAGTATCAATGGTAAAATTTACACTAATTCTCAAGCTTACAACGCTGCTAAACAAGGTAAGGTTGAGGGTTATCATGGAGTAAAAAGTTCTGATGGTACTAAATTTATTAGAAGTAATCCTGATAAGAGCAAGAACAACAATCTTGGTTAATCATTTGACTTGTCTTTTGGCAAGTCATCTTTTTTAATAATCAGTTCAAAGTCATCATCAACTATTGCTTTGAATTCATTGCCTTCTTTAAATAGATGAACAATTACATTCTTTTCCTTGTCTAACACTGTTATTTCTTTTAATGAACTCATACCTTCCCTCCCCTAATCGCTTTTGAATAAATCGTCTACACTAACATTTAAAACATTTGCAATTTTTTTTGTTTCTGAAATTTTTAATATTCTTCTACCATATAAAACATCACAGAAACTTTGTTGTGTAAATCCAGCCTTTTCAGCAATTACTTTTTGCTTTAAACCTCTTTTTTCAATAATCTTTGAGATATTATCAGCTACTGGACTATTAAAATTTTGGATTTTATCCATTTTTTCAACCTCCTTTCTTAAAAGTTTGAATTTCTCAACCTTTAAACACATTATAGTCGAGATATTCGACTATGTCAATATAAAAATTCATTTTTCTCAAACTTTTTATATTGACGTATCAATATTTCAACCTTATAATATAATTGAAGAAAAAAAGAGGTGATAGTAATGGGATTTAAAGAAAGATTGAAAGAAGCAAGACTAGAAAAAGGCTATACTCAAGAACAATTAGCAAAATTAATAGGTGTGGCAAAATCAACATTTACTGGATATGAAAAAGGAAACAGCGAACCTAATATGCTAACAATTAAAAAAATTATGGACATATTAGAAATTGATGCAAATTACTTATGGGCGGATGAAATTGACAATGATGTTTCATTTGTAATTTCATTTAGTGAACAAAAACTTATAAAGAAATATCGTAACTTGGATAATCATGGTATTCAAGCAGTCAATTCAATTTTAGATATAGAGTATGATAGATGCGTAAAAGAACAAGAAACGATTTATCAGCCAAAAAGATACATTGATAAATTACCTAATATTGCTAGTGCTGGTATTGGTGATTATCTGTTTGATGATATTCCTTTTGAAAAGATAGAAGTCGATGATGACTGTCAAGCTGATTTTGCAATTGGTGTTGATGGTGATAGTATGGAACCAACATTTTCACATAATGATACAGTATTAGTTAAAAAACAAGATACTATCAATGTTGGTGAAATTGGTATATTCATTGTTGATGGAGAATGTTTCATTAAAGAATATGCAAAAGATAGATTAATTAGTCACAACAAGAATTATCCTGATAAAGAATTTAATGAATGTATGGATATCAGACTTATTGGAAAAGTTATTGGGTATTAGAAAATTAAAGAAAGTTATTAAAGATTTTGAATGGGATGATTAACGCATAAGTTAAATTTCCACACGCTTAGGTAAGTTATGTTTTAGTTATTACAAAAATAATTTACAATATATTTATAAAACTTAATTATGGGAGGAATTAAAAAATGAAAACATGGAA
>Ga0129308_1000997_pt1 | contig 34046 bp, 36 predicted proteins | sample L827metagenome_FD_94440 | JGI IMG/M metagenome (GOLD analysis project Ga0129308, IMG submission 94440) | Ring-tailed lemur group fecal microbial communities from Wisconsin, USA - L827 metagenome | ecosystem: Host-associated > Mammals > Digestive system > Large intestine > Fecal | place: USA...
ACGGTAAGAAAACGGAAAAAACCGCATTGCTTTTCTGGTAGAAATGTATTATAATGACCTCGTTAATGCGGAGAGCATTACAAACAAAACTTGAAGTGGAGGAATATCAAAATGAAGAAAAGATTAGCTCTTGCCCTTTCTGCTCTGATGGTGATGAGCGTGACCCTGACCGCCTGCGGCGGCGGTGACAAGCCCTCCAATTCCAGCGGCTCCGGCGCAGCCAGCTCCGGTGCTGCCAGCACCTCCGCCAGTGAACCCGCTGGCCCCGGACCCATGGACGGCGGCACCAGCCTGAACTTCACCACCGGCGGCGACCAGGGTACTTACTACGGCTTCGGCGGCGTCCTGGCCAGCAAGGTCAGCGAGGTCACCAGCACTAAGATCACCGCCATTACCTCCGGCGGCTCCCAGGCCAACATCGAGGCCATGGATGCCGGCGACGCCCAGCTGGGCTTCGTCCAGACCGACGTGGGCGCTTATGCCTACGAGGGCACCCGCCTGTTCGAGGGCGCCAAGGTGGATAACTTCTCCACCGTCGCCAACCTGTACATGGAGCAGGTCCAGATCGTCACTCTGGACCCCGAGATCAAGACCGTTGCCGACCTGAAGGGCAAGAACGTCTCCGTCGGCGCCGCCGGTTCCGGCGTGTTCTACAACGCGGTTGACGTGCTGAACGCCTATGATCTGGATGTCGAGAAGGACATCAGCGCCACCTATCAGTCCTTCGGCGACAGCGCCGAGGCTCTGCAGGACGGCAAGATCGACGCCGCTTTCGTGGTCGCCGGCGCTCCCACCACCGCCATCACCTCTCTGGCCGCTACCAAGCCCGTCTACCTGGTCAGCCTGGACAAGGAGCACATCGACGCTCTGATTGCCGCTTCCCCCTATTACAGCGAGAACACCATCCCCAAGGATGCCTACAATACTCCTGAGGACGTGACCACCGTGGCTGTTGGCGCCGTTGTTATCGCCCGTGACGACGTGTCCGAGGCCGATGTGTACAACTTCCTGTACGGTGTGTTCGAGAACCTGGACGACATCACCAACGCGCACGCCAAGGGTGCTGAGCTGAGCCTGGACTTCGCCGCTTCCTACGGTGCTGTTCCTTATCATCCCGGTGCTGTTAAGTTCTTCGCTGAGCATGACATCACTGTTCCTGCCAAGTAAGCAATCTTTCATCTGTCTTAAAAACGTCTGACAACAGACGGCTGCGGCGGGCCTGTGCCCGCCGCAGCTGTCTGGACGACGAAAGAGAACTGCGAAGCAGATGCGCCCGCGTTTCAACGGAACACGGAGGCATGTGCCCCGCAGGATTGCCCCTGGTTGATTCCTGTGGCTGGGGGTGCGGAGATTGCGTCAGAAAGGAGACTGCATATGGAACCTAGGGAGAATGAAAAAAAACTGGAGCCTGAGCTGGATACCAGCGTAGGCACCGCAGCTGACGTAGATGAGGTCATGAAAAAGTATGACCGAGAATCAAACGTCCGTATTTGGGAGGGCAAACCCAAACTTTTCGTTAAGGTCCTGATGATTGCCTTCTCTATCTATTGCATCTGGTCCACTCTGTTCAGCACCGCGATGCCGGAGGTCCGCCTGAACTTGTTCTTGGGTATGATCCTCATTATGGGCTATCTGAACTTTCCCATGAAGAAAGGCTCCGTCCGGGTCAACTATTTGCCCTGGTACGATTTCGTCATCATGGTGGTGGGTGCATTCCCATTTTTCTATTTTGCAGCCAACGCCGAAGCCATCATCAAGCTGGCTACCAAAGTGACGAAAAACCCGGTGATGGTGGTCATGGCCGTGGTCGCCGTACTGGCCATGATGGAGCTGTGCCGCCGCAGCGTGGGTATCCCGATCCTGTGTGTGGTGGGCGCCCTGCTGGTGTACACCTTCTGCAATGTCCGTTTCGGCAAGGTCATTTACGATCTGTTCTATACCACGACCGGCCTGATGAACACCCCGATCAACGTGTGTGCCAAGTACATTGTGGTGTTTATCATTTTTGGTGCGTTCCTGGAACGGACAGGCATCTCCACCTTCTTCATCAACCTGGCTAACTCTGTGGCCGGCGCTTCCGCCGGCGGTCCCGCCAAGGTGGCCGTTATCTCCTCCGCTCTGTGCGGCATGGTGTCCGGCTCCTCCGTGGGCAACACCGTCACCACCGGCTCCATCACCATCCCCATGATGAAGAAGACCGGCTATAAGGCTGAGTTCGCCGGCGCCGTCGAGGCGGCCGCCTCCACCGGCGGCCAGATCATGCCCCCCATCATGGGTGCCGCCGCCTTCCTGATGGCTGAGTACATGGGCATCCCCTACGGACAGGTGGCCCTGAAAGCCATTTTGCCCGCCGTGCTGTACTTCACTGGTATCTACATTGCCGTCCATCTGGAGGCCAAGAAGCTGGGCCTGAAGGGTATCCCCAAGGACCAGCTGCCCAAGATGCGGGAGCTGCTGCCCAAAATCTATCTGCTGCTGCCCCTGATTATTCTGGTGGTCATGGTCTCCATGAACCTGAAGACCATGCAGTTCTGTGCCGCCGTGGCTATCGGCGTCACCATCGTGGTGGGTCTGTTCAATAAGGACGACCGTATCACCCTGACCAAGTTCTTCGACGCTCTGGAAGCTGGCGGCAAGGGTACCATCACCGTGGCTGTGGCCTGCGCCATGGCCGGTCTGGTTGCCGGCTGCATCACCTCCACCGGTCTGGCCTCCAAGCTGATCACCGTCATCGTCAACGTCTCCGGCGGCCACGCCATCATCGCGCTGGCGCTGACCATGCTGTGCTGTATCGTCCTGGGCATGGGCGTGCCCACCACCGCCAACTACTGCATCATGGCGGCTACCTGCGCCCCCATCCTGATGAGCCCTGCCATTGGTATCCCCCGCGTGTGCGCCCACTTCTTCGTGTTCTATTTTGGCATCGTGGCCGACATCACGCCTCCCGTGGCTCTGGCCGCCTATGCCGGCTCCGCCATCGCCAAGGCGCCTCCCATGAAGACCGCCTTCAACGCCACCCGCCTTGCCATCGCGGCCTTCATCGTCCCCTACATCTTCGCGTTCAGCCCGGTCATGCTCTTTGAGTTTGCCGAGGGTACCTCCACCATGATGATGGTCGTCCAGGTCGTCCAGATCTGCGTTACCTCTCTGCTGGGTATCTACGGCGTGGCCGCTGCTTTGAACGGCTACCTGTTCCGGCCCATCAACCCCCTGTTCCGGGTGGCTATGGCCGTCGGTGGTCTGTGCATGATGATCCCCGGTACCCTGACCGATGTCATTGGTCTGGTGGTCGTGGGCGGCATCTACGTGTATCAGAAGATGTCTGCCAAGAACGCCGCTGTTAAGGCGTAATTTGCAGAACTGAAAAAATCAAGGACCCGAAAGGGTCCTTGATTTTTTTTGTGCCTGATCGCTTCTCACGTTTGTATACGGAAGCCGCAGACCGCCTGATTGTAGCCGGAAAAACTATACTGATGTGCTGGTACGGCCGCATCGGGCGGGGCGGTTTGCGGTCCACCCGGCGGAAAAATGAAAACAGCCAAGGGGAGAACCTTGGCTGTTTTGGAAAGGTTTATCTGCGGGTGCCGCGATAATTGCCCCGGGTCCGTGTGCCCACACCGGAGCGGTAACGCCGCTTCTTACGGAAGACCAGCAGCTTGAGCAGGATGAACACCACAATCAAAAGAACGGCAATCAGGATGAGCTTTACGCCGGTATGCTGGAAGAAGTTGATGAACTGAGCCTTCTTATACAGCAGCTCGGACCGGGCCACCGAGTTGACCGCCACCAGGTCCAGGGTGCCATAGACCTCGCCCTCATAGGACAGCTTCATGGTGCCCAGTACCTGGCCCTCCTCCACGGGGGCCTCCACCGTAGGGGAAAAGAGGTTGATCTCCGTCTCAATCAGGTCCAGATCCAGATCCTTGGGCAGGGTGCGGGTGATGGAGCCCTGGGGCTTGACCAGGACCTCGTAGGCCTCACGGGACAGGGTAACGGCAACCTTGTCCACCGGGTCGCTGCCCTGGGTGATGGTCACCCGCTCGAAGTTGGAGAAGCCCCATTTCAGCAGCTTGGTGCTCTCGGTGAACTGGCCCTGCTTGAGGGTCCCGTTGATGTCGATGGGACCGGAGCCTAGGATGACGGAGATGAGCAGTTCCTCGCCGTCCTCCGCGGCAGAGACCAGACAGCGGCCCGCCTCGTCGGTGGAACCCGTCTTGCCGCCGATACACTTGTCATAGACGTATCCGGCATAGTGCAGGTTGGAGATCAGACCGTTAGTGTTGTAATACAGCCGCTCCCCGGACAGATTGGTGGCGGGGATGGTGTGGCTGGGGGTGCCGATAATCTCACGGAACAGGTCGTATTCCAGCGCGGCCTTCATGAACAGCGCGATGTCATAGGCGGTGGTGTAGTGGTCGTCATCATGGAGTCCGTGGGGGTTGGCGAAGTGGGTGCCCTGGCAGCCAAGCTCTCCGGCTTTCCGGTTCATGTGCTCCACAAAGGCGGGGATGTCGCCGTCCACCGTCTCGGCCAGAATGTTGGCCGCCTCGTTGGCCGAGGGGAGGAGCAGACAGTACAGCAGCTCCTTTACGGAGAGTGACTCGCCCACCTTGATGTTAGCGGTAGAGCCGTTGGAGGGCATACCGCTGACGGCGGACTCACTGGCGGTGACCATGGTGTCGGCGGTGAGCTTGCCGGACTCGATGGCCTCCATGGTCAGCAGGGCGGTCATCACCTTGGTGATGCTGGCAGGATAGGCCTTGTCATGGGCCTTTTTCTCATAGAGAATCTCGCCGTAGTTGGCGTCCAGCAGGACGGCGTTCCGGCACTGAAGATCGGGCTCCTCCAGGGCGGCCGCGGGGGCAGCCAGGAGAGACAGCACCATGGGAAGAAGCAGAAACAGGGACAGAAGACGATTTTTTTTCATAGGAAAATCTCCGTAGGTATGATATACTAATAACGTATGTATGCCGCTTTTTCAAGAAAAGGGACAGTAATTCATATTATATCAAACCGCGGACCTGTCCGCAAGGGCTGGAGGGAGAAAGATGTCTGGAATGTCCCGCTATGAGAAGGTCGTTCTGGGGCTGACGGCGGCGTTTTTGCTGTTCACCAGCGGCTGGTTTCTGGCGGAACGCAGTTCCGCCGTTCCCTATAAAGTGACGACCACTCGGAGCGGCCAGAGTGTGGCTGCCGTGGAACAGTCCGCTCCAGCGGAGGAAAATCCGCGCCCCGACAGTCTGCTGGAGGGGGAGACCATCAATCTGAATACCGCCGACGTCTACGACCTCCAGCGTCTGCCCGGCATCGGGGAGAAGCGGGCCCAGGACATCGTGGCCTACCGGGAGGAACATGGTCCCTTCCAGACCGTGGACGACCTGGACCGGGTGAAGGGCATCGGGCCGGGGATTTTAGAAGGGTTAAGACAGTATGCAAGCGTGACGTAAGTCGAGGAGATAACAATGGCGAAAATTTTAGTGGTAGATGACGAGCAGGTGCTGGTCAAGGGCATCAAATTCAACTTGGAGCACGAGGGCTACCAGGTGGAGGCGGGGTATGACGGGGAGCAGGCAGTGGAACTGGCCCGGGAGGGAAACTTCGACCTCATTATCCTGGATTTGATGATGCCAAAAATTGACGGACTCCAGGCCTGCATGCGCATCCGGGAGTTCTCCAACGTGCCGGTCATCATGCTGACGGCCAAGGGGGAGGACGCGGATAAGATCATGGGCTTTGAGTGCGGAGCCGACGACTATATTACCAAGCCCTTCAACATTCTGGAGCTGAAGGCCAGGGTTCGCGCCCTGCTGCGCCGCTCCGGCGCAGTGACCCGCAAGCAGGTGGGGGAGGAGCTGACTGTGGGCCATATCCGGCTGGACGCAGGGGCCCGAGCGGCCTGGAAGGATGGCAAGAGCGTGGAGCTCACCGCCAAGGAATTCGACCTGATGGAGCTGCTGATCCGCAACCCCGGCCGGGTGTACAGCCGGGAAAATCTGCTCAACGTGGTCTGGGGCTATGAGTATATTGGCGACTATCGCACCGTAGATGTCCACGTCCGGCGCCTGCGGGAGAAGCTGGAGCTGGACCCTGCCAACCCCGAGTACATTCGGACCAAATGGGGCGTGGGGTACTACCTGGCCAGCAAGCCTGAGGAAGCGGGACGGTAAACAGAAACCGTGTGCAGAAAGAAGGTGAAACGATGGCTTCTCAAGAGACGTCTCAGAAGAAAAAAGTTCCGTTTTTTGCGTCCCTCCAGACAAAATACGCCATGAGCTATCTGGCGATTTTTGTGGTAGTGCTGATTCTGCTGAATACCTACCCGGTGACGGCCTCTCAGGAGCTGCTCTTCACCTCCAAGCGGGACTCCCTGAAAAGTCAGGCTGCGGTGATGGCCTCGGCGCTGATGGAGCTGGAGACGTTATCCTCCGATCAGGTGGTCCGGGTCATGAACATGCTGGACGATATGGGGCTGGACCGCATTTTGGTCACAGACCCGGCCGGATTGATTCTGTACGACAGTCTGAAGGACGACTGGGGAGGAAAAACGCCTCCTACCGAGACGGAGACAGAGAAACCGGAGTACCGCTACGCCCTGTACCAGGAAGTGGTGACCGCCCTCCGGGGCAGCGATGTGTTCTACTCCCGCTACTCGGACAAGGTGTTCACCTCCACCGCCGCGTGCCCCATCGTCTATCGGGGCATGGTCATCGGGGCCATCTATATCCAGGAGCTGGACCAAGCCCAGGGGGCGCTGCTGCTGAATTTGCAGAAGAACCTGCGGAACATCTCTCTGGTGGTGGCCGCCGTCACTCTGGTCATGAGTATGGTCTTTTCCAAGATGCTCACTGCCCGAATTGCCGCGCTGCTCCGAGCCATCCGCATCGTGGGGGAGGGAGAGTACGGCCACCGGCTCCAGATCGTGGGGCGGGACGAGCTGGCCCAGCTGGCCGAGGAGTTTAACCAGCTTACCGACCGCCTCCAGACCACGGAGGAGGTCCGCCGCCGCTTTGTCTCCGACGCCAGCCACGAATTGAAAACCCCGCTGGCCTCCATCCGCCTGCTGGCCGACTCCATCCTCCAGAATGAGCAGATGGATGAGGAGACGGTGAAGGATTTTGTGTGTGACATCGGGGATGAGGCTGAGCGCCTGACCCGCATTACCGAGCATCTGCTGGCCCTGACCCGGCTGGACAGCCTGCCCGCCGGAAAAACGGAGCCGGTGGATGTAGCCGCTGTGATCCGGCGGGCCGTCAATATGGTAACGCCGGTGGCCGACGCCGCCGGGGTCACCATCCAGGAGGAGCTGCGGTCCGGCTGCATGGTCCGCTGCACCCAGGATGACCTGTATCAAGTCTGCTTCAATCTGATCGAAAACGCCGTCAAGTATAATTTTGCCGGCGGCCGGGTCTATGTCTCCGCCTATTGGGACGGAGATCAGGTCCTCATCGAGGTGGCCGACACCGGCGTGGGTATCCCGGAGGAGGACCTGCCCAAGGTGTTCAATCGGTTCTATCGGGTGGACAAGGCACGGTCACGGGCCGCAGGCGGCACCGGACTGGGCCTGTCCATCGTCCGGGACACGGTGCGCCGCCACGGAGGCTGGGTCATCGCCCGCCCCCGGAATCCGGAGGGCAGCATCTTTACCGTGGGCTTCCCACGCTGCCGGGAAGAGGAGGGAGAGTCATGAAAAAGAGACGTCGATTGTCTTTGTTTCTGGCTCTGCTACTTCTGTGCGCCTCCTGCGGAACAAAAACAGAAGAGGCGGATGGAGGATATCTGCTGTACTTTACCGCCGTGGGCAGCCACGGCCCGGCGCTGGACACCCAGCCCTATGACCCGGGCGGCGCGGCGCCGCAGTCGGAAGGCACAGCGAGTCCTGATCCAGGCGACTTGGTCAATGCCCTGCTGTCCGGCCCCACCCAGGAGGGACTCGTCAGTCCGTTTCCCAGAGGTGTGGCCCTCCAGTCCTGGGAGTGGGACCCGGAGCAAAAGGGCAATCTCCAGGTGCGGCTGTCCGAGCAGTACAGCGGCTTGGCTGACATCTCCCTGACCCTGGCGGACTACTGTATCGTGCTGACGCTCTCACAGCTGGAGGGGGTGGAGTCGGTGGAGATCCTCTCCGCGGGTCATACCACCAGCTATCGAAGCCACCAGGTCCTGACGGCCGCGGAGGCGGTGCTCTCGGATCGAAGCGCCGCTGCGAAGGAAGATGTAACATAAAGATTGGAAGAATATAAAGCACGCATCAAGGCGGAAGCGAGCTGAGCCTCCGGCTGGAGGAGGACGCTCCCAAGCTGGTGCTGGACTCGAAGCGAAAAAAAGAGTCTGTCTGATCGCCGGGAAAGGCAGACCTACTTGACAAATCCTCCCATGAACGGTAATCTTAATAATTGAAACGGTGACGTTTCTGCTTTGTATCCAACAGAAAGAAGGGAACTTCATGAGCGATTATTCCATCAATACCAAGTGTGTCCAGAGCGGCTACACCCCTGGAAACGGCGAGCCCCGGCAGATCCCCATTATTCAGTCCACCACCTTTAAATACGCCACCAGCGAGGATATGGGCAAGCTGTTCGACCTGGAGGCCAGCGGCTATTTCTATACCCGACTCCAGAATCCCACCAACGATATGGTGGCCGCTAAGATCTGCGATATGGAGGGCGGCGCCGCCGCCATGCTGACCTCTTCCGGTCAGGCAGCCAACTTCTATGCCGTCTTCAACATCGCTAACTGCGGCGACCACGTGGTGGCCTCCTCCAGCATTTACGGCGGCACCTACAACCTGTTCGCCGTGACCATGAAGAAGATGGGTGTGGAATTCACCTTCGTCTCCCCCGACTGCACCGAGGAAGAGCTGAACGCCGCCTTCCAGCCCAACACCAAGGCTGTCTTTGGCGAGACCATCGCTAACCCCGCTCTTACCGTGCTGGACATTGAGAAGTTCGCCAAGGCCGCCCACGCCCACGGCGTGCCCCTGATCGTGGACAACACCTTTGCCACCCCCGTGAACTGCCGGCCCTTCGAATTTGGCTGCGATATCGTCACCCACTCCACCACCAAATATATGGACGGCCACGGCGCTGCTGTGGGCGGCTGCATCGTGGACAGCGGCAACTTCGACTGGATGGCCCACGCCGATAAGTTCCCCGGTCTGTGCACCCCCGATGACAGCTACCACGGCATTACCTACGCCGAGAAGTTTGGTCAGGCCGGCGCCTTCATCACCAAGGCTACGGCTCAGCTGATGCGTGACTTCGGCTCCATCCAGTCTCCCCAGAACGCATTCCTGCTGAACATGGGTCTGGAGAGTCTCCACGTCCGTATGGCCCGCCACTGCGAGAACGCCTTGGCCGTGGCCAAGTTCCTCCAGAGCAGCCCCAAGGTCAGCTGGGTCAACTACCCGGGCCTGGAGGGGGACAAGTACTACGAGGTGGCCAAGAAGTATATGCCCAACGGCACCTGCGGCGTGGTTTCCTTCGGCGTGAAGGGCGGCCGCAAGGCGGCTGAGACCTTCATGAAGCACCTGAAGCTGGCCGCAATTGAGACTCACGTGGCCGACGCCCGGACCTGCTGCCTGCATCCCGCCTCCGCCACCCATCGGCAGATGAACGACGCTGAACTGGAGGCCGCCGGTGTGTCCCCCGACCTGGTCCGCATGTCCTGCGGCATTGAGGACGCCGCCGACCTGATTGCCGATATCGAGCAGGCGCTGGCACAGGTATAAATTAAAACGGATGAACGACAGGGCGGGCGGCCCATGGGGCCGCCCGTTTTGTGTGGAAAGGACAAAGAACATGAACGCAGGAACGATTCTGATGTATAACTGCTCTGGCCCGGAGTTTTCCAAGCTGCGCCAGATTTTCGCCATGCTTCGGATGCGGATGCGTCCCGTGACCCCTGACCGCTATCATGTGGCACTGGAGGAGCTGGCCCGCGGAAAGGGGGAGCCCGCTGCCGAGGCTGGAGAGCCTATCCCCGAGGCTATGCTGGTCTTCTGCGGACTGAACGGCCCTCTGCTGCGCCAGGTGTTGGAGGTTATCCGGCTGGCCAAGCTGCCCCCCATCCCCCTGAAGGCTATTCTGACCACGGATAATATGACTTGGGACAGTCTGAAGCTCAGGGAGGAGCTGCTCAAGGAGAGGGAAGCCATCATCGCCCAGCAGACCCAGAACCAGGAGACACTGGATCAGAATCAGGAAGAAAACTGATTTGGGAAAAAATCTCGTTGACAAATTGGCACAGAGATTATATAATCATATAGCGGTTTGAAAAAACCGCTCTTCGCGGCTGTGCTGGAATTGGTAGACTGGCAAGCTTGAGGTGCTTGTGTTCGTATGGGCGTACGGGTTCGACTCCCGTCAGCCGCACCAACGAAAAAACCCCGGAAACCTTGTATTTGCAAGGCTTCCGGGGTTTTACTTTTTGGCCGTTGTGGTCGTTTGGTCGTTACTTGGTCGTTACACCCCCAAAAAAGCGGTTTTTCGAGGGAGAATCCGGCTCTCTCAGGGTGGGGAGTTCCGCTCCAAATCCGTCAGCGCTGTCGGATTTGGGAAGCTATGGCGGTATGCCAAATCCGCAGGCGTCTGCGGATTTCTCCGGGGGAAGCGCTGATCCAAATCCGTCAATGTTGTCGCATTTGGGAGCCGGTGCCCAAGTTGGACACAAAGCAGGAGCGGGACGGCTGCCTTACATCCGGGCAGCTGGTCCCGCTCCTGTTGGTTTCATATATGGGCCTCATGCGCTGCCCTTGGCCTTCCGCCTGTTCCCCAGGTCCAGGGCGGCAGCCACAGCCTCCCCGGCCTTTGCCTGGGCCTCTGCGAAGGTGTGGGCGTAGATATTGAGGGTGGTGGTCACCTGGGAGTGTCCCAGGGAGGCGGAGACGGTGCGCACGTCTGCGCCGCTGTTAATCAGCAGGGAGGCGTTCAGGTGCCGGAACTGGTGGACGCCCAGGAAGCGCTGGCCGGTCTCCTGGCAAAAGCCTTTCAGCCAGTGATACGGCGTGTTGGGGTGCATGGGCTCCCCGAAGGCGTTGACAAACAGCCGTTGACTGTCGTGCCATTGATCTCCAAGCAACAGGCGCTCTTGGGCCTGGGCGGCCCGGTGCTGACGCAGCACATCAAAGACCACGGCGGGCAGTTTCAGGGAACGCTGGCTCTGGACGGTCTTGGTGGTGTCGGTAAAAACGCCCTTTTCCTTCAGGTATTGGCTGGTGCGCCGGATGCTGACCACACAGGTCTCAAAATCCAGGTCCGGCCACTCCAGGCCCAGGAGCTCCCCACGGCGGAACCCGCCGTAAATAGCCAGGACGAAGAATGCCCGGTATTTGGTGGGGGCGCTCTCCAGGCTCTCCAGGAAGGTCTGGGCCTCCTCCAGGGAGTAACACTCCTTTTCCTTCCGCTCCGCATGGGGCAGGGTCACATTCTGGGCGGGGTTGTGCTGGATCATGCCCATCCGCACGGCGTAGCTCAGAACGGAGGACACGAAGCCGTGGTAATTGCGGATCGTCTTGGGGGAGAGGGACACCTTTGCGGCCGTAGTCTCAAAGAGGGTGTTGTAGTCCCTTCCCAGGGCCTTGGCGAACTTCTTGGCAGACTGGAGGGAGATATACTCCCCACGGCAGGCGCTGGACACGGTGGACCGGCTCAGACCGGCCAGGGGGGCAAAATCCTTTTGCAGCATATCCCGCTCCGCAAGGAGGGCCGGTAAATCCACCTTGGAGCGGGACCGGCTTTCCCGCTGGCTGATCCCGGGCTTGCCCAGGTCGTTGATAAAGGTCTGAATCTGGCGGGGCGTCAGCTTGTCCAGGCGGACGTGGCCCAGGGCGGCATAGGTCCGGACCTCCAGCTGGTGGAGCCGGGCAATGCTGCGGGGGCGGAGGCTGGGGGCTGCGTACTCCTCAAACCACTGCTTGCAGAAGGTTTCAAACTTGATGGAGCCTCCCCAGCCCTGGCCGGAGCACTTCTCCTCAAACAGCACCGCCTGACGCTGGAGTTCCTTCTCAATTTGCTTGGGCGTCATGCCCGGGGCAGGCTTCCAGGTTGTGGAGCGGGTGACCTGCTTCCCTTTGGCGTCATAGCCGCAATATGCCCGGATACGGTAGGTTTCCCCACGCTTTGTGATGGTGGGCATAGTTTTTCTCCTTTCCTTTTACGTCCCTGTATGGTACAATAAAAGGGCATACAGGGCCTATATTTGAACGTGTGGGACTGTTGCGTCTTGCCCGTCTGGAGTTGCCGCTCCAGGCGGGTTTTTATTTACCTCATTATATCTCAAAATATCTCATTTGTCAATTGGATGAGATTAAAAGTGCATGGAGTCGTAATCAATAATATCGGGAGGCTCATCATTGGGATCATCATACCCGACACGGATTTCTTCTCCTGTCTTTCTATCTTTACACATTTTGTAATGGGCATGAATAAACCATTCACTTTCATCTTCGTTTAAATAATTGTCTGGAAGGGCTTGGGCCGCCGGGGATTTTGGATCGCTAAACCAACCAAGAGAATACACAATATTTGAATATCCAGAACCATCATAGTGAAGTTCTTTATCTTCGCCGATATGGAGCAAATGCCAGCCTTTGCGGAGATACAAATTTACACGATCAACGTCAGTTTCACGCAGTATCTTTGTGGCAGAGTGTGGACTATGATCTTTAGCAGGCGCTGGTTCGGATTCTCCCATGAGATAGTTTGGAGTAACACCGAAAAGATCGGCAAGAGTTAGGACTATGCGGCTTGATGGAATCCGTAATTCATTTTCGTACTGACTGAGTGTATTTTGGGCAATACCAAGCCTTTTTGATAATTCAGATTGGGATAAATTATTCTTTTTTCGTAGTTCGGCGATTCGGTTCATATTCTTCACCTCAAAGATAGCTTATCACATTATGAGATAAATACAAGAGGCTTGACAAAAAATATCTCGAATTATCTTGACAAGAGATAAAATAGAGATATAATGAGATAAAAAGGAGGGCTGACTATGCTTGCAGAGAAGATTAAACAATACCGCATGGCTGCGGGGCTGACACAAAAAGAATTGGCCGGGGCGCTCAATGCGTCGCAGAATACGATTTCTCAGTATGAGTCCGGCAAACGGACGCCGACCGTTAAGAAGTTGCTCGAAATTTCGACACTTTTGGGGTGCTCTGTGGATGAGCTGACACTTAACCGCCCTGGAGTACATGGAGCGGGAGAACCCCAGAACACCGAACAAGCCCAATAAAAAAGTGCCCAACTTGGGCACAAAATGAGGAGGTAATAGCATGGCAGCGTTGCCCAGAATGAGAAACGCCGAGGGCGTCTTAGCGGAGCTGAAAGCCCAGGACCCGGAAACCAGGATTACCCTGAACTTTATCCGGGGCCTGATCCGCAGCGGGGAGATTCCCGTGGTCCAGGCAGGGGTCCAGAAGCTGGTGAACGTGGACCTTGTCTTTGACTACCTGGCCAACCATGGGACGGACAAGCCTATCCGGTACTGTAACCGCAGCCAACTCGGGGTGAGAGCGTGAAGGCGTCCACACTTGAGGGAGCGGCCTTCTGTCTGGTGCTGGGCTTTGGGGCCTGTGCGGATGGCCTGGCGGACGCTCCGGGCGGTATGGCCGTCCTGTTTGGCGGCGTGGCCCTCTCCGGTCTGCTGGTCCACCTGGCACATACCAGGACATGGGACCGGGAGCGGGAGCGCACAGAGGCCCCCAGAGGCCGAAACCACGGTCAGCCGGTCCCGCTCCAAGGGTGGAGCCGGAAGCCCTTCCAGGGCAAAAAGAAAGCCGCCACGGTGGTAACGACACCGAGACGGCAGGTGAAACAAAGCGACAAAGCAAGTATTTCACGCTCCTATTTTACCGGGGCAGAAGGAGAATGTCAAATGGAAAAAGCAGTTGTTACCAGCGGCCCGGAGCTGGCCGCTCTGATCCGGCGCAGCCTGGAGGGGATCGTCCCCAGCGAGAGCCTGGAGTTTTACGGCTCTGAGAACTACGAGACCGGATGCGTGTCCTTCAACCTGCGTATCCGGTTCCCGTCCATGAGGCCCTGAGAGGGCAGAAGGGAGGCCGCAGCGCATGAGCGAGAGAGAACAGGAGCTGTTAAGGGCCGCAAAGCTGTTCGGCAGCCTGAGCCCTGAGAGACAGACCGAGGTGTTGGGATGGGTTTCCCTTGCTCTCAAATGCCCCGGATTTTGGGCGGAGTTTGACGCTTTGCCCAAGAATGGCCAGTCTTACGAAGCCGTTAAGGCTTTGGCGGAAAGATGGAAGGAAAGGGCGGCCTAACATGAGCACATTGCTACATAGCGGCGGCCAGGAGCTGCTGAACAGCCTGGGAGGGCCGGGATACTTGATGGACATGGAGCGGCGTGTGGAGGCCCTGGCGCTGCCCTCCTGCCCCTTCTGCGGCGGCCCGGCTGAGGTGTGCGTGGGTATGATGTGCCTGACGCCACGGGTCATGATTCGCTGCGGCAGTTGCAAAAGCGCAACCTGTCCGCAGCCTACGGGGTATGATGTGCTCCATAAGCGAAACACCACGGTAAACGAGGCTTTGACGGCGGCTATAAGCCGTTGGAACCGGAGGCAATAACATACAAGCGGAGCGGGACAGGCCTTCCTGTCCCGCTCCAGAGGCAAGGAGGACCATGTGGGACACAGAGGCGTAAATACCCCGGACTATTACCGGCGAGTCAATCTCAGAAACTCCAGAGCAAAGCTGGAGGGGCTGCTCCGGGCCAACTTTCAGGAAGGGGCGCAGCTGGTGACCCTGACCTACGGGCCTGGATGCCTGACGCCATCCTACAAGCTGGCGGAGATGCAGCTCCTGGCATGGATTCGGAGCGCACGGGACAAGCAGGGGAAGCGGCTGCACTATATCCGGGCTACGGAGCGGGACGGCACCGGGGACGGCTATCCCGTCCACCGGGTGGTTATGGCCCTCTCCGGGGCCTCTGCGGCCTCTCTGGCGGCCCTGTGGGAGTACGGACCGGCCACGGTAGAGGCCGTGCAGGGGGACCAACTGGACGCTCTGGCGGGGCTTCTGATGGCCCAGGCCCTAGAGGCTGGGCGTACAGCGGTGCCCTGCTGCCGCATGTGGTCCCCGTCCGAAGGCCTGAACAGGCCGGGAAAGGAACGGTAAGCAAATGACGCACTTAACACACACGGCGGAGGATTACCGGAGAGCCGTGAAATACTTTAAGCTGCTGGAGAAGGTAGTCCGGGAGGAACCAGAGCGAAGCATGATTCCCATGGCATTGGAGGCCCTGCGGTATGCTGCCATTCGAATGGAGAATCCGACTTTGACGGCTCTGCACCTGCGGGAGATGCACGGTCAGCCGGTATATTGCAGCAGCACAAGCGGCGGGCCGACAGGCGGCGGAATTATTGACGCCCACAAGGAGCAGGTGATCCTGCTGGACCATGACGGTGTGTGGAGGGACACATGGTTCTGGGGCAGCGCCGGGAAGTATTACCGATTCCCCCTGAATGGGGTTGATCTCCTGGGGCCGGACGGCCCGGATTGACAACGACATGCCGGAGCCCTGGTGGCCGGTGCAGGAAATAGAGACAGGGAGACCCTGGAACCTTCACCAACGGCAAGCATGTACATAGCAAGAGCCTGAGCCCGTCCCGGAGCCATCCGGGCAGAGCCTGAGCCAGAGCCAACGGTGACCGGAGGGGAGCGGCTGCTCCCGCTCCAGGGCGTGGCTCTGGCTCTTTTTATTCACAAGATGAGGTAGAGAAGCATGGCAAAGCGAAAAAAGACCATCACGGCGGGGTGCATCGTCAAGACAATTTTATACACAGCCCCGGAACCCCGTGACGGGGAGCGGGCCAGAGCGGAAAAGTCACGCATGACCACCGCAGCCCAGAAGGCCATGAACAACAAAACGGCCCGTGGACGTCTGGAAATGCTGCTTGCGGCCAACTTTACGGGCCGGGACCTCTTTGTGACCCTGACATACCGGGACGCCGATCTCCCGGAGAAGCGGGAAGGGGCGGTAAAGAACGTGCGGAAGTTCCTAAAGCAGCTCAGAGAGCACCGGAAGGCCCGGGGACAGGTGCTGAAATACGTTTATACCACAGAAGGAAAGCACGGAGCACACCGGCTCCACCACCATCTGGTCATTAACGCCACGGAGCGGGACATTGAGATTATCCGCAGCCTGTGGCCCTATGGTGACCTGATCGACCTGGAGTATGTGCGGGACCGGGATTATGAGACCCTGGCCCTATATCTGACCAAGGAGAGCGTAGAAGGCCGTCCTGTGGGCGCTCAGATGTGGACCAGAAGCCGCAACCTGGAGGAGCCGCAGGTTGAGACCTGCTTTGTGTCGGAGGATACGGCCTTGACCGTTCCGCCCGGATGCTTTGTCCTGGAGCGGGAAGAGAAGGCCACAGAGTTCGGGAGTTACAGCTACATCAAGTACCGGGTGCCGCATTGGCGGCAGCGTAAAATCCCGGCAGGAAAGGCACTGGAGGCATCACAGGAGGCCTCAATATCTTGTTTATAAGTATATATAACTTTAGAGAAGGGGCCGTAGAAAGAGCCCAGGCGCTCTTGCGCAGTTCGCTGCGGCGCTGTATGCTGATTCCAGTGGCAGACAATACACGCCCGGGCGGCGGCGGGCGTGAGAAATAGAATCCGGGGGAAGTATTGCGGACAACCGGCGGTTGAGCTGGCGCACATGGTCACCACGAGGGCGGCGTGGGGCGTGTGCCTGGTGGGGTGGGCAGACGGGGGAAGCTGCTGAAGCTGACGGAGGAGACCAGGGCGCAGGGGCTGGTGCTGTTCTGCCAGAGCTGTAAGCATGAGAGCGTGGTGGAGATCGGGCCGGAAAAGGCCGGGACTCAGGGCCTGCCACGGGTCTGGTTGTCAGCGGGGGGGGGATTGGGTATCCCCCCTCCCTCGGCGGTGACAGGAAAGGGGCCCAGTGGACCGGAGGGGCAGCCTTTTCCGACGGCGGAAATATCGGCAGAAGGGGTAAACGCCGGTGATCCTGGCGGGCCAACGTGCGGGCGGGTCATGCGCACAGGATGCGCCCGCAAACGACACACCCGCATGAGACGGGACAGGGGTAAGTGGACCGAAAACGCAGAAAACCAGGGCGTTTTTTGGACCGAAGGACGCTGATCCGGTCGGCATGCTTGGGCGTGGGTGTGTGTGCGGGCGTGGTGCGCAGGCGCACGCAGGGAGGCCTACGGCCTGAGGACCACCCCCTCCCTCGAAAAGTTTGGGAAAACATAGGGCAAGACCGCAAGCACCCAGCCGTGTGTGATTTTTTCCCCACGGCGGGTATGTGAGAATGGGCGCCCCCGAAAATCCGCAGGCGCTTGCGGATTTCCCGGAGGGAAGCGCTGGACAAAATCCCAAGCGATTGGAAATTTGCCGGACTGGCGCTCCAAGCGTGGGGGAGTCGGTGTCCAAATTGGGCACATCGGGCGGGACGGTCCCGCTCCAAATCCGTCAACGTTGTCGGATTTGTCTGCACTCTGGCCGTTGGGCCGATGCCAGGGAACCGGATCGGGGGTGCTTGGCCGTGGTCATGGGATGCTGCGGATATGAAAGGGCCCAAACGAAAAGGCACAGGGCATTGCGAGGCCCTGACAGCAGCCATAGACGACAAAAGGACCCCGGAACCATCCTCGTGCGGAGGCGTACGCACGGGAAGGCCAGGGCCGAGAAATGTGGTGTGGAGATGGGGCCGGGAGGCGGCCCCTCCCCTCAAAAATGGGGGGAGGGGTCCCTTATGGTCCCGCTCCGTGGTGGGGAGAGGACCATGTAAAAAGCGGATCACACAGCCAACGGGAGAGGGAGGCTTTTCTCATGCTACGCAGAAACGGCGGGTGGTGGTCTCCCGTGTGAAGGCCTGGGCCACATCGGGGAGAGCCTTGCGCAGAGCGCTGGTGTCGATTCTGGAGGCCTTCACGGCCTTCCAGGTGACCCGATACTCTCCGGCCCGCAGTTCGTCAGAACTGCCCATGTGGGCCTTGATGGCGTCCCGGATGGTGTCAGCCTCTGCCTGGGCCTCATCAATCAGGGCTTGGAGCTGGCGCAGCTCCCGGACTTTGCTCTCAAGTTCGTTGGTGCTCATGGTGTGTACCTCCATATCGGTTTCAGCTGCGGCGGCGGGTTGGGCTGGTCTACGATACAACGCTCCGTTGGCCGATTGCCCGCTCTTGCCTGGGTGCCTATCGTTTCAGCACCTCTGGCCTCTTGCTATGGTCTTATTATAATATATTTGCGCAAGTATATTTGTGCAAAATATATATTTACGCAAGTGGAGAAATGCGATATAATATGACCATAATAGGAAGGGTATCTGCAAAGTGACGGGTCCCCTTGGAGGTGGGAATATGCCGGTTTCAAAAGCGCAGCAGAAGGCAACCAATAAATACATCACGAACAATTACGACAGAATTAACCTCACAGTCCCCAAAGGCGGGAAGGCGGAGATTCAGGTCCATGCCGAGGCCCGGGGCCAGAGCGTCAACGGCTTTATCAACGAGGCCATAGCGGAGAAGATGGAGCGGGACCAGGATGGAAATTAGGTATTCAAAAGCGGCTGTAAAGGCCATCAACGGTATGGACAAGCCCACAAAGACCCGTATCCATGCCGGGATAATGGGCCTGACTCAGAAGCCTCCAGAGGGCGATATTAAGCAAATGCAGGGGTTTCATGATGGGCGGTGTCGGCTCCGGGTTGGCAAGTACCGAATTATTTACAAATTTGGGCTTGAAATGGAGCTTGAAATCCTGCATATTATAGACATAGGAAGCCGTGGCGATATTTACAAGTAGGAAAGGAGCCTGATATTATGGCACCCATTGCGCAGCAGATTGCGGACATGGTGGATATGCTTCCCGAGGCGGACCAGGCTCTGGCCTTTGAGCTGGTAAAAAAGCTGGTCCTGGCTTGGGACCCGGATTACACCAAGGTCACGCCCATGGAAAAGGCACAGATCGACCGGGCCGCTGCCGAGCTGGCCGCTGGTGAGTATGTGCCGGAAAGCGCCATCAACTGGAATTGAGAGAAAACCCGGGGAGCAATCCTCGGGTTTCTTTTTACCGTTGTCGGGGATTCCAGACAACGGTGAGGGCATAGGGCGAAAACGCCACATGCAAGGCGCAAATTTACACAAGAGCAGAGTGAGAGCCGGGGAGGAATCCCCGGCTTTCGGTGCATTGTTTTGGGCCGTTATTTGGTCGTTATTTTGGTCACAAGGGGACAGCAGACAACACAGGAGAAAAGAGGGGGGACACAGAAAAGCCAGTAATACCAAGGGTTACAGGGGACGGGGCAAGGCAGGAGAAAAAGGCGGGTCATGTTCGACTCCCGTCAGCCGCACCAGCAAAAAGACCCCGGAAACCTTGTATTTGCAAGGCTTCCGGGGTTTTGCTTTTTCTTCAGTCTATGGATTCGTCCTTTATGGGCTCAAAAACGGGGGCTTATCCTGCTCCCGTTTGGCGGTTCTTCAGCAGATCGGCCACGGCCTCGCTGGTCCGAGTCTGTGCCCCCTCGAAGATGTGGGCGTGGATACTTAGAAACCACTGTCCAGTTTCATTGCAGAGTTCTTTCCAATTAACATATAAAAAATGAAAATTATGCTTGCATTTTTGAAGCAGCTATGCTATACTAATCCAGCTGTCATGAGAAACGCTCTTTACAGTATGCGGCTGTAGCTCAGTTGGATAGAGTGACTGGCTACGAACCAGTAGGTCGGGGGTTCGAATCCCTTCAGCCGTACCAAATAAAAAACTCCACACCATTGGGTGTGGAGTTTTTTATTTGGTACAATGATCGGAGAAAAAGGGGACTCTGATGGTCCCCACTTCAAACTATCCCCCCCTTCCGAGAACGTTGGCCTTGCGTATCTAAAGTATTGGGATACGACAAAGAGGGCAAAATCTGCGTGTATGAGATTCAACAAGAGGTAATGAAATTAAGAAAGAACCGCGGTGTGCAAAATGATTTATGCCACAGGCGATACCCACGGAAATTTTGAAAGATTTAAGCCTGAATATTTTCCGGAGCAGGCGCAGATGACCAAGAATGATTATGTGATCATATGCGGCGATTTCGGCGGCGTTTGGGATAACAGCAAAAGGGAAAGACACCAGTTGGACTGGCTGGAGCAATTGCCTTTTACCGTCCTGTTTGTCAGCGGAAACCATGAAAACTTCGATCGTCTCGCCAAATATCCAGTGGAGCTATGGCAGGGCGGTAAGGTGCAGTTCATTCGTCCCCATGTGATCCATCTTCTGCGGGGACAGGTTTTCCATCTGGACGGGTATGCCTTCTTCACCATGGGAGGTGCCCAGAGCCACGACATAGCGGACGGAATTCTCAATCCCTATGCGGAGGACTTTGAGGAACAATACTGGATGATGCGCAGAATGGGCGGGCAGTTTCGGGTCAACCACCGCAGCTGGTGGAAACAAGAGCTGCCTTCAGATGCCGAGTACCAAGAGGCCCGGAGAAATTTGGACGCAGCCAACTGGAAGGTGGACTATATCGTCACGCACTGTGCCCCAGACGGTGTTCAGGACGAGCTGGGTGACAGGAAATATTTGCATGACCGCCTAACCGGCTTTCTGGAAAGCGTCAAAGTGCGAGCGAAGTTCCGCTACTGGCTGTTTGGCCACTATCATGAAAACAAAATTGTTTGTGACCGCTTTGTACTGCTGTGGGAACAGCTTGTGAAGGTAGCGTGACACCAAGGCAGAGAGTAGAGCGGCAGCCGAGGCCGTACGGTTTTCTGGCTTGGATTGATGATCTCAGACACAGAGATGCCAGACCTCCATATGATATAGAATAGGAGGTCTGGTATATGGAAATGAACCATTTGAGCATCGGGATGAGAGCACCCGATTTTGAAGCGGTCACCACCTTCGGGCCGGTAAAACTATCCGACTACAAGGGCCGATGGCTGATCTTATTTTCACACCCCGGTGATTTTACGCCGGTGTGCACCACGGAATTTATCGCGTTTGCGAAAGCGCAGCCCCAGTTTGCGGAAAAAAATGCACAACTCATGGGTTTGAGCATCGACAGCAATCCGTCTCATCTGGCGTGGATCCATGCGATCTATATGTCCACTGGAGTCCGGATCAACTTCCCGGTTATCGCGGACCGTGACGGAAGCATTGCCCGCCGCTACGGCATGATCGCGCCCAACGCCAGCACACAGGAGACGGTGCGCAACGTCTATTTCATCGACCCGGATCAGATCGTCCGCGCTATTCTGGTCTATCCCCTCACCAATGGGCGCAGTATCCCGGAGATCCTGCGTCTGCTCACCGCCCTTCAGACCACGGACCGGGAGCATGTGGTCACGCCGGCCAACTGGCAGCCGGGGCAGCGGGCCATGGTCCCAGCGCCTGGGAGCTATGAGGCTTTGCTGGCCAGGCAGAGCGACCCCGGGGCGCAGGACCTGGAGTGCGATGACTGGTTCCTCTGCTACCGGCGGCCCTCTGACGGCGGCAAGGGTAGCCGAGACAAGTAAAAAGCGTGTTCTAAATCGGAAAAACCGGGCGTTTTCGCAGGAAGACGTCCGGCTTTTTACGGCCTGCCGCAGCGCGCCTCGGTCTGCCGCGGGCGAGAGAGAAATTTGGAAAACCAGGGCGCCGAGGGGCCGGACAATCAGCGGCAAAAGAAGGCAGTTCTCGCAATGGTCACCCGGCACCGTTCCGATATAATGAAACTGATAAATGATACTCGATGGGAGTGTACCAGATGAAATACGGGCATTTTGATAATGAGCGGCGGGAGTACGTCATCGACCGGGTAGACGTGCCCACCTCCTGGACCAACTACCTGGGCGTGGAGGACCTGTGCGCCGTGGTCAACCATACCGCCGGCGGCTACCTTTTCTACAAGAGCCCCGAGCACCACCGCATCACCCGCTTCCGCCCCAACGGCGTTCCCATGGACCGCCCCGGCCACTACATCTACCTGCGGGACGACGACACCGGCGAGTACTGGTCCGTGTCCTGGCAGCCCTGCGGTGGCAATCTGGGCGACTACCGCTGCCGCCACGGTCTGAGCTACTCCGTCTATGAGTGCAAGGGCCACGGCATCGACGCCGCCCAGACCCTGTTCATCCCCCGGGGGGAGAACACCGAGCTGTGGGACCTGGCCCTGGAGAACAAGTCCGGCAAGGAACGCCGCTTGAGCGTCTGGTCCTACGCCGAGTTCTCTTACCACCAGATTCCCATTGACAACCAGAACTTCCAGATGTCCCTGTACTGCGCGGGCAGCGACTACGCCGATGGCGTTATCGACTACGAGCTGTTCTACGAGCACGCCCACCAGTTCATGGCCTCTTCCTTCGAGCCCGACGGCTTCGACTGCCTGCGGGACGCCTTCATCGGACCCTACCGGGATGAGCGCAATCCCCTGGCGGTGGAGGAGGGCAAGTGCCGCGGTTCCTTCGAGAAGGGCAATAATCACTGTGCCGTTCTCCAGAAGAAGGTCACTCTGGCCCCCGGTGAGTCCACTCGTCTGCTGTGGATGCTGGGCGAGGGCGGCCGGGAGGAGGGTCTGCGCATCAAGGCCAAGTACAGCGACTTCGCCGCTGTGGACGACGCCTTCGCCGACTTGGCTGCCTACTGGGACAGAAAGCTGTCCTGCCTCCAGGTCAAGACTCCCAACTCCGATATGGACACCATGCTGAACACCTGGAACCTGTACCAGAGCGAGGTCAACGTCATGTTCTCCCGCTTCGCCTCCTTCATCGAGGTGGGCGGCCGCACCGGCCTGGGCTACCGGGACACCGCCCAGGACGCCATGACCATCCCCCACTCCAACCCCGATAAGTGCAGAGAGCGCATCCTACAGCTGATGCAGGGCCTGACCTCCTTCGGCTACGGCCTGCACCTCTTCGACCCCGCCTGGTTCGGACCCCAGCCCGAGAAGCCCGCCTACAAGTCCCCCACCGTCATCCCAACCCCCGACAAGGCCAGCATCGTCCACGGCCTGGAGGACGCCTGCGCCGACGACGCCCTGTGGCTGGTGGTCTCGGTGGCTGAGTTCGTACGGGAAACCGGCGATATGGGCTTCTGCGACACGGTCGTTGGCTATGCCGACGGCGGCGAGGGCAGTATCTACGAGCACCTTAAGAAGATTTTGGAGTTCTCCAACCAGCAGGTGGGCGCCCACGGCGTCTGCAAGGGTTTACGCGCTGACTGGAACGACTGCCTGAACCTGGGCGGCGGCGAGAGCGCCATGGTGTCCTTCCTCCACGTCTGGGCCCTGGGCCACTTTGTGGACCTGGCTCACGCTCTGGGCCGGGAGGAGGACGCCGTCCACTACCAGGCCATGCGGGACAAGGTCACCGCTGTCTGCGAGAAGGAGCTGTGGGACGGCGACTGGTATATCCGCGGCATTACCGCCGACGGCCGCAAGATCGGCACCCACACCGACGTGGAAGGCAAGGTCCATCTGGAGAGCAACGCCTGGGCCGTCCTGTCCGGCGCCGCCCAGGGGGAGCAGGCCGTGAAGGCCATGGACTCCGTGGACGAATACCTCTATACCGACTGGGGCCTGCGGCTGAACGCCCCAAGTTACACCAAGCCCGACGACGCCATCGGCTTCGTCACCCGGGTCTACCCCGGCGTGAAGGAGAACGGCTCCATCTTCTCCCACCCCAACCCCTGGGCCTGGTGCGCAGAGGCCATGCTGGGCCGGGGCGGGCAGGCCATGAAGTTCTATAACGCCCTGTGCCCCGCCCGTCAAAACGACAAGATCGAGACCCGGCAGTCCGAGCCCTACTCCTACTGCCAGTTCATCATGGGTCCCGACCACACCGCCTTCGGCCGGGCCCGTCACCCCTTCATGACCGGTTCCGGCGGCTGGAGCTACTTCGCCGCCACCCGGTATCTGCTGGGCGTTCGACCCCAGTTCGGCGGCCTGCTGGTGGACCCCTGCGTCCCCGGCGACTGGAAGGAGTTTGAGGTCACCCGGATCTGGAAGGGCGCGACCTACCACATCACCGTTACCAACCTCGACGGCGTGGAGAAGGGCGTACGTTCCGTCACCTGCAACGGCCAGCCCTGCGAGGGCCTGATCCCCGCACAGCCCGCGGGCAGCGTCAACGAAGTCCTTGTGACCATGGGAAAGGAGTAATTGAATATGAGCAACATTCATTTTGGTACCGGCGGCTGGCGCGCTATTATCGGTGACGTCTTTACCAAGGCCAACGTCCAACTGCTCACCGCGGCCCTGGCCCAGAAAATGAAGGACGAGGGCGGCGCCGAGCGGGGCTTCATGGTGGGCTATGACCGCCGTTTCCTGTCCCAGGAGGCCGCCCACTGGGCCGCCGAGGTGATGGCCGGAGCGGGCATCCACTGCATGGTGGTGGACCGGGAGGCCCCCACCCCCCTGGTCATGTTCTCCGTCAAGTACTACGACATGACCTACGGTATGGCGGTGACCGCCAGCCACAACCCCGCCATCTACAACGGCATCAAGGTCTTCACCAAGGGCGGCCGGGATGCCGACGAGCTGGTGACCCAGGACATCGAGAAGTATATCGCCGCCATCGAAGGCAGGGACATTCCCGCGGTCCCCTATGAGGAGGGGGTACGCACCGGCATGATCCAGCCCATCGACCCCATGAATGCCTATGTGGACTCCATCATCCGGGCCGTCAACATGGACGCCATCCGCTCCTGCGGTTTGAAGGTGGTGCTGGACCCCATGTACGGCGTGTCCAAGACTGCGCTCCAGACCATCCTCATCACCGCCCGGTGCGACGTGGACGTGATCCACGAGCGGCGGGATGCTCTGTTCGGCGGCCGCCTGCCCGCCCCTAACGCCAAGACCCTGGCCGGTTTGCAGAACTTCGTGATGGAGAACCACTGTGACATCGGCATCGCCACCGACGGCGACGCCGACCGCCTGGGCATCATCGACGACCGTGGGGAGTTCCTCCACCCCAACAAGATTCTGGTCCTGCTCTACTACTACCTGCTGAAGTACAAGGGCTGGCACGGGGCCGCCGTCCGCAACATCGCCACCACCCATCTGCTGGACGCCATCGCCAAAGAGTTCGGCGAGGTCTGCTATGAGGTCCCCGTGGGCTTCAAGCACATCTCTGGGAAAATGGCCGAGACCGGCGCCGTCATCGGCGGCGAGAGCTCCGGCGGCCTCACCGTCCGAGGCCACATCCAGGGCAAGGACGGCATCTATGCCGCCACCCTGCTGGTGGAGATGATGGCCACCACCGGACGCCGCCTGTCCGAGATCTATCAGGAGATCACCGACCACTTCGGCGTCTACGAGATGGAGGAGCGGGACTACAAGTTCTCCGCCGAGGAGAAGGCCCGCATCCACCAGACCCTGATGCTGGATAAGCTGCTACCCGAGTTTGAGGACGAGGTGGAGAAGGTCAGCTATGCCGACGGCTGCAAGGTCTACTTCAAGAACGGCGGCTGGATCATCTGCCGGTTCTCCGGCACCGAGCCCCTGCTGCGCATTTTCTGCGAAATGAGCACCCTGGACCACGCCAGGGCCGTGATTGCCCGGATGGAAAGGTTTCTGGAATTGGGCTGATTGAATCATACAAAGAAGCCGAGGCCCATGGCCTCGGCTCCTTTGCTGTGCTATAATGGAAATATAAGGAACGACTGGTGGAGAAGGAGAGAGAGCCGTGAAAAAGACAAAGCGAACGCTGTCCCTGCGATTACAGATGATGCTCATTATTCTGCTGTGCTGGCTGCTGCCGGTCCTGATGGTGCTGTCCGTGATGGGCTGGTATGTCTCGGCCGGCGTGGGCGAACGGGCGGAGAGGTCCCTGGAAAACCAATTCGAGCTCAATTTGCAGATGTGCGGCGACCGGGTAAACAGCGCGGTAGAGGCTTCTCGTCTGGCCTCTTACGATCCCACGATCCGGAGCGCATGGAATACCTATCAAAAAAACGGCGGCTATGCCGAGCTGTATCGGGATACCAGAGCCTTTTTGAACCGGCAGTACGCCTCGGACAGCCGCTTTCTGTTCTCCGTTCTCTGGTTTGCCAAAGACCCGGAGCACATGAGCATCACCTCGCTGACCGGTATCTCGGGCACTATGTACACTAAGGTCAGCCGTTACTGGTCGGATGACTTTCCCTATGCCCAGGAGCTGGCGGAGGGATTGGACACCGCCGTGGGTTTTTTGGAGCGGGACGGCCGGGTGTATCTGGTCCGCAACCTGATGGACTCCCACTACGAGACCATCGGAGTGCTGGTACTGGCTCTGAACCTGCCCTATTATTTTGAGGAGCTGACCACCCTGAACTGGGCCTCGGCGGTGGAGCTCCAACTGGAAAACACCCAGGCCATCGCCCTCAAGGGAGAGTGCCCCGACCAGACCGACGGCGTTCTCCGGGTATCCCACCAGGGGGACGGCTATCAGCTTTCCGCCCGGGCCGCCATCGATTACGATATCCTGCTGGCGCCGTACAGCTCCTACAAATATCTATTGATGGGCATGGCGCTTCTTCTGCTGCCGATGCTGCTGCTCACCTTCCGCTTCCTAAAAAGCAAGGTCAGCGAGCCCATTCAGGCGCTGATGGAGGGGGACGCCCAGATCGAACAGGGCAAGCTGGGCCACCAGATGTCTTACCAAGCCAACAGCCGGGAGTTCCAGTACCTCACCGAGTCCTTCAACCGCATGTCCGGCCAGCTGCAATACCAATTCAACCGGCTTTATCAGGAGGAGCTGGCTCTGCGGGACGCCCATATCAAGGCGCTCCAGGCCCATATTAATCCCCATTTTCTCAACAACACCCTGGAGATTATTAACTGGGAGGCACGGATGAACGGGGATGTGAAGGTGTCCAAGATGATTGAGTCCCTGTCCACCGTGCTGGACGCGGCCCTGGACCGGAAGAAGAAGCCGGAGGTCCGCCTGGCGGAGGAGATGACCTATGTCAACGCCTATCTCTATATCATTGACCAGCGCTTTGGCAAGCGGCTCGCCGTATCCACCGACCTGCCTGAGGAGCTGATGGATTATAAGGTGCCTCGCCTCATCCTTCAACCCGTCATCGAGAACGCGGTGGAGCACGGCATAGGCCCCGCGGGGCAGGGAACGGTGGCCCTCCGGGGCTATCGGCGGGGGGACCGTCTGATCCTGGAGATCGAAAATGGCGGCGGACTGTCCCGGGAGGACGAGACCCGCATCCGCCGTCTGCTGTCCCCGGATTATGATTCCTCCAAAGAGACTGCCGGCAACATTGGCATCGCCAACGTGAACCAGCGCCTGCGCATTCTGTACGGCGAGGACTGCGGCCTGTCTATCTTCCGAGGGGAGGGGGACCAGGTGATCGCTCGACTGAAAATTGCCATTTGCGAGGACTGAGTTTCCAATTCTTGTAGGCTTTCAGCAATCAAGTACAACAAATAGCAACCCTCACTCTTCGCTCTTGGGCCATTTCATTGTACTATAAAGTTACACAAAGGGAAGAAAAAATTGCCCTTATAAATTATGGAGGTTGTACTATGAAACGTAACAGACTGTTTGCGATGTCTCTTGCCTGCGCCCTGTCCCTGTCCCTCCTGGCCGGCTGCGGCCCCAAGAATCCTCCTGCCAGCTCTGGTTCCGGTTCCGGCTCCGCTTCTGAGCCCGCCCCCTCTTCTCCCGTTGAGCTGACGGTTGTCACCTCCTACGGCGGCGATGACGGCCACCGCAAGGAGTACGAGGCCGCGGTCGCTGCTTACGAGAAAGACACCGGCAACAAGGTCCTGGACGCTTCCGAGACTTCCAACGAAGAGTGGAAGGCCAAGGTCCTGACCGACTTTGAGACTGGCACCGAGCCCGACGTCCTCTTCTTCTTCACCAACGCCGACGCCGAGCCCTTCATCGAGGCCGGCAAGGTCGTCGACATCGCCACCATCCGCGCTGCTTATCCCGAGTACGCCGACAACATGAAGGACTCCATGATGGCGGTTGCCAAGGACGGCAAGAACTACGCCGTTCCTTCCTCCGGTTTCTGGGAGAACATGTTCGTCAACAAGACCGTCCTGGCCGACTGCGGCATCGACGTCCCCGGCCCCGACTACACCTGGGATCAGTTCCTGGCCGACTGCCAGACCATCAAGGACAAGGGCTACACCCCCATCGCCTGCTCCCTGTTTGAGGTTCCCCACTACTGGTTCGAGTTTGTCGTGATGAACAACGGCAACATCGGCAACCAGCTGGACGTCCCCGCCTCCGCTGACGACGCCGCCGGCCAGAAGTGGGTCGCCGGTCTGAACGACCTGAAGGACCTGTACGAGAAGGGCTTCTTCCCCGAGAACACCCTGACCGCCGGCGACGCTGAGACGGTTGATCTGTTCGGCAACGACGAGGCCGCTTTCCTGATCGACGGTTCCTGGAAGATCGGTTACTTCAATGAGAACCATGCGGACAACCTGGACGGCTATGCTGTCTCCTATGTCCCCGCCAAGGGCGAGCGCACGGCTTCCGAGGCCATCGGCGGCATCTCCATGGGCTATTTCATCAGCACCAAGGCATGGAACGATCCTGCCAAGCAGGCTGCTGCTGTCGCTTTTGTCGAGCACATGACCTCTGACGATACCATGTCCAACTTCGTGACCACCGAGGTCACCGCTCTGAAGAACGGTGCTAAGCCCGCTGGTCTGAACGCCCTCCAGCAGTCCGCCGCTGACGTCAACGCCAACATCACCGGTATCGTGGGCGCTGTCCAGGATACCATCAAGCAGGAGTGCAAGGCTGACCTGTTCGGCAATGTGCAGAACGTTGTCACCGGCAAGATGTCCCCTGAGGACGCTGTGAACTCCGCCATCGCTCTGAACAAGTAATCAGCAAGCAACGGTACGTACGATGAAAAACAAGAAACGGGGCTGCGGAGCAGCCCCGTTTCTTCTAAAAAATTTTCTGCCGCGGCGGGTGATTTCCGCGTATCCAAGGGAGTGAATGCAAGTGAACTCTAGCTCTACCCTCTACAAGAGAAAAACGCCTCTGATCGTCTTTCTGGTCCCCACCTTCATTTTCCTGATCCTGTTTCTCTATTATCCCTTTATTCAGAACATCATCAACAGCTTCTCCGATATTACCGGCTTAGGTACTCCCTCCAAGGGACTGAACGTTCCCTGGTATTCCAACTATGTGGCCCTGTTCCAGGACCCCAAGCTGGGTACCGCCATGAAGAATACGATTATCCTCACCATCTGCACGGTGGTGTTTCAGGTGGGCATTGCCCTGATCCTGGCCCTGTTGGTGGATTCCATCCGGGTGGGCGCCCAGCTCTTCCGCACCCTCTACTTTTTCCCCATCGTTATCTCCGCCACCGCCTTGGGCCTGATGTTCAACCTGATCTTCCTGTTCAAAGGCGGCATGGTCAACCAACTGCTGCTGAATATGGGAGTCATCGCAAAGAATATAGACTGGAAGGACCAAGCCCACTTCCTGTTCACCATGCTGACCCCAGTTATGTGGCAGTATGTGGGCTTCTACTTCGTCATCCTGGTCACCGGACTGAATAACATCTCCGAGGACCTGTACGAGGCCGCCGCCCTGGACGGCTGCACCGGTATCGCCCGGGTGCGCTATATCACCCTGCCTCTGCTGCGCAATGTGCTGTGCACCTGCCTGGTGCTGGCCATCACCGGCGCCCTGAAGGTCTTTGACCTGCCTTGGGTCATGTTCGGAGCCGGTATGCCCCAGGACCAAGGCTGGCTCACCGGTACTTATATGTACGACCAGACCTTCAACCGGGGCAATGTGGACTACGGTTCCACCATCGCTATGCTCATCGTGGTCCTGGGCGTGGTGCTGTCCAACGTGGCCAACCGGGTCTTCAAGCCCCGGGATGATATCTGAGAAGGGAGGAAGACGCCATGAAACGAATCACCCGCCGGCCGGTAAAGCCGTCCAAGGTCTTCACCTATGTGGTGCTGATCGCCTGGGCCCTCACCACCATCTATCCCTTCATCTGGGTCATCCTCAATTCCTTCCGCGAGAAGGGCCTGATCCGCAGAGATTCTTTCTCGATTCCCTTCCCGGGCAACGGTTTCACCATGGCCAACTACCAAAAGGCTATGGAACGCTTCGACTTTTCCAACGCTTACTGCAACAGTCTGCTGATCTCTATTTCCGTCACCGTTGTGGTGGTTATTCTGGCCGGTTTGGCCGCCTATGGCCTGGTGAGGTACCGCTTTAAGGGCCGCAGCCTGCTGTACAGCCTCATCATGGCAGGCATGATGTTCCCCGTGTTTTCCACCATCATTCCCGTGTTCCGCATGGAGGCCGCCTGGGGTATCGCCAGCTCCGGAAATCGTTGGCTCAGTCTGCTGGCGGTCATCCTGCCCCAGATTGCGGGCAACTTGTGCTTCGCCACCATCGTCCTTATGGGCTTTATCCAGTCCGTGCCCATTGACCTGGAGGAGAGCGCCTATGTGGACGGCTGCAATGTGTTTCAGGTTTACTTCCACATCATCATGCCCGCGGCCAAGTCCTCCTTCGCCACGGTGGCCATCTTCTCCTTCCTGTGGAGCTATAACGATCTGTTTACCCAGAACTTCTTCCTCCGCTTCCCCAAGGAACGCACCATTACCCTGCTGCTCAACGAGATCAGTTCTCAGGCCGGCGTTGATTACGGTCTGATGGCAGCCTCGGTGGTGCTCATCGTCATCCCCGTGCTGGCGGTCTACGTGATGCTCCAGAAGCATATCATCAAGGGTCTGACAGCTGGTGCGGTTAAGGGCTGAACGGTTGAAATACCCTAAAAATTTCCAGATAATTTGTGCAAACAGACTGGAAAAGGTTGCATTCGGCAATGAAATTTGGTATCCTAATAAATGGGAGGGGATTTCATGTACCGAGTAGCCATCGTTGATGACGAATCCATTATCGTGGAAGGACTCCAGCGGGTGATTGATTGGACGGCCCATGGCTGCCAGGTCGTGGCCACAGCCAACGACGCGCTTTCCGGCGCGGAGGTCATCCGAAAGCATCGGCCTCATATCGTCTTTACCGATATTAAGATGCCGGGGGAGGATGGGCTGACCATGCTGGCGGGCTTGAAAGGGGAGTTCCCCCGGACCCAGATCACCGTCCTCACCGGATACCGGGACTTTGAGTACGCGCAGAAAGCCATCCGCCTTGGGGTGTCCCGGTTCCTGCTGAAACCGTCCAAGATGGACGAGCTGGAAGAGGCGGTGACCTATATGACCGGCGTGCTGGATACCCAACCACAGGAAGATCCTGTGGATGCCGAAAAAGAAGAGCCCGCCGACAACTCGGCCAACAGCTTCCTGGCCCGCCAGGCGCAGGCCTATATCACCGAGCACTATGACCAGCGGCTGTCTCTCCAGGAGGTAGCCGATCACTGCTACGTCAGCCAGTGGTATCTTTCCAAGCTGCTGCACAAGCACTTGGGAATGCCGTTCTACGACCTGCTCAACGGGGTCCGGGTGCAGAAGGCCAAGGAACTGCTGGAGGACCCGTCTTTGCGGATCAGCGAGATTGCTGAGCGGGTGGGCTATGCCGACACGGCCCACTTCTCCCGAGTTTTCAAGAAGAGCGAAGGAGTATCCGCCGGAGACTGGCGCAACCAGCACTGCGGACGCAGCTGAATTTGCCATGGAACAAGAAAAGAAGCGCCGCGAACGAGATTCCGAGATTCCGTTCGCGGCGCTTTTTGGTTTATCCTCCAGACCAAAGAGAGCGGGGAAGTGGCCCTGGGGCAAAAAAGCCAGCCCAAACGGGCAGGCTGGAGTGGAATAATCAGCAGCGGCAATTGCGGCCGATGCGGCGAATAAAAAGAGCGGTGGTTTGGGGCGGGATGCTCAGGGTCATGATTCCGCTGGTGCGGATCAGGACCCGGTCACCGGCCGAGAAGCATTGGGGATTGGAGACAAAGACCACCACCTCCTGACCGCTGCGGAGATTGCGTACCAGCAGACTGTCCTCCCGTACCCGGAGTACTACAGCTGCCATCAACATAAAGACTCACCTCAATATTTTGAACTCGCTACAGCTTATGCGTAAGTGCATACGGGGGTGAGAGGAAGGCGGATAGACTGAAATTCATATTCTTGTATCTCATCCTCGGAATACCGTGCATTTGCCAGAACGTCTGTTCTGTGATAAAATAGCGAGAAAAGATGGACGAGGAGTAAGAATATGAGACAGCCGCAGGCAGCGTTAAAACAATACTTTGGATATGACAGCTTCCGCCCGGGTCAGGGAGAGGTGGCGGACTGCCTGCTGGCGGGCCGGGATGTGCTGTCGGTGATGCCTACCGGGGCGGGCAAGTCCATCTGCTATCAGATTCCCGCCCTGTGTATGGACGGCATCACCCTGGTGGTCTCCCCCCTGATCTCCCTGATGAAGGACCAGGTGGAGAGTCTGATCCAAGCGGGGGTCCCGGCGGCTTATCTGAACAGCTCTTTGAACGAGCGGCAGTTTGGTCTGGCCCTCCGCAATGCCCGGATGGGCAAGTATAAACTGATCTACGTGGCCCCGGAGCGGCTGGAGACCCCATCCTTCCTCTCTTTTGCCAGGGAGGCCAATATCGCCATGATCGCTGTGGACGAGGCCCACTGCGTCTCCCAGTGGGGCCAGGACTTCCGCCCCAGCTACCTGGCCATTCCCGCCTTCGCAAAGAATCTGCCTAAGCGCCCGGTGATGGGGGCCTTTACCGCTACCGCGACCCCGGAGGTCCGGGAGGACATCGCTCGTCAGCTGGAACTCAAGGACCCCTTTGTTCTGGTGTCGGGCTTTGATCGACCGAATCTCTTTTGGGAGGTCCAGACGCCGAGAAGCAAGCGGGAGGCGCTCTTTGACTTCGTGTCTGCCCGCCGGGAGGAGAGCGGCATCGTCTACTGCGCCACCCGGAAGAATGTGGAGGAGGTCTGCGAATTTTTGCAGGAACGGGGCTTCCCAGCCACCCGCTACCACGCCGGTCTAGAGCCGGAGGAGCGCCGCCGGAACCAGGAGCGCTTTGTCTACGGCAGCAATGAGATCATGGTGGCCACCAACGCCTTCGGCATGGGAATCGACAAGCCCGACGTGCGCTATGTGGTCCACTACAACATGCCCAAGGACCTGGAGAGCTACTACCAGGAGGCGGGCCGCGCCGGCCGGGACGGGGACAAGGCCCACTGTCTGCTGCTGTACAGCCCCTCGGACGTGCGGACCAACCAGTTTTTGATTGAGAAGAAGGACGAGGACTCCGAGGTCGATGAGAAGGACCGGGCCAAGCGCATCGAGCAGGATCTGCTGCGGCTGAAGCAGATGACCGTTTACAGCCGGACCACCGACTGTCTGCGCCACCATATCCTGCGGTATTTCGGCGAGACCGCCGGGGAGTGCTGTGGTAGCTGCTCCAACTGCCTGACCAATTTTAGAGAAGAGGACATCACCGTCGACGCCCAGAAGATCCTGAGCTGCGTCAAGCGGGCGGGGGAGCGGTTCGGCGCCTCTGTCATCAACGACGTGCTGCGGGGGATCCAGAGCGACCGTATCCGGAAGTGGGGGCTGAATTTGCTTCCCACCTACGGAATCCTGTCCCAGCTGACCCGGGAGGAGGTGGCCAGCCGCATCCGCCTGCTGGTGGAGCAGGACTACCTGGTTCAATCGAAGGACCAGTATCCCACCCTGTCCCTGGGCCCTAAGGCCAGGGGACTCCTCTTCGGCGGGGAACTTCTGATCGCCAAGGTAAAGGTGTCCTCCAAGGCTGTCAAGGCCGATGTAAGCGGACAGGAGGTCCCCCAGGAGCTGTTCGAGCGGCTCCAGAAGCTGCGCCTGCGGCTGGCGCAGATGGCCGGGGTGCCTGCCTATGTGGTATTCTCCAACCAGACGTTAAGGGAAATGTGTCAGCGTTTGCCCAGAGGCGAGGGCGAACTGCTCCAGGTGTCCGGTGTGGGCAGTCAGAAGCTGAAACGCTTCGGAAAAGATTTTTTGCGAGAGATCGAGACATGGCGGCAGGAAAGCCAGTGATTCGGCCGCCGACGTGGAATACAGAACACCGCTCCGTCCCCAGCAGTGGGGCCGAAGCGGTGTTCTTTTTATATTTTCAGGCAGAACGCCGCATACTACCCCGGAGAAG
>Ga0129308_1000998_pt1 | contig 33990 bp, 30 predicted proteins | sample L827metagenome_FD_94440 | JGI IMG/M metagenome (GOLD analysis project Ga0129308, IMG submission 94440) | Ring-tailed lemur group fecal microbial communities from Wisconsin, USA - L827 metagenome | ecosystem: Host-associated > Mammals > Digestive system > Large intestine > Fecal | place: USA...
TATTTTCGTACCAGATACAGAGAAAAGTCCATTCCTATGGCTCCTTCTTCTGAGATATTTATTGATGATATATTGAAAAAATCCTTGATTTTCAAGGAAAAAAGACTTGACTAAATAGGGAGGCATAAGTGATGAACGATTACATTATTGAAACACATAATCTGACAAAAAAGTATGGAAGTCAGACCAGTGTTTCCCATCTGAATATTCATGTGAAAAAGGGCCGTATCTACGGGCTATTGGGACGCAACGGTGCAGGTAAGACCACGACCATGCGGATGTTGCTAGGACTGACGGCTCCCACGTCTGGCGAGGTAACGATATTTGGAAAGCCCTTTCAGGGCAACGAAAAGAATATCCTGCCCCATATAGGCTGTCTGATTGAGTCGCCGGGCTTTTACCCTAATTTGACAGGAACGGAAAACCTAAAAATCTTTGCTGAACTTCGAGGATTAAGGAGCCCCAAATATATCAAAAATGCATTGGAACTTGTTAATCTACCTTACCGGGACAAGAAGTTGTTTTCCCAATATTCTCTTGGCATGAAGCAGCGGTTGGCGATTGCTCTGGCCGTCATGCATAACCCGGAACTTTTGATTTTGGACGAACCGATTAACGGCCTCGACCCCATCGGCATTGCGGAAGTGCGAGATTTTATCCGAGAATTGTGTGATACCAGCGGTAAAACCATTTTAATTTCCAGTCATATTCTTTCGGAAATCTCTCTGCTTGCAGACGATGTGGGAATTATTGACCACGGCAAGTTGCTAGAAGAAGAAAGTCTGAAAGAATTGGAGGCGAAAAACGCCAAATTCATCCACTTCTGCGTATCGGATGCACAAAAAGCTGCGAAAATTATTGCTGCAACATTTCACAGCAAAGATTTTCGCCTTACAGATGCCAATAATCTGTATCTCTACGATATGACTCTGCCAGTGGAAAGGATTAACCGTTCTTTTGTCGAATCAGGAATTGAGATTCAAGAAGTCCATCTTTGTGAGGATACTTTAGAGGACTACTTCAAAAAGATAACAGGGGGTGAGGGGATTGCTTGACTTGATTCGGTGCGAGTTTTGGAAACTGAAAAGAAAAATGTTCGTGCAGTTGGTATTGGCGGCATCTTTTCTGTTTCCAATCCCGCTAACTGCCATTATCTATTATCTGAACACGGCGCAGAACAAATACGCTACAAAAGCAGCAGCTTTTGACGCCCTGTGGCAATCCGTAATCGGTTTTGGTATGTTGCTACTTCTTCCCTGCATTTTAGGAATTGTTGCAGCACTCCTCTTTTTTATGGAGCGAGATAACGACACCTTTAAAAACCTACGGACAATTCCGATAACAAGTTCACAGATGGTTATCGCAAAGTGCATTGTTTTATTATTGCTTAGTATTGCGTTTTGTATATCTTCGACTGTAGCCTCTATCCTTTGCGGTTTTGTCTTTTTCGGAGTGACCGATATTTTGTTTAAGGTATTGTTTTCCGCTATTTACGGATTATTGATTGCGATTAGTGCATTACCGCTGATATTGCTGATTATATTTTTCAGCAGATCCTATATTTTTTCCATTATGCTTTGTGTATTTTATAGTGTATTCAACCTGCTCTCAACATTTTCTATGATAGCACTTCCAAAATGGCTTGTACTTACTCTGCCTACACCGAGCATTATGTTGTGGGGAACCCAGCAAATGTCTTCTCGTACTGCTATAAACGACACAGAGGATTTGCAGAACTTCATTCAAATGGGATTGATACCTTCTACTCCTCAACTAATTATAACTTTGGGGGTAATTGGGGTTGTTTCACTTCTTCTGGCGGTCTATCTTTATAAGAAAAGGAGTGAGTGAAATGGTAACAATTATAAAAACCGAGTTTATGAAGCTGAAAAGATATTTTATTGTCTGGATTGGCGTGTCCCTCATGCTTCTTACAGTTCTGCTAACCTTGTTTACTACAATGGCCGATGACGGAATGGTATGGGACTACCAATTTCTTTTTGAACAGGTAGTTAAGCATTTTGTAACAATGATTTTCCCAATGTGTATCACGCTGATTAGTGGGTATATGATTTCCCGTGAATATACAGACGACACATTAAAAAATATTGAAACATTACCCATTTCATTTAGGAAACTTCTGGCAGGTAAATTGATTGTTTCTGCAATTCTGTCGCTTTTCTTAGGAATTGTGTGCTTTGTTTTCACAGTCATTGCAAATTTTATCATGGGATATGATGGATTTGCTTTGATTCCTGCGCTTACAGGATTGGTGCAAATGGCATTGTTAGGATTCTTCCTTTACTTGACAATGCTGCCCATTATTGTTCTGACAAGCAGATATAAAGGGAGTTTCCTTGTAGGGGTTATCGTCGCTTTTGTATATGGGTTTATAGGAATGTTTGCAAATGGGACTTTACAATCTATATATCCTGTCTCCGCTGCGCTTGGTTTAATCAATTATCGAGCTGGGGCAGAAGGAGTTATGTGGAATAAAGGACTGTGTTTTATTAGCATTCTGATTATGTGTGCTATTGGAATTGCTTTGATGTTTGTAAAACAGAAACCAGAAAAGAGAGAAGCTAAAAAAACACAGCACACAGCACCTAAAAAGGGCTGGTAAAAGAAAGAGAGGTAACCTTTATGAGTTCTAAGAAAAAAATAGGAATTGTGATTGTCGTTGCTGTACTAGCAATTACTTTTATGACTGTAGCTTTTCTCACTACGCAAACCAATACAGACTACTATACGCAGATTGATAACCGATGGGTAACAGATATTGCACCGCATGGTGCGATGAACTATAAATACACATTGGTTGCTTATGATGAAAGTGGTAATGCGAAAGACGTTACTTTTGAAACAAGCAAAGTTCTCACAGATGGTGCGTATCTGTGCTTGAAAGTGGCTCCCATCAGAGGGGTTGTAACATGGGCTGAAATGCAGTTTGATGAATTACCTTCTTCTGTTCAAGAAAAATATAAAGAATAACCCCGCAGGACAATAAAGGTGCCTGTAATGAAATATATTTAGATCAGCTGCCACACGACGGCAAAAGAAAAAAAAGCCGTCGTACAGCAGCCCTTTTGACACGCCCATACGACTAGCGGCGGCTTTGATTTTCAGAGCCGCCGTTTCTTTCGTTTATCCTAAACCAACGACGACCTAACACCGTGTAAATCCACGGCGGCATATAGGAGGATTGCCGCCGTGTCTATTTTTGTCTTTTTTCACAGTACCCATGACCTGCACCAGCTAAAAAAAGCGTAGCTCCCCCTCCGGGTTATTCCGGCTATGTATGCGAAATTTGTTGGAACCTTAACTATTATGTTATTTCATGCGTCCGTGTGGCTTCATGTCGCTCGGGCGCTTTTGTGTTCTTATGGGGCTACTTCGAGTCATGTTGGCCCGAAGTCATTCCCCGTTGCCGCTCCCCGCCGCCTTCGTTTCGGTCACTCGTCAACCAACAACCGAAACGGAGGTCAATATGGCTATTATCAATTTGCGGGACTATTACCCATTCTATACATCGGATTGCTTCATGGAAGTATCAGAAGAAGTTGCAGAAATGTTCAAAGAGTTTGATCGTAAAGAGGCGGCTTATCGACTGCGTACATACCGCCACAAAGCCTACTATTCCCTTGATCGGGATGACGGGCTGGAGCATGAAGCTGTCTTTGTCGCTTTATCTCCCCATGAACTGTATGAGCGGAAAGTGACCATGCAGGAGCTTCACGCAGCGATTTCCAGTCTGCCGGACAAACAGGCAAAACGGATTTATGCTCATTTCATTCTCGGCATGACCAAACAGGATATTGCACGAGCAGAGGGCGTCCATGAAAAAGTGGTTCGTGTCGCAATCGAGCGAGGTCTGCGACGCTTAGAAAAAATTTTGAAAAATTCTTTGTAAGGCGTACCGATTTAGGCCGGAAAATGAAATGGCTTATGAGAGGCAAAACACTTCGGGTCACAATGGCCCGAGGTTCAGACAAGCCTCATGCAGATTGAAAATTGAATAAAAAAACACCCGGATACGAAGGGGAACGCGCTGTGTGACAGACCCGCCATGACCTCGGATTTCAGAGAATACAGTCTTTGTAAAATTGAGCGAGCGAACAGGTCCATGCCATAGGTGGGGCAAGGCTGGCTCCACCGGAACAGGCGCAGAACCCGGATACTTGCGTTTAGTCACAGTCCGAGCGTTGAAGCGGTCTTGCAAGCCGTGAGCCGTCGCAGGCAATGAGAACGCCTTGCCATCAGAATGGGGAGAGTTGAAATACTATGGGGCATGAAGCCTATGCCCGTCCGGTGTGTCTGAAATGAAGTGAAAACCTATGGGGAGCCCCCGGCAATGCTGTCTGATGATAGGCCAACCGATCCGGCGTGGCTCCCCATCTTTTCAAAAAAGGAGCACTTTATGGGAAATGCGTTTGGAATGATCCCCGGCTTGGAACCGGACGAATGGAGCAATGACGCCTGCCGTGGTTATGTCATTATGGCAATGGAGGACTGCGAATTTTCAAAGAAGGATATACGGCGTGTTGTGGGGCAGCTTTATGAAGTATTTGACCTCAACAGCGTGGAGGACGCCAAAGAAAAGTACCTTTCCAGTCCTTACTGAGCTCGGGCCATATCGACCCGAAGTGGAGAAAGCTCAAAGGGCGGCACCTGCGGAGTGCCGTCTTTTGACATTTCCCCACGGGACAAGTGGGAAAGGCTGGCATATACACGCACTTTCGCAAAGGAGGTTTTCAATGACGCAAGCTGTCACTTATGAACGAGAAACAAAGTCTGTCGCATTTCAAGGGAAGATCATTGTGCTGGAAAGCCTCACGCCGGTACTTCCCCCGAAGGAGAAAGAACAGCGCAAAAAAGAAATTGAGCGCTGTCTTTTTGAGGTGTTCAGCAAATATGGGGACAGATTTCCCTAATCATTCGCAACATTGTTGTCCGGGGCTGCTGATGGTATAATATAGTTGTAAGGTTGGTAGCTCCATTCCAACAAGGAAAGGAGCCCAATATGGAATTTATCAGAGAAGATTGTATTTACGCAAGACAGTCAGTAGACCGCAAGGACAGTATCAGCATTGAAAGTCAGATCGACTTTTGCAAGTATGAATTGAAAGGCGGGAGCTGCCGGGTATTTAAGGACAAAGGCTATTCCGGTAAGAATACGGACAGACCGGAGTTTCAAAAGTTGCTGGGCGAGATCCGCAAAGGAAAGGTCCGGCGGGTCATCGTGTACAAGCTGGACCGTATAAGCCGCTCTATTCTGGACTTTGCAACGATGATGGAGCTGTTTCAAGAGTACGATGTGGAGTTTGTATCCTCCACGGAAAAGTTTGATACTTCGACCCCGATGGGCCGGGCCATGCTGAATATCTGCATTGTATTCGCCCAGCTTGAACGTGAGACAATTCAGAAGCGTGTCACAGACGCCTACTATTCACGGTGCCTGAAAGGCTTCCACATGAGCGGGCAGGCGCCATACGGTTATCAGTTAGAGCCTACTGTGGTAGAGGGTATCCGCACAAAGAAAATGGTTGCCGACCCCGTAGCCGCCGACCATGTTCGGCTGATGTTTGAAATGTACGCTGAACCGGAAACCTCCTTCGGAGATATTACCCGATACTTCGAGGAACATGACATAAAAATTTATGGAAAATCCATGTTTCGTACATTTCTTTCCCAGCTTTTAAGAAACCCCGTTTACGCACAGGCCGATTTGGAGCTGTACGAATTTTTCAAGAGTCAGGGTGCAGCGATTGTCAATGACGCTTCTGACTTTGCCGGAACAAACGGCTGCTATCTCTATCAGGGGCGGGATGTGAAAGAGGACAAGGACAGGTGCTTAAAAGACCAGATACTTGTTATCGCTCCCCATGAAGCACTCATTTCCTCTGACACATGGCTGAAATGCCGGAAAAAACTTATGGCAAATACCACCTTCCAGCAGGGACGGAAACCGAAGAACACTTGGCTGGCCGGAAAAATCAAATGCGGGCATTGTGGGTATGCTCTGAAAGCCACCCATGTACCAAACAGCACCGGATATTTCCGCTGTACCAAACGGACGGAAAACAAAGGCTGTCCGGGCTGCGGGAAAATCCGCAAAGAAGAATTTGAGCAATTCATTTTCTCGGCCATGCAGGAAAAGTTCAAAGACTTTCAGATACTCCACAGCAGAGAGGAAAAAGTCAATCCGAAACTGACCGCCTATCAAGTGGAGCTGGCACAGGTGGAGGCAGAAATTGAAAAGCTGCTGGATACGCTAACCGGAGCCAATGCGACCTTGCTTGCCTACGCTAACAAAAAAATTGAAGAACTGGACACCCGACGCCAGACCATTTCAAAGGCAATCGCTGAATTGAGCGTTGAAACCATATCTCCCCAGCAGATAAAGAAGTTATCCTATTATCTCGATAACTGGGACAGCATAGATTTTGACGACAAAAGAAAAGCCGCCGATGGTTTGATCTCTACGATCAAGGCCACCAGCGACCGTGTTCAGATAGAGTGGAAAATCTGACATTTCCGCTCTATCGCCCCTCATTTCTATTTTATCTTGTTTGTACCCCTTGTACACCGATGTTTACTGTGTACAATATCGAATCCTGGAAGCCGGAAAGAGTAAATTATTATCTTTCACTTTTGGCACATCGGAGAGATATGGACTATGCAAAAGAATATTTGAATCAAATGTTTTTTGATGAAAATACAACCTTAATTGATGGTTCCCTTATGAATAGTGCGATACAATTGCTTGTAAGATGTTTTTCAAATCCAAGAGGAGAAGGACGTAATAACCTTAATAGTGTAAAGGTTTTTCGCATATTTGCAAAAGAAATTGGTGAAGAGGATTTAACTGGAATTTTCAAACAATTTTATGATGCCAGAAATCAAGTTATTGTTCATGATCAGTTAAATTATAAGGATAATATCATTGGTCTAGCTGTAAATAATAACAGTGGAATGGCGGATGAAGTTGCCACTGTGACGATAAGAACAGGATATTTATATAAAAAGAATCAGCTGTTATTATTACGCTTGGTAGATGTGGTAACAAAATACATAGATGCCAAATTAGAAGAACAAAGCAAATATTTGATTTCAGAATATAATAGTGAAGAAATAAAACCTGTCTTAGATGTTATTCGGTGTGAAGATATTCCGATGGCAACTACTTGGTAATAAATTGGTATAGACCACAGCCGCCCTTCCGCATTGGGAAGGACGGCTGCATTTATGAAGGAAATGAAGAAAATGAAAAGGAGCTTATTTAGAATTGGGTGGATGAGAAGCAGAAGAAATTGAATCGTCGGTGTCTTCAGATTCCGATGTTTCTTCAGATGCTGCGGAAGGATTGGAGGTATCGGTAGACGTTCTATTGTGGAAGGTAACTGCCTGGGTCAGTACAATGATTGCCGTGATGATCTGATCCGACAACTGGTTTTTACAGTAACAGTCCGGTCTCTTGCCTTTATCCATGGAGTTCAGAAACTGATTAAGGCATTTGAAGGATTCTCTGTCATCAGAATATTTTTCCTGACTCTCGATTGCGCTTTCACAGGATATTCGTACATAGCCATGATATCCTTCGTCCGTGATGTAATCGGTATACTTTTTCAGTGGAAGAGAAAGTCCCTGAGTCCGGGAATACATTGCTATGAGATTCCATGCCGCATTATGGAGATGAAAGAGCAGTAATTCTTTCCACATGGAGGCGGGCAAATTATCACGATTAGGGTGGTTGATAAGGTCTGCCATGTGGCTCAGAGATTCCAGAGCATTACTGCATTTCATGTAATACCAAGGTGCATAGTCTTTTACATCATCACTCAGGAATAAGATTGGACTTTTTGTGTTTGTCATGTTGAATACCTCCTTGGATTGTGAGGAAAGTAGTGTGTATCCTCTATTATCTATCGTTTGAAAAGGTAAATGCGTAAAGCAAAAGAGCGTTATTTTCGATTTTTTACTGGGAAATTCCGCAGAAAGTTTGTCATGTCGTGGATTGTATTAATACTTTCCGGCATTTCCGGTTCAAAAACGCAGAAAGCGTGTATCAGTTTTTTATTGGCTGGAAGACCCAGCAGATGGTAAGGGGTATTCTGTTTTCTGAGTGCTTTGGCAAAATTCAATGTATAATGTTGGAGCATATCATCCTTGCTGGTAACCAGATAGCATGGCGGCAGGTTTTTTGTAATCGCAGGATGTTCCGGATTGGTATAGGGAGCAAATGAAGTTTTGCGATAGCCGGAACCGTAAAGAAAGCTGGGAAGAAACAGCCCGATCTTGTCCAGCTTCCGGGTGTAGAACATTCCGCTGATTAATCCCAGCGCCTGAATCGGGAGAGAGGACGGATGAACATGGGCAGCTCCTGCCAGTTCTGGAGAGTTCTGCATGGCAACAGCATAAGCAATCAGATAAGCTCCGGCACTGTCTCCGATCATGTAAACCTGGTTCGGATTACCCTGATAACGAATGATAAGAGATTTTACAGCATCCATTGCCCTGGAAACATCGTCAAGCTGTTCGTATACAGTCACGTCGGGAATCAGGCGATATTCAATGCTGAATACCATGAAGTTCTGACGGCAGAGCTGGACGCAGAATCGACGGTTGAATTCTTTGCTTCCTTCCATCAGACCACCGCCGTGTACATTGATGATAACCGGACGGGAGGGAACAAGACTGGCGGGACGGTAGATATCCATTGTGTGTGCAGGACAGCTGTCGTTTAAATAAGGGATATTTTCCACCAGTTTGATATCATCCGGAATTTGGAAATTAGCGTTTCTCACTCTGGTTTCCTGGTCAAATTTTTCTCTCTGTTTCAGGAACATTGTCTTCATAAAATTGCGCATAAGGCACCTCCAAATTAGTAGTGAAACTGCAGTTAAAAAACGCAGCCTTCTACTTACAACCGGTATTCAGAAAAAGTGCGTAAAGAAATCACAAAATCTTTGATAAAAAATGGAATTCATTTGGTGGATACCTTTCTTAAAGTATTTTTCAATTTTCAAAAAAGAAATCAGAATGTATATTCATATCATTTTCTAAAATATATCTTAGTTTTCTCAGGATTTTGTCTCTCCGATAACGAATGGTTCCTTCTGTTACCCCCATTACCGCAGCCAGCGGCCGCAAATGAATCTGATCGACATAGATCTTACGTATCAGACTGCGTTCAGTTGATGTAAGCTGTGCCATTGCTTTATAAAGATATTTGTGGACGGTTTCGGCAAGTATATTTTTATCAATTTGAGAATCTGGGCAGGCAAAATAATCTGGAGACGAGAAATAGTGTCCATCATTTGCAAGGGTGTAGTAGGCGTGTTTTTTTTCAATCTCGATGGAGTTTTGAAGTTGTCTGTAATAACGACGGATGGTTCGGATAAATTTTGGATGGATTGTTCCGTCTATGGTACGGTCTAAAAGTTCTCTTGAGATTTCGTGGTGGTTATACAGGTAATGAGCCGTTTTGATTAATATGGCGTTATCAAGTTGGGGTAAAATATCCATCGTAATCAATTTAGTGTGGACTACATTCAGAACATATTCAGGGAGCAGTTTTTGGGAGTAGAGTTTCTCAGCTTTTCCAATCAGCTTATGATGGTAAATCATAAAAAGAATTTCAGAGGATACCATCCCGCTTTTTACCAAAGGTTGAATGTCGGATGGCTGTTTCTTTTCATGGATCTGATCACAGATCCGTTTCATCAGCCGTCGTTGACGGCAAAAATCAAAACAGATGTCTTTTCCCTGTTTTTCTATAATTTCATCCTGTAAAGATTTGGGAATAATGCCATTCTGCAGCTGAATGCTTGTATCTTGATCGATGGTGTATTTTATCCCGTCAATGAGAAGTGGAATAACAGTTTTGGTGTTCTTCATATTAGCTTCCTCCTGGTTGACTGCATAAAAAAAGCCCGAAGAACAATAAGTTCTCCAGGCTAAAGGCAGTGCTTTTATTTGACAAAATGACAGCAAAAAAGCCCTGTCCCGCGAATAGGACAAGGCTTTAAAAATCACATTTTTGCCAGTATATACAGTCTAAACTATTGACAATCGGAAGTCAGTAGGAATTTGGTCGGGTATTTCAAAGAAAAAGTCGGGAATACGGTTGGGGAAAGAGTCGGGGAGTCAGGAACTGATTTTCTGGGATAGATTACCAGAAATCATATCAAAAAATTTTTCTTCTTTCATTCCCAGGTTTGATACCCGTTCATAAGTGGTAAGTGATGTGGGAAGAACGAACCCCCAGAGTGAAATGCCGAAAAGAAGGATAGCTTCTTTTTTGCGTTCATAATAAGTGCTGCGTTCTAATGTTAACACTTCTGCCACCTGCGTATCGGTTCGGGGAGTACCATCCATAAAACGGAGTTGTAGAAGACGGGTGTATTCTTCTCCGGATAGAGGATAGTTATTGACAAGCCGAAGAGAGATATCTGCTAATTCAATCAGCCATTTGTCTTCAAAAAGGTGATTTACCTGCGCTTCAAAGCAGGAACGGGTTGCGGTAGGAGCCAGATCGGAAAGATAGATCAGAGCTGTATTCAGTTCCATTCCGTATGTACCGGTGATTTCCTTCCGCAGATCAACCGCTCTGCTTTTTACTGCCCAAATCACATGTTGATAGAAAAGCAGTAAGGTTTTTGATTGCTCATATAAGGCTTTTGGATTCAAATCCAGAATATTACATTGTACCTTTATAAATTTCATCGCTTTTGATTCTGTTCGCATTCATTCATCCTCCAGAGTTTTAATATTGTTATCGTCTACCATTATAACAGGTCCTGGTTTAATGAATGGCTCGTGAGCGGTTTAATATGAGTTTTTTTTCGGTTTAATTTCGGTTTAACGAGGGTCATTGAAAAGGCTGTTCAATAACTCTTTTTGATCTTCTGTAAGGTATTGAACGTACTGTGAGTAATGCTTTTGGGCAATATCAAAGCCACCTAAACATATCATGGCCCGGATATGCCAGAAATGAATGTCTCCGTTGCTGGATTCCATGTTCAGTGCTGCACTTGAAATACCATACATTTCTGAATATGCCTGTTCCTGATAGAGTAGTGGAAGTAGTTCCAGGATTGCTTTTATGTAAGACAGATGATAGTAGGTTCGCATATTGTCCAGCCAGGAGTCTCCCGCATAATTGGGAAGAAATTCATGCTCGTACAGGCTTGCCGCTTGACGAAGATAATGAATTTTTTCTTTTCGCGTGGAAGACGGCAGCGTTCCATTGCGAAACAGGCTGTCAAACAAACCAGCATCGGTTACAAGATGAATGTTCGGATTCAGGTAATAATTTCCGACTTTATCTGAAACCACAAGATTATCCGGGAAGATTGGGCTTAATATGTTACGGGTACGGTGTACAACGTTTTTAACCTGTTTTGCAGGAGAATCTATTTCTGCATTTGGCCATAGTGCATCTGTTAATTCCCGTTGCGATACTTTCCGGGTGCGGTAGATCAGTAGGTAAGCAACCAGGCGGACTGCCAGGGGAGATGTAATCTCACTTTCGGTTAATGTTCCAAAGCGGGTTGTGATAGAAAGTCCCCCGAATACCTTGATGATTACATCTCGGTCTGTACGGCATCCTTTTTGGCTTGCGATATTCAGACGATCCATTAATTTGAATTCGTTCCGTTCCGCTGCGCAGACATAGGAAAGCGCCTGCAGCATACCATATAGGCCGATATATCTTCTGGGATTTCGGATATAAATGTAGCCGCTGGTGCGTTTATAGTAAGGAGCGACAGCAAGAGTCTGAATTCCCATCTTATGTAAAAGTCCGTTTTCATAGCGTGACAGCATGGAGGAATCCTCCGGTACACGGATGTCGAAAACATCATTGTGAATAATTTTGGCATAAAGATAAGGTGTTTCTTCCGGGGTAACATTGATCACGCGACCTTCATAGCTACAAACGTTTTCTTTACAATGTTCGCTTACACAAACCCCATAACCAAGTTCAAAATTTGTTTCTACCAGGGCAGCGCTGTCACAATCATAAAAAGACAGGGCGATTTCCAGACACTTATCGACAATAACTGCAGGATTTCCGCTGCCTCGCAGGCCGGCTTCTAATCCGGTCAGGGTTGCCTCGAACTGTTCTACATACTTCTGATATTGAGGATGATGTTGCTTTTCTTGTGGTGTAATGAGCATTAGTATAGTATCTCTCCTTCTTACTGTTTTCTAAAGAAAAGGCGACAGAAGATCTCAGAAGAGATTGGATCTGTCGCCTGAATATCTATATTCCTACTTCATGATCCATGAAGGCGACTTCATACCATCCTTATCACAAGATGATATTGCGTGAGCCGATAATGAGCACAGGTGTTGCATATGAAGTAGAAAATATTATGTTATTTCCGCTTCTGCAGCGAAAAAAGGAAATTTTTTCCGTTCAACTAATGTAGAGGAACGCAAGCGTATTATATCATTTGTTAAAAAAAGATGCACTCATTTTTTGTCGACAAAAAATACGCAATTACGACATAAAAAGTGGAAATTGTTTAATTTTATGAATTTGAAGGAAAATCCCCCGGCAAATGAAAAATCATTACCGAGGGTGTTATTATGTGAGTTCTGCATATGGTGTGATGAAACGAATCAGTTTTTCTTTTTCTTCTTGGTACATCAGGGTAATGGAATATTTATGCTCGGGGGAGACATCGATTCGTTTTACCAATTGCCTTACCAGATCTTTATCCAAAATGAAATCATCCGGTAAACTGCCAAACTGTTCGATCCATTTATTTGGTTTTGTGAATTCAGCTATGAGTTGGTCTTTTTGTTTTTTTAGTGTAGCAAACTCTTCCTGTAGCAGTGCCATATTTTGCTCAGAATTGTTACCAGCAGATTTCGAATCGATGACCTGATCGAGCAACACTGTCAGCTGATCGGCAATCTTTTTATTGGCAGCAAGATAGGCGGCACTATGGATTCCATCGACAGTCTGTAATGCGGCCGCTTTTGCGGTAGCCTGTTCTTTTAAAATTGCATTTCTTACTTCTAATGCAATATCTTCTGTTGGATGCAGGATTCGGGGGCAGGCGTTCGGCAGCTTTTTGGGAGTGCTGCAGCAAACATAAGCGGAAGAAGTATTCGGCGAATTATGATTACGGCAGACGTGAATCATGGCTCTTTTGCAGACTGAGCAAAAAATGTTATTGCGAAACAGAGCGGTCGGAAGCTTCTTATTTTGTGTGTTCGCTTTTTTCCGTTTCTCATGGAAAAGCTTTTCCTGACATCGGAGCAGGATGCCTGCTGTTTCAAAGGAGTCTTTTGATATCAGCGGAACATGATGATTTTGAATGGCACTACCAGAAGAAATCGTCGTTTCTGCCATTGCCTGCTTTTTCAAATCTTTGGGCATTTTAGGAATACGGTAAATATGATCCCCGATATAAACCGGATTCTGTAGGATTTTTCGCACTGAGATAGAAGACCAATAATCATTGGCCGGAAGTCTCTGGTAAGAATATCCCATCCGGATACGATATTTGCCGGGCGGCGGAATATTTTTCTGCGTGAGTATTCTGGCGATGCGGTTAGTCTCGAACCCAGACAGATACAGTTTAAAGATTTCCTGCACAACAGGTGCCGTTTCAGGATTAACTTTCATCATGCAGCAACTGTCTGGATCATATTCATATCCATAAGGGGAAAATGCCGTGTTTTTTCCATGCTCTCCAGCCTGTTCCCGAAGTAAAGGATGATTCCACAGCTGTTCAACAATGGGATTTTGTGGAGGGGGATTACGCATAATGTCGTTCCACTTTTGTGCCAGGCAGGCCATTTTATAGGAGGGATTTTTTAAAGAAACATCCTCCAGTATACTATCGAAATGACATTTGATGGAAATAACTCGTATCTGACAGTGGTCAATCAGAAAAGATAAAATCTGTTCCTGCTCAACAGAGGAAGCCGACAGACGGGAAAAGTCTGACATAATTACACAGGAGAATTTCTGATTTTCTGCATCCTGTAACATCGTCTGAAGAATGTGAGAATTTGACTGGCTAAAGTTCATTTCATTATCCAGATAAAGTTTTGATGAAAGCATATAGAGATCCGGTTGTAATTGTATATAATCGGTAATCAGCTTCTGCTGGCGAGTCATTTCTTCTGCCTGTTCCCCATTTTTAATTCGAATATAAATTGCAAGGGTATCTTTCATATGTGTGGCACCTCGCATTCCTGTGGTGAGAGAGTAGAATCGTCACTGGTCAGATTCTGATCTGTCATTAAAGAGTGCTCCAGTAGAGTGGCAAATAAATTCTCATGTTTCCATTTGATCTGATAATTGCCCGGTCCATAGATTATAATTGTTTCAATGTAGTTCTGCAGTAATTCTTCTGTCAGTTTTCCGGATGCCAGATGCTCACTGGCTATTTCTGCCAGGTGAATCAGTTCGTCAGAAACGGAGCATCCTGACAGTTTTTCTAATTCTTGATGCAGTTTATTTAAATCTCGTTGTACAGAATCAATGCTTTCCTGCAACGTGCTTTTTTGAAAGCAAAAATCGTCGGGTGAAAGTGTTCTATCTGACAGTAATTCAAACAATTTTCGCTTTTCGTTTCGGAGATTGTCTAACCGGTTCTGTAGGAGTGTGATTTTTGCCTGACACGGTTTGATCCCTTTTTTCATTGTCTTTATTTCTGCTTCCTGCGTTTCTTTCATATGAATCAGCTGTTGGAGAGCAAATGATGTTTGCCGATATACAAACTGTTCGATTTCATTTATGGGATAGTTGGTGTTGGGGCAGATAGAATGCTTCAGTTGAGAAGAAAGACAGAAGGCATTTTTTCTGTCATTGCGGAATCGAAGGGCCATTCCACAAAATCCACACTGTAATTTTCCTTTTAGAGGCGTAGTCACAGGTAAAATTTTTCTTTTGGGGCAATTGGAAGTAGGACGCTTTAATGCTTCGTGAGCAGTGTCATACAGATCCTGACTGATAATCGGGTCATGTGCATAAATGCGGACCAAACGTTCCTCTGGTGGAACTGATACGGTTTTGTTTTGCTCTGTCAGTGAAGTATGGGTCTTTCGCATTTCCAGGTTTCCAAGATACACGGTATTGGACAGGATGCGAGAAACCATAGAGTATCGCCAAAGTGGATGACTGTTTTTCCAATATTTTCCGGATTTCCCGTATTCGGGATGGGCTGCATTATATTGGGCTGGTGTCAGGATTTTTTGGCTATTTAAATGGTTGGCAATTGCTGCCGGGCGCATTCCCTGTGCAGCCAGAGTGAAAATCAGCTGAACAATCGGGGCAGTTTCCGGATCTATTTCATAACAGTGTAATTTCCAGTTGCTGATATAACCGTATGGAGCTGAGCCAATAAAAGAGCCTCTTTTCATGCGATATTCAACACTGGAAGAACGTTTTTTGGAAAGATCTTTACTGTAATAGGAATATACCAGTGACTGCAGGGCAATATTCATGGTTTCCAGATAGGAGTCTGTTTCCTTGCTGTCATAATGGTCATTAATAGAAAGAAAGCGAACTCCAAGCATGGGGAAAATCTGTTCCACATAATCTCCAAGTACAAGATAATCACGAGAAAAACGTGAAAGATCTTTTACGATTACCGCATGGATCTTTCCTGCTTTAGCCTGCGCAATGAGTTTTTTAAAAGCAGGCCGTTGTGTGTTCGTCCCAGTATAGCCATCATCTACAAATTCACGGTATTTCATTGCAGATAAATCAGGATGTGTCAGAAGATAATTTTTAATCAGACTTCTCTGGTTGGCAATACTATTGCTTTCCTCTTTTTCTGACAAATCACGATCAGCGTTCGATAACCGAAGATATGCTGCTAATGTATCAGGAACCATTGGCTTCACCTCCTGTTAAGGCTTCATAAGTGTTTCGAAGAAGCAGGAACCACGATTCTTCTTTGAAATGAATCGTAACCTGTTCGGAATAATTAAGTTCGATCCGTTCAATCAGTTGATGCACGGTTGATGAGTCCAGTTTATGAGGAACTGGAATTTTGCTAAATAGGATCAGCCAGGGATTCGAAAGAGAGAGTGCCAGACGCGCTTTGACCAAAGTATCCGCCTGTTGTGCAAGTTCAGAGGAAAGGGTGCGGCTTTGGGTTCGCAACTGTTCCAGCTGATGACAAAATGTTTTATCGTCGATTAGAGAATCTGCATGAGATTCAAAGGCATCTGCTCGATTTTCAGCCAGACGGCAGGAATGCTGGTGCATCTGATCCAAAGCAGCCTGCAGAGAATCCAGATAAGCAGAAATCAGTTTTTTCCCTTCACAAGACAGTATCCAGTGTTTAAACTGGGTGGCGATCCGAAACTGATTCTGTAGTTGTGCCAGCACAATAACATCCAGAAGCTTCTTGTTAATATGGTTTTGTGGATGGGATTCCAGAACAGAAGATCCGGAACTTTGGCAGGCATATTCCATAATAGAATCTGCAGGGCGTTTTTTGTTAGCTCCCGTCATCTGAATCCTGCGTCCGCATATCTGGCAGAAAAGAATTCGCTTATAGAAGTTTGGCTGCTTCTGATAGGTAGGAGCATTTTGTTTTACTGCTTCCTGGTGATGATTTTTGCTTTGTTCAAAACGCTCCTGAAGCTTGGCGAACTCTTCATGAGAAATATAAGCTGGGTGAGCATTGGGAATAATAACCCATTCTTCTTCTGGAATATTGATGCGTTTATTGAATGGATCGCATTTGCGGTTATAGCATTTGCCGCATATAAAGTCACCAGTATAAACCCGGTTGGTCAGGATATATCGGACGGAAGTAGTACTCCATAATGTAGAGCCTTCATGTTTGGTTTTCCCGCCAGACCTTAAAAATTCCATGCGTTCCTGAGTTGGTGCCTTCATTTCCCGAAGCCGCATGGAGATTGCGTGGGTACTGACTCCTTCCATTCCCCATTGAAAGATCAACCGGACGAAATGAGATACATTGGGATCAAAAGTCAGATATCTGGGATTTTCAGGGTCGAATGTATATCCATAAGGAAATCCTTTGCGAAAGACACCTTGAGCTTTCCGGAGGTCGTAACTGTCGGAAAACCTGCGGGACAGGTCCCGGCTGAAAAAATCATTCAGGATATTTTTCAGGATAATCGGAAGCTGAGCAGGGTCAGACGTATCGCTGTCGAATCCATCGTTGATTGAGATATATCGAACGCCCATCATGGGAAACAAGGTTTCCAGATAATAACCGGTCTCCAGATAATTTCGGCCGAGGCGGGACAGATCTTTGGTTACAATGCAATTGATCTTTCCTGTCTGGATGTCCTGAATCATTCGTAAAAAGCCAGGACGTTGGAAGTTGGTACCGGACCAGCCATTGTCAATGTAACGTTCTGTTAGATTTAGTTCCGGATGGTCTTCCATATACTCTTCTAACAGGGATACCTGATTTTGGATGCTGTCCCGGCAGATATGGTTCAGGTCATATAGTGACAGTCGGGCATAGATTGCAGTACGATTAACTGGAAGAACAGATTCCGGACGAATAGGTTGATAGTTTTTGATCCGGTCAATCTGTTCGCTCTGGCGGCTTTTTCGTGCCATGATGTTCCTCCTTTCCTTGTGCTTCCACGTTTTCAATCAGAGAAAAATAGGAAAGCAGCAATTCTTTTGATTTTGCTTCCTGGCAGGTAACGGAAAGCGGGGCATCCCGGAATAAATTGATCTGAAAAATTAGTTTTTGGGACCAATCTTTTGTAATTTCAAAATTTTCCGGAAGCTGGGTAAAAAGGGTCAGCCATGGATTTCCCAGGTTGAAATCCCTGCGAAATTGCTGCTTGTCATCCAGAATTTTCGTCAATTCTTTACGGAGTTCGTCAGAACGCTCCTTTACGGAATTGTTTTTGAACTGTTCCAATATCACATCAATCTTTCTCTGATAGTATTGTTCTATCTGAATATAGCAGGAACTTTGTTCTCCGTCTTTCATCCGTTCTGTAATAGATAAAGCAAGTTTTCGTTCTTGTTCAATAGCTTCTTTTACCTGGGGGATGATTTCATCCAGCCGGAAACTCTGCTTTGGACAGGCATCCGGAAGCTTCATCCGATGGCTGGAACATACATAAGCAGAATACGGGTGCCGATTGCTCATGTGACGGACAATGTACATGGAACGTCCGCAATGACCACAACGTACGACATTTCGAAACGGGGTCGGAGGAAGAAGCGTACCGGGGCGTTTCCCGGCATTGGATCGATTTTCCTCGAAAAGCAGCTCGAACATCACTTGCGCCCGTTCAAAATCCTGTCTGGATACCAGGGCTTCATGATGGTTTTCAATGACCTGCGTTTCCCCGGTCCAATGACGTTTCCTGCATTCGTGAAACACATACATGGCGGAGCGTTGCTGTCCATATACCAGATCGCCTGTATAAGCACGGTTTTTCAGAATATAGTTGACACTCCCAAATGTCCAGTAATCTTTGGCATCCGGTTTGGTATAAGTTATTCCCAGCTGTTTCTTTCGTAAGGATGGACTGGGAACTCCCATTTGTGTCAATTGTTTGGCGATATAGCTGCGTTTGGTGCCGGAAAGAAATTCTTTAAATATGTATTGTACATAAGGTGCAGTTACCGGATCGATATCCAGGTTAGAGGGAGTATCCGGATTATAGAGATAACCAAATGGCGTAAAGGTCAGTTCCAGAAAACTGTTTGCCTTTTTTTGCCTGGCTGTGGCAGCAATGGAGCGTGACCGGGCATATTTATCCACCATGATGATCAGTTCCTCCAATTTTTTATAAGCACCGGGAACGGGTTCGGAATGCAGGCTGTCATAATTGTCATGGATGGAAATAATACGGATTTTCATCATGGCAAGGAGATTGAGAAGGTAATAACGGCTCTCTATATGGTCCTTTGCAAAGAGTTCAAAGCTGCTGACTACGATACAGTCATACTTGCCATTTTGAATTTCTGCCATCAGTCTGTAAAATTCCGGACGTGGGCTCTCCTGTTTCAATCGGCGGCTGTCCATGTAAATACCGGTAATCTGGACATCCGATATATCTGCCAGAAATAATTTGATTTCTTTAATCTGGGCAGAGGCAGTCGGATCCGGCTCATCCGGCTGAATAACATCCGAAAACTTGCGTCGGGCATAAAGAGCGGCCTGATAAAGTTTTTCTGTCGGGGGTTCGGATAAAAGCATGGGTTAATCCTCCTTTAATGGTTCGGTTCGGAACTGGTTGTCCGCAGATGGATCGTTATTTTCGCAGGATTCTGTGCTGTCTTCAGAATCTGCCGGATCGGAGGAAGTGTCCTCATATGTTAAGTGTCTGGTGCGAATCGGCATATAGAGGGTATTTAAAAAATCTTTTTTTTCTTCCTTCCTGGCTAATGTGATGGCAGGTGGCTTGTCGGGATACAGATCAATCCTTTCAACAATCTGTTTAAGCAATTCCTCGTCGGCGGCAAAATCTGGTTCTTCCGGAATGGAAGTATAGAGTGAAAGCCAGGGATTTGACTCAGAACAGGTTGCCCGGAATTTCCGAATCTGTATCAGTGCTGCCATAACCTGACGCTCGGAAATCCGGTTTTCTTCCTCCATCTTTTGCTGTCCCTCCAGGTATTCTGATTCGGAGAGCTTTTTCCCGTTATAACGGGCTTTCAGTCGATGGAAAGCAGACAGATTTTTCCGGACAGAATCGACCGCCTGATCAATCTGCCGTTGGAGGAAGTTCTCTACACGGATATATTGGACGCTTTTCGATTCTTTCGTTACCATATCCAGATATTTGAGAGCTTCCTTTCGCTCTGCGGCTACCAGAGGCTGGACAGAGGATAAAATCTCATCCAGCCGATAGAACCGGCTGGCGCATTTGCTTGCCTGCTGAAGGGAGAAACTGGAACAGGTATAGGCGATGAAGCTGGTGCCATCTCCGGTGAAAATTTCATTTTTGTGCATTGCCCGTCCGCATTCGCCGCATCGGAGAGCACTTCCAATGGAAAAATGGGTTTGGTTGGTGGCATTCTGGCGGACCGCTTGTTTCTTTGCGGTTCGGAGAGTGCGATCCTGTAGATATTTGAGGGAAGCACGTTTCATATCTTCCCTGGAAATCAACGCTTCATGATGATTTTCTTCTACCGTCGGGAGTTCTACACCTGCCGGTGCCGGTTCGCCGCTGTACAGATAAACGGCATCCCAGACTCTGCCGCTTAAAATCCAGTCGCCGGCATACATGGGATTGAACAGAATCTGGTTCAGGGACGCAGCGTTCCAGCGTTCCGTATCTTTACTGAGACGATCTTTCTGACCAAGTTGACGTTTACGCAGGGCGGGATTGGGTGCACCCTGCTCGTTCAATTGCTTACAGATTTGTGTCAGTGATCTTCCATCCAGATACTGATGGAAGATAAATTGTACATAATCGGCAACTTCTGTATCAATCATGACGAGGGCTGTGGAATTTGGATCATAGCGGTAACCATAGGGAATCCAGGTGGCAGTATAAACGCCTTCCGGAGGAATTTGATGTCTCCGGCCTCTATCTTTCTGCTTCATATAGTTTTACTCCTTCTTCTCTTTACTTTTTTCATTTTGATGTTTTTGCAGCTGTTCCCATACATCCTGATATTTCCATCGGATTTCATAATGCGTGTCATAAAGGAATATGGCATCTACAAAAGTGGTGACCATTTCACGGGAAAGTGCGTTGACATATTGAAATTCCTTTGCAGATTCTGTGATCATTTGCATCTCATGGGGAATGATTCCACTGTTTAGAGCTGCTTCCTGTGTCTTGAGGTTCTCGATTTTCTCATGGCAGGCATTTCCCTGCCGATTCAGCTGGGCTTTCCTCTTATGGTATTCCTCCAGAGAAAGAGTGCCTGCGGTATATTCTTCATAAGCATCCAGCTTGAGCTGTTTTGTCCGCTTTTCCTCATATTCTGCCTGAGCGATTTCTTTTTGATACTGTGCCAGGTAATCACTGGCAGAACCAGGCGCGTTTTTTCGCTGGGTTTGTTTCCAGGTGGAAGCAGCAAGCTGCAGCATGGGCTGAAGTGTTGAAAAAAGGATCTGTTCAATTTCGGAAGAGGAAAACTCTTTTTTCGGACACTGTGAATGTTCCATTACTGCATGACGGCAGAGAAAAACAGTTCCATTCTTTTCCCGAGGCATTGCCCGTTTACATACCCCGCAGCGAACAACTCCCTTTAAGATGTATTCTCGAGTTTGATGACGTTGCTTATGCGGACGGTAATTCGGAAGAAGCTGCTGCACCCTGTCGAAATCTTTTCGACTGACGATCGGAGGGTGAGCATCTTTTATTATGATCTGTTCTTCGGGTCTGGCCTTTCGGCGCTTCTTTGATCCTGGAATGATTGCTACATTTTTACGAAGAACCCGGTCTCCGCAATAGGCGGCGTTTCGTAAAATTGGAAGCAGCATGGAGGGCTCCCAGAGGGAATGCTCTGTTGACGTATGGGGTGTATTATGCAGGTTATTGTTGTAACGCTGGTTAAAAACAGCAGGGGTTGGAAGTCCTTCCGCATTTAAAATGTTAGCGGCTTCTTTCCGGCTCTTCCCAGCAAGCGTCAATTCAAAAATTCGCTGGACAATTTCGGCTGCTGGTGGGTTGATTTCAAAGGCAATCTCTTCTTTGGAGCGAAGATATCCGAAAGGGGCGGGGCCTTTGTAGGTTCCCTGGCGCATCCGTTGATGAAAAGCAGAAGTAATCTTCCGGGCAATATCTTTACTGTAATAGGCGTTGAGGACAGATTTCAGTACCATGCTCATGTTATCTTCAACTGTAGTGCTGCTGGCACTGTCATATCCATCATTGATTGCAATAAAGCGAACTCCCAGAAACGGAAAAACCTGTTCCAGATAATCTCCGGTAATAATATAGTTTCTGGCAAAACGGGACAGATCCTTTACGATAATACATTGAATCTGGCCCTGCCTGGTCAGTTCCATAAGACGCTGAAAATCCGGGCGTTCATCGTTTGTACCGGTGTAGCCATCGTCTACAAATTCATGGATGTTCCAGCCGGAAAATTCAGGATGGGTGTCAATATATTTTAAAATTAGATCCCGCTGGTTTTTGACGCTGTTACTTTCATCCTTAAAAGTACCGAGATCACCATCGGCTAAAGATAAACGGATATAGTAAGCAAGATTATTGGCCATTCGTAGTACTCCTTTCCCGGGAATTGTCGCTTCCCTCGATCTGTTTCAGTTCTTCAATACAGTTTTGCAGTTTATACATCCAGTCTGTGCATCCAAAGACAATCCGTACCTGATTGTCGTGCCATAATTCAATACGCTGAATCAGCAAGTGGACAGCACGGCTATCCAGCTCATCGGAAATACGGGCATTTAAGAAGGTATGCAGCCATTTGTTGTCTGGAGTAAAGTAGGTCGAAACATCTGTCAGACGTTGTTTGGCACGGGATATATCCCCTTCCAGCCATTTGGCCTCTTTTTCCAACTTTGCGATCTGCAAGGAGTATGTTTCCTTATCCAGAATACCGGAAGCGAGATCCTCAAAGGCTTTCTGCTTTTTGCCGGTAATGGCAGATTGTTTGGAATAAAGCATCTGTAAAGCTGCAAAGCGGCGGCTTTTCAGTTTCTTTTGTGCATCTTCCAGTGAAAGGCGTTTTAGAAATACGTCTGCATCAATGGCAAGTTTCAACTGTGTCTGCAGATTATAAAGTACGATGGTTTTCAGTTTGCCAAACTCCATTCGAAAAGGAGGATGACCGACATGGGTTCGGTTGGCAACACCGCTGCATTTGTAGTATTTTTGTCCGTCCTGATCGCCGGTTTTCATCAGACGCATGGGACGTCCGCATTCACCACAGAAAAGAATCGTGGAAAATGGATTGTCCGGGTTTTCAATCTGCCTTCGGTTTCTTTTGATACATCGATTGCGTTTTTCTGTCTGTGTTTTCAGATGTTCTTTGAGGGCCTGAAATGCTTCATGGCTGATATAAGCTTCGTGAGTATCGGGATAGATCATCCATTCTTCCTCTGGAATCATGCGTCCGTTGGCCGGGTCATATTTTCGGAAATAGCTTTTGTTGCTGACAAAATCACCGGCATAGGTCTGGTTCAAGACCATTTTCCGGATCACACCGCTGTTCCATATGGCAGGATAATCGGTTTCAGCATTCTTTTCCTTTTTGTTTTTTCTTTCATAATGTTGTTTAGGTGTCGGAACATTCATATCTGTCAGGTTCATGGCAATCTGATGGAAACTGACACCTTCCTGTGCCCATTGGAAAATCAGATGAACAAATGGAGCGGCCTCTTTGTCAATAACATAGTGTTTGGGGCCACGTGTACTCATTTCATACCCGTATGGTGGAGGTCCTAAATAGTGCGGCCCGTTTGCCCTTTTCGTATCAATGGTTGCTGAGATTTTTCTGGATATATCTTTACTGTAATAGTCATTGACAATATTTTTCATACTGACCAACATGGAATCGGGGTCGGAAGATTTGCTGTCATATCCATCGTAAATCGCAATAAATCGAAGCTGCAGAGAGGGAAAAACTTTTTGCAGGTAATACCCGGCATCCAGATAATTCCGTCCCAGACGGGATAAGTCTTTCACAACAATACAATTAATTTTTCCTGCCTTTACATCTTCCATCATGTGGTTGAATTCAGGGCGTTGAAAATTGGTTCCAGTCCAGCCGTTATCTTCATAGACTTCCGTCAGTTCCAGTTCCGGATGCTGGATCACATAGTCACGAAGCAGTGCAATCTGCGTTTCCATTGTGTCGCCATCCTCAATACCAAGATCTTTCAGGGAAAGCCTGGCATAGATTCCAGTCTTATAGCGTGGAGGCTCCGATGAAGGAAAGGATGGAAATACATCATTGCTTTTCTGTTTTTGTGCAGCCTGTGCCGGACGACGGCTTTTTCGTGCCATTCCTATTACCTCCATCCCTGATATTTAGAGCGGGAATAGAGGAAAGATACTGCTGTACCCGCTCTATCTGGTCGGCAAATTTAAAATGTATGGTCAGTGTTTTATTTTCATGTACTTCAATAAAATCAACCAGTTCCGCCAGCATGATCCGGTCCAGTTCGTTAATGGTATGATATCTTTTAAAGGCGTTGAGCCATTCGTTTTCGAGGGGCAGATTCTTCAGACCGTCCCGTTCCGCTTCAACATTTTGTTTTGCCTGGCGGGAATCCCGGATTCTGGAATCGTAGATTGCAGACAGTTCCTGATAATCCTCCCGGGAAATAATTCCCTCATTCAGATTTTCAATCAGACGGACTTTCATATTCTGATTTCGTTTAATTTCTTCATCCAGTCGGGCCAGCTGTACATCAAAGTGGTGTTTACTTTTTGGATCGTCTGGCAGGTTCTGGGCATATTTCAAAAGTCGTTCCATATCCAGGACAAGGTTGCATTGGTGTTTGATAGCAGCCAGAACAGCATCATAGAGCTGGCGTTCACTGATGATGTGAGAATTACAGCCGGATTTCCGTTTATAGCCGGAACAGGAATAGTAGGCATAAACGGTATCTTTATATTTCCTGCGGCTTCGGATCATGTTCATTCCGCAATCCCCGCAAAACAGAAATCCGGAAAACAGATAGAGCTGTTTTTCATCCGGAGAAATCCTTGTATCCCTCAGAAGGAGAGATTGGACCACATCAAAAACGTCTTTATGGATAATTGCCTCATGTGTACCTTCTACCCGGTCCCATTCTTCTTCAGGTTTTTCAATCAGCTTGCGAATTTTATAGCTGGGTGTAGTCATTTTTCCCTGTGTCATGACACCGACATAAATCTCATTTTTCAGAATGCGAAGTACAGACTTTGGAGCCCATTGTGCCTTTCCTTTGGTGCGAAAATTAGTGGAAACTTTCATCCCCATGCTGCGCTTGTATTCCATTGGGCAAAGGACTCCCAGACTGTTCAGACGTTCAGCAATCCGGTCAGCGGAAAGCCCCTGTATTTTCCAATAGAAAATTTGCTGAACAACTCCGGAGGTTTCCGGGTCGATAATCAGTTTGTTATGGTTTGCCGGATCTTTGAGATATCCATAGCACGCAAAGCTTCCAACATACTGGCCGTTTTTTCGTTTGATGGCAAGCTGGGAACGGACTTTTGTAGAGATATCTTTACAGTAAGAATCATTAAACAGATTTTTAAAAGGAAGGATGAACTGTTCAGCATCACTTTGTTTCCTGCCGGTGTCCATGTCGTCGGTAATCGCGATGAAGCGGACTCCTAAGAATGGAAATACCTGTTCCAGATATTTTCCTGCTTCGATGTAGTTTCTGCCAAATCGGGATAAGTCCTTAACGACGATGCAGTTGATACGCCGGTTTTTTACTTCGTCCATCATCCTTTTGAAATCCGGGCGGTCAAAATTGACGCCGGAATAACCATCATCTACAAACTCACCGACCAGTTCTAAATCTGGGTGGTCTGCGAGATAGTCTCGAATCAAAGCTTTCTGATTGGTAATGCTGTTGCTTTCATCCTTTCCGCCGTTACCGGCATCCTCGTCTTCTTTGGAAAGCCGGACATAAGATGCGCACAGCCAGTGTTGCCCGTTTAGCGGGGGGTGAAGTTCTTTAGAATAAAACAAGCCTTTGACCTCCTGATAACATAGTTGTGCTATCAAGAAACCAAAGGCTCCAGATATTTCTTTATTCATTTAACCCACAGTTTGATGATAGCACGGGAACCCGACTGTTGTCGAGCCTGGGTTTTACAGTTTTATAATTTGATTTTGCAGTTTTTACAGACTGGTATGTTCTGCAAGTTGTCGCTGACGGATAAATTGTTCCAATGCGTCTTCGAAAGTAACCGCTGTATCTGCGTAGGCGATTTTTACGACTACATTGCCGCAGCGAAAGCAATAGGGATTTCCAATCTGATCCAGGTAATCAGCCAGACGTTCAGGTAAGGGAAGACGGGTATTAACTGTAACATCAGCGATATCTGTCAGCTTGTCGGGATCTACCGTTTGGGGATCCACGTTTTTCATTTCAGCCAATATCATGACAATAAACTCCTTTCCCAAAATCAAAAGATTGCATCATAGGGCAGTCCCATTACTTCTTCAAAAATAGTGCGGAGTCTGCCAAGAATCACATTTTTCTTGTAGCGGATGGTTCCTTCCGAAACTCCTTCCATACGAGCGATTTTTCTCATGGAAATCCGTTCAAAAAATATGTAGTAAATCAGTTTGTAATCTTCAGCGGAAAGCCATCTCAGTGCTTCCATCAGATATTCACGGTTTTGTTCTGAGAACAGCATGGAATCCGGTTCTGTTCTGGAGTCACTGATGGATTCGTGGCGGAAAAGATGTCCCTTTTCATCCGGCTTTTCATGGTAAGAATGTTCAGACTCTACTTCATTGAGATAACATAATTTACGATAGGATCTGCGAATGACTAAGAGGTATTTGGGTTCAATTGTACCGTCATTAAATCCGTTCAGAATTTCTTTACTGATTTCGCCTTTTTCGTAGAGGTAGTAGGCCGTATCAGAAAGAAAGGCCCGTTTTAGTTCAGGGAGAATTTCCGAAGTCAGAAGCTGCGTACGAATCACTTTTAGCGTATCGTCAGAAAGCAGTTTCTTCTGGTAAAGTTTTTCAGCCTTTCCGATCAGTTTCTGCTGAACGAGTTTAAACAGAATTTCGGAAGGGACAGAACCACTGGCAATCAGATCGGTAAGGGAAACAGGAAGGATTCCCGTCCGGATCTGATCCAGTGCCCGTTTCATCAAACGTCTTTGACGGCAGAAATCAAAACAGGCATCATCGCCCTGCAAGGAAGAGATTTGTTCTTTGAGTTCTGCAGGAACGATTCCCTGATTCAGCAGAGATTCTGTTTGGGATGTAATGCTATAAGGAACGTTATCTACCCATACAATGGGGGTGTCAGATTGGTGTGTGACTGTCATGTTTGTCCTCCTTCCGCGAAAACAAACAGGCACAACCCATTCCACCCATTCGGTTTCATGGGAGTGTACCGGATTGCTTTCGCTGTTTTATGCGCATAATCAAGTGAGTGTGGAAGGGAGAATCCTCATCCCTTCTACCTGCAACCGTTTTGCGAGGAGGACTGCGTAAAAGAAATGCAGAAAAAATCAGAAAAGATAAAAAAAGAAAGAGCTTCCAGTAGCTGTGACACTTCCGAAAGTTCTTTTCCAGACGAAAAAAATATTAATAATTTGCGGCATAAAGTGTGAGAACGGTAAGAAAATAAGGAGCCATACGAGAGCGGGAAGCTAAGAGCAAGATTCGGCTTGTAATACATCTGTGTAATACGCAGAATGTAATACGCGAAAAACAGAGTTGTTTTTCGCCGCCGTCTCTTGCTGGGGATTCCGGTTCCCCAGTCCCTCGGTGCAGTGCCGCGGGCACTGGTGCTGAATGATTGTTTTGTTCATATAAAGATACCGAGATCATCCATTCAGCACAGGATTTTCAGACAGAATGCAAAGCAGTTCCACGTCTGAAAATGTCGCTGCCTTTTATGGCTCCGCATAAAATTCAGTGACAGAAAGGAGTCTTTTTCCATGAAGAAAAAAGCCATTTATCATCCCGAATACCGCACGCATGTTATAACGGTCCGCATGAACGAGGACGAGTGGCAGATGTTTCAGCAGAGGCTGCAGGATTCGGAGATGATGCAGTCTGATTTTGTCAGACAGGCTATCGCCACGGCAAAAGTGGATGTTCATATTCATCCGGTTTATGATAGTGAGGTTCTTGATCAGATTGCCGCTGAACTGGGGAAGATCGGCAGCAATATGAATCAGATTGCCAGGCATTTAAACCAGGGCAATCCTATGACAGCGCGGCTGTCAAAAAATCTGAACCATTGTTTTGCAGATTTAACGATGTTAAAAACAAAAATTGAGGAGATGGCAGGTGAGATGTGATGGCGGTTTTAAAGCATATTGCCAGTAAAAATGCGGACTATACTGCAGCGGAACAGTATCTGATTTTTCAGCATGATGAGAGTAACGGAAAACTTCTAATGGATGAGAGCGGATATGCCATGCTCAGAGAAAAATATATTTTGCAGGGGATTAACTGTGATGCTTCCGTTTTTGCAGCGGAATGTCGGAAAGCCAATCGAAAATATAAAAAGAATAAGAGTGAAAAAGAGATCAAGACGCATCATTACATCATTAGTTTTGATCCTGAAGATAAAGTCGAACCTGGCCTTACGATTGAAAAGGCACAAGAGATGGGAATGGCGTTTGCAGCGGAACATTTTCCAGGGCATCAGATGTTGGTGTGCGCCCATGAAGACGGACATAATGGAACAGGTAATATTCATGTTCATATCGTATTGAACAGCCTTCGGATTCAGGATATTGAGCCGCTTCCGTATCGACAACGTCGCTGTGATTGCCGTGCAGGATTCAAACATAATTGCACCAAAGATTTCATGCGATATTTAAGAAATGATTTGATGGAGTTCTGCCGGAAACAGGGGCTTCATCAGGTGGATTTGAACCGTTCTAATAGGAGAGTGACCAATGAAGAATACCGTGCCGGTAAACGGGGACAGGAGACACTGGATCGGGAGAATGAGGTTCTGATTCAGAAGGGACAGAAGCCGAAACGGACAAAATTTGAAACAGAGAAAGAAAAAATCCGGCAAGCAATTCAGAAGGCAGTTGCTGTCAGTCATTCGCCGGAAGAGTTCCAGAAAATCCTTCAGGAACAATATGGCATTCAGGTGAAGGAAAGCCGGGGAAGATGGAGCTATCTTCCACAGGGAAGGTTAAAACCGATTACCGGAAGAAAGCTGGGAGATGATTTTGAAAAAGAAGCAATCCTTGAAGCCATCCAACGAGAAAGGATGGTGCTGAAAACAGAGGGTTCTCTTTTGGGTGCGCAAAAAGAAAACATGCTAACTTTTGTCCATAGTGGACAAAAGTTAGAAACAGAAACAAAAGCCGATTCAACAATTGTAAATCAGATAGAGAAAAGTGATTTGAGAGAAGTCCTGAATCTTGGACAGGTGATTAATCTGGAAGAAAATGAGAAGGCAAAGAACAGTGAAGCCTATGCCCGTTGGATTAAGATCCATAACCTGAAGATTCAAGCAAAGACTTTCAGTTTTATGTCAGAGCATGGACTGTTGGAAGGTACTGAATTGGATGAGGAATATGCTCTTTTGACGAAGCGGTTTCGCCAGTGCCGTTCTCAAATGAAATCAACGGAAGCAGAATTAAAGGAAGTAAACCGATGTCTCCGCTTGCTGGGACAGTATTTCAAGGGAAAAAGCGTATATCGGGAATACTGCCGATGTGGTAAGCAGCCAGTTTTTCTGAAGGAGCATAAGGCAGAACTGGACTTGTATGAGACTGCTTCCAGAGAACTTCGCGCGATTTTTGGTGATAAAAAACTGCCTGGAGTGCGGGAACTGAAAGAACAAAAAGCAATCCTGCAGAGTCAAAAGAATGACCAATATAAAGTATTCAAAGAAGTCAGGGAACAATGGATGGATCTTGGAAAAGTGATTCAAAACAGGGACAGCTTTTTGAAAAAAATACCAGCGCAGCTTAGCGAAGAAAAGAAAACGACTGATCTGGGATAAGTCCCTTCGGAAAAAGAAGAAATTAAAAAATAAAGATGCTTTTAAAGGGGAAAATTGATGCGTTATAGGATAAGAGAAATAAAAATGCGTGCATAATGTCATCATTATGTCTAATAATCAATTAGTTTTCGAATTTGTGTGTCATAAATGTATAAGTTAAGGCGAATGTTCACAAATAGATATACATGGAAGCTCGTAAATAGTAGCGAAAAGCAATCGACAGAATATTAAAAAAGTGTTATAATGAGATGCTGGAGTGGTGTATTATATGCTGATTCTATAGGAAGTTTCTGGACTTTGAAGAAAAGATTCTAAAATGGCTTATAATATGGAAGAGCTTATATACACAGGTTCTTTTTTACGAGTAGTATGGTGGATTGAGCGTGTGAATATGAGCTGTTTTTATATACAGCAATATGCTACTTGGTGAATGTGCTGTTTTTGCAGACTTCGAAAGAGCAAAAATACTTTTTGATGTTTGTAGAGTGCGATTGTGGAGAACATGAATAGATTCACTCAGATGATGAATGGATTATAAAATAAAACTGGAGAGAATGTTATGACATTGACAAATTATTGGTGGTTGTTGATCTGGGTTTTTGTTGGCGGCGGAGCATTGATGATTTTTGTTCCGAAGCAGCGGGAACTGGTAAATGGAAAAAAAGTAGAACGATGGACGATGCCAGCTGCATTGATCTTGATTTTGCCATACATCTTGTGGGCAGGATTCCGACCAGATTCGTTTGGAGATACCGGGACATATCAGCAAGCATTTCGCGAGTGTGCTTCCTCGTTTGGCGAGATCGGTTCCTATCTTTCTGGCGTGACCAAGGATAAGGGATTTTATTTTTTGATGTCCTTGGAAAAATGCATCTTTGGAGATTCGGATACGATTTTCTTTCTCCTGTTAGCTGCATTTCAGCTGCTGATTATCATGTGGATGTGTAGAAAGTATTCGGAAGATTACTGGTTCAGCATTTTCCTGTTTATTGCATCTACAGACTACTTGTCTTGGAATTTTAATGGAATACGACAGTTCACAGCGGTTGTCATTGCTTATGCGGCTACACCTTTTATTTTGAAGAAGAAATATATTCCTGGTATTATCCTTATTTTGTTAGCATCTACTATGCACCAGTCGGCACTTTTGATGATTCCAGTAATCTTCATTATACAGGGAAAGGCTTGGAATAAGAAAACAGTATTTTGTATTTTAGCAAGTCTTGCTGTGTTACTGTTTGTCGATCAGTTTACCAATATCATGGATTCTATGTTGGCAGAAACACAGTATCAGAATGTAGTAAGCGATTATCAAGCTTGGAATGACGATGGAACCAATCCACTTCGTGTTTTAGTGTATTCTATTCCGGCAATTTTGTCGCTGATTGGATTAAAGTATATTCGTGCGGAGAATGACCCAATAATCAGCATTGCGACTGGAGCTAGTGCTATAGTTTGTGGACTCTACACAATTTCCGCCGTAACATCTGGACTGTTTTTGGGTAGGCTACCCATATATGTAAGCGTATGGTCGCAATGCATATTGTTACCATGGGAAATAAACCATATTTTTACCGAGCAATCTGCGCGTTTGATTAAAACTATAGCTGTAATTTGTTACTGCGTTTTTTTCTATTATCAGATGCATTTTGCCTGGGGGATTTTGTAAGAAGGACAAGATAAATGATTAGAGTTTTGCAAGTGGTTACATATATGGGCCGTGGAGGTCTGGAAACCATGCTGATGAATTATTATCGTCACATGGATCGTGATAAGGTACAATTTGATTTCTTAGTACATCGTGATTTTGAGGCGGATTATGATCAAGAAATCCTGTCCATGGGTGGGAAGATTTATCACGTTTCCCGTCTTATTCCGTGGAGCAGAGGGTATCGTGAGGAGCTGAAGCGCTTCTTTCGGGCACATCCGGAATATAAGATTGTTCATGTTCATCAGGATTGCCTCAGTTCTGTGGCACTGGAGTGCGCGAAGGAGTGCGGTGTTCTGGTGCGTATTGCGCATAGCCATAATAGTAATCAGGATAAGAATATTAAATATATAGTTAAACGGCATTATATGAAGCAGATTCCGCAGTTTGCAACGGATTTTTTTGCTTGCGGAAAGGATGCCGGGGATTGGATGTTTGTGGGACATCGGTATAAAATTTTGCACAATGCAATAAACACATCCGTCTATACTTACTCATCTGAGAAGGCGGTTGCTATTCGGGAACGGCTTCATGTGGGACAAAACTTGGTAATTGGTCATGTTGGACGATTTGATGCCCAAAAGAATCATACTTTCTTGCTGGACATTTTTAGCGAATGTGTGAAAATTGTGCCGAATGCCAGATTGCTTTTGGTGGGTGATGGTGAAGGAAGAACTCAGATACAAGAGAAAGCAAAATCCTTGGGATTGGAAGATAAAGTGATTTTCACAGGTGTTCGTAGTGATGTAGCAGATTTGCTTCAAGCGATGGATGTATTTGTATTTCCATCCTTGTATGAAGGTGTTCCGGTTACTATGATTGAAGCGCAGGCCTCAGGATTGCCATGTGTTATATCTGATGGTGTTCCGAAGGATTGCGTTATTACCTCTGGTTTGGTTACATCAATGAAATTATCAGATGTGCCGTGTGATTGGGCGAAACATATCGTAGCACAGTCGCACACAAAGAGAGAAAATCACTTGAGGGAAATTCAAGCTGCTGGGTATGACATCGTAACGGCGGCAAAAGAACTAGAGAATTTTTATTTGAAAAAATGTGGAGAATAATCGTAATGGCTTTTTTGACTGTTTTTACGCCGGCCTACAACCGTGCGCATACTTTACAGCGTACCTATGAGAGCCTGTGCAGGCAGGACTGCAAGGATTTCGTTTGGTTAATCATAGATGACGGTTCCAAAGATGAGACGTCAGAACTGGTGCGTGGCTGGCAGAAGAAAAAGAATGGATTTGAAATCCAGTATATCTATAAAGAGAACGGCGGAATGCACACAGCACATAATACCGCTTATGAGAATATCTATACGGAATTGAATGTTTGTATTGACTCCGATGACCGGATAGCTCCGGGGGCGGTGAAAAAGATCAGGGACGCTTGGGAAAAAGTCCGGGATAAAGGGTATGCAGGGATGATTGCATTGGATGCTGATTTTTCCGGGAACATCATCGGAAAAGGTTTTCCGGAGGGAATGGTTGACACTACATTGGGAGGCTATTATGCCGGCGGCGGTGCAGGGGATAAAAAGTTGATCTATCGCACCGATGTTATCAACAGTGTTCCACCCTATCCCGTGTTTCCGGGGGAACGGTATGTAGGTCTGGTTTACAAATATACCCTGATTGACCAGAAGTATAAGTTGTTTGTTTTGGACGAAGTGGTGTGCGAAGTAGAGTATCAGGCGGATGGCTCTACAGGAACCATGTGGAAGCAGTACCTTAAGAATCCACAGGGCTTTGCTTTCCTGAGAAAAGTTGCAATGCAGTATCCCACCAGTAAAAAGCGGATGATTCAGGATTGTATCCATTATTGTTCCAGCAGTCAGATTGCAAGGAATAAGTACTATATTCAGGAGTCGCCCAGAAAGCTGCTGACGGTTTTATGTACACCGCTAGGGTGGCTGCTGACGGCGGTTGTTAGGAATAAGGCAAAAGAAAATGGTTGACAGTAATAGAATCGAGGTTGATAATCTTGCAGACAGACATCTACATATATGACTATTACCGAATGACAGGAGAGGAATATCAGGTTGGTTTAAAAGTTTAATGCATCGGTTTGCTGCTCATAATCTTCAATTTGCGTTTTGGTATAGGAAGTATCAAAAGACACAGAGCGTGATAGCTCGCGTAGCACTTTATTGGCTTTCTAGAAAATATGGCTTGGAGATTTCACCGAAGGCACAGATTGGGAAAGGATTGTATCTGGGACATCCATATAATATAACTGTTGGAGAGGAAGTTGTTCTTGGAAACAATGTAAATCTTCATAAAGGATGCACTATAGGGCGAGTGAATCGAGGGAATATAGGTTCTCCGCATATAGGAGATAATGTGTATATTGGAATCAATGCAACTGTGGTTGGAAACATTCATATAGGGAGCGATGTCCTGATTGCGCCGAATAGTTATGTGAATTTTGATGTTCCCGATCATTCCGTTGTTATTGGAAATCCTGCAGTGGTACATCACAAAGAAAATGCCATAGAGGGGTATGTCTGCTTCAAGGTTTAGGCATAACATGTATATTGTCTAACAGTTTCTATAAAAAATAGGAGAAGCAGAATAGTATAGGAGCTTCCTGTATAATTCAAATATAAGGAATTCCAAGAAAGAAGGTTGAGAAAAAAATACCTCAGAGTAAAATAAGATTACTGACTTTGAGCGGTTAGTAAAAAATCTTATTGAACAGAGA
>Ga0129308_1000999_pt1 | contig 33926 bp, 20 predicted proteins | sample L827metagenome_FD_94440 | JGI IMG/M metagenome (GOLD analysis project Ga0129308, IMG submission 94440) | Ring-tailed lemur group fecal microbial communities from Wisconsin, USA - L827 metagenome | ecosystem: Host-associated > Mammals > Digestive system > Large intestine > Fecal | place: USA...
GGCCTTGTCCGAACTTTACTCGAAGTGGTTGCGTGAAAAGAAAATAGATAAGAACAGTGATGCCGCACTCGATTTTGCTCTGGAGTTAGGATTAATAGCTGAACATACACAGGGTGTTGATGTAAAAACACATCTCCATAATTGGGATAAATATGATATGGATCTTTTCCTTCCGGCTCGTTCTACCCCTCCTTTCCAAAAGGCAGAAGCATCGTGGAAAGAGTTGGACGATTATATTTATAGTGCCATCCAATACCTGCCGCACGATTTGCAAGCAGAGGCGTTGGCTAAAATGAAAGAGATCGATCATCCGTTTGTGCCTTCATTTACGGAAAAAGCCCAATCTATATCTTCTGCTCCTTGGCAGGCCGCAGTATTGAAAAATGGCGTATTGAAGATCGAGGGGCTGTCGTACCAAATGTATGATGCAGCCGACTATGATCATTATCTGGATAATTATTTACGTGCTCATTATGGATGGGCCTTGGCTGATATAGGCAAACCGGAATTGGATAAGTCGAAGGCTGTAAGTATTTCTCTTTTGGCGAAGGTTGTCAAACAGGAGGTTCGTAATGATAAAAAAGGGCTACGAACGGTGAGTGAACTTGCTTTTCCCGAGCGTCCGGAAGTCGACCGGCGGGTATATCCTGAAAAGATGTATGTGGATGTATTGGAATATAAGAATGGCAAGAAAGCAGAAGTTGCGTTGACAATAAAGGGGAAACCTGCGGTTCGCTTGCCGGAAGCTTATTGGTTATCTTTTAATACAGATGATATCCTTTCAATTGTAGCAGAAAAGGTCGGTGAGCGTGTTGATCTGTTTGATGTGGTAGAAAAGGGAAATCGCCAGCAGCATGGCATCGACCGTTATGTGGATCTAGTGACTTCTTCTGGAACGATCCGTGTATGGAGTCAAGAGGCATTCCTTGTGAATGTAGGGGAAGCCAGGGGTATCAACTACTCTTTGAACTACCCTAATAAGAAGGGTGGTATCCATTTCTGTCTGAGTAACAATCTTTGGAATACCAACTTCTGTATGTGGAATGAAGGATCGTTAACCTATCGGTTTATGATTGAACGGATCGATTAAAAATGAATTATAATAAGAATAATAGATGACGAAATATATAAGAAAAACAGGATGGCTTATTTGGGGATTAATTGGTTACTTGACTGCTTTTTCTCAAATAAAACCTATCTATCAGGATGTAACAAAATCAATAGATGAGCGTATAGAAGATGCTCTGTCTCGTATGACTTTGGAAGAGAAAGTGAGGTTACTTCATGCTAATGGAGGATATCGTTCTTGGGGTGTTCCCCGCTTAGGGATACCGGATAATAACCCGACTGACGGTCCTGTCGGCTTGCGTCCGGAGATGCGCTGGGAAAGTTGGGAAGATGCTAAAGCCAATAATGATTTTTGTACAGCATATCCATCTCTTATTTGTTTAGCTGCAACATGGAATCCGGAAATGGGACATTTGTATGGAAAGTCATATAGTGAGGAGGCTTTGTATCGAAACAAGAATATTATATTAGGACCGGGAGTGAATATTTACCGAACTCCTTTGAATGGACGGAACTTTGAATATATGGGGGAGGATCCGTATTTGACGTCTCAAATGGCTGTCTCCTATATTCAGGGTGTCCAGTCTAATCACGTGGCTGCTTGTGTAAAACATTTTGCAGTAAATAATCAGGAAACGAATCGTATGAATATTAATACGATTGTTGATGAGAGAACTTTGCATGAAATTTATTTTCCGGCTTTTAAAGCGGCGGTACAGCAAGGAAACGTTTGGACTATTATGGGAGCCTATAATCAATGCAACGGGCAACATTGTTGTCATAATCAATATTTGTTGAATGATATTCTTCGTAAAGAATGGGGATTTGACGGGGTGGTTATTTCCGATTTTGGAGGTACTCACAACACGAAGGAAGCCATTTACAATGGTTTAGATATGGAGTTTGGTACTAGTTTAGGTTCAATAAAGGCTTTTGAAAATTACTATTTGGCAGCGCCTTATTTAGATTTATTGAGGAAAGGGGAAGTGAGTGAAAAGGAACTGAATGAAAAAGTTAGAAGGATTCTGCGTATGATGTATCGTACAAATATGTCGGTAGATCGTCCCTGGGGGTCGCTTGCCTCTCCTGAGCATGCAGGGGATTCTCGAAAAATAGTAGAAGAAGGAATTGTCTTATTACAAAATAAAAAGAATCTGCTTCCTTTGGATATAACGAAACTAAAGAAAATACTGGTGGTTGGTGAGAATGCGATCAGAACGACAACTAATGGAGGTGGTTCTTCTGAAGTGAAAGCAAAATATGAAATGTTACCTTTGGCCGGTATCCAGAATTTGGTCGGTGAGCAAGTAGAAGTGGTTTATCAAGCAGGTTATTCTTCGAAGGGGGGAACATCTGGTGATAGCTTAAGAATGGAGGCTGTTAAGGCTGCAAAAAATGCAGATGTCGTTTTGTTTATTGGGGGATTGAATAAGGGCCCCTGTCAGGATAACGAAAGTACAGACCGGAAGTCTTACGGGTTGCCTTACGGACAAGATAAATTAATAACAACTTTGACTTCTGCCAATCCTAATTTAATAGTAGTGATGATAAGTGGTAATGCTTATGCTATGCCTTGGGTTAAAGAGGTTCCGGCAATTGTTCAGGCATGGTATGGAGGAACAGAAAGTGGAAATGTAATAGCCTCGGTTTTGTTTGGAGTTATTAATCCTTCAGGTAAATTACCGTTTACATTTCCGGTACGTTTGGAAGATAATGCGGCTCATGCATTGAATGCCTATCCTGGGGATGGAAAGACGGTAGAGTATAAAGAAGGTATTTTTGTCGGTTATCGATGGGCTGAAAAGGAAAAGATTAAACCTCTTTTTGCATTTGGGCATGGTTTGAGCTACACGACATTCAAGTATGGGAATATTACGGTTGATAAGAAAATCATAAAGGAAACAGATCGGCTAACTGTAACTATACCTGTTACGAATGTGGGTACCCGGGATGGTGCGGAAATCGTACAATTGTATATTAGTGATAATGAAGCTTCTCTTCCTCGCCCGGTAAAAGAATTGAAAGGATTCCGAAAAGTCAGATTAGCTCCTGGCGAAACCTGTAATGTCTCTTTTGTCGTAGATAAAGAGTCATTGAGTTTTTATGATCCGGTGAAACATCACTGGGTTGCCGAATCTGGTAAGTTCCAGGCAATGATCGGTTCGGCTTCGGATGATATACGTGCGAAGATAACATTTGAATTGAAATAAACAACGGGTGAACTGAAGATGGGGTTGGGACTGGCCTGGACGGCTAACCGGTTCGCCCTTTTCAATTTCAGTACAAAAGAGAATGGAACGGACGGATATGCCGATTTCAATTGGTTCCGTTTTAGTGGTAAATAAGTAAGGTTAATAAAATGAATAAGAATAAGAGAAAGATCTGTAAAGTATTGCTGTTCGCGTTACTTGCCGGATTAAACTGGGCCTGTTCGAAGAATGAATCTCCCCGCATAAATTTGAATATGAATACGGACTGGGCCTTTTACAGAGGGGATATGCCGGACGGAGAAAATCCGGCTGTCAGCGATTTAGCCTGGATGCCGGTTGCACTGCCCCATGTGATGCAGCTGGAGAAGAAACATTGCGGAGGAGACGTTATTTACGACGGTGTAGGTTGGTACCGGCGTTATTTCAAGCTGCCGGAAGTATATAAGGATAAACGTATCGCAGTCTCTTTCGAAGGAGTGATGACTGCCTGTGACCTGTTCGTCAACGGGAAAAAGGTGACGGAACATAAAGGGGGATACGTCGGTTTTACGGCGGATATTTCCGACTATATCGACTGGAAGGGGAATAACCTGCTGGCGGTACGGGTTTCGGCAGAATATGACTCGTTGACTCCTCCGGGTAAACCGCAGGACCGGCTCGATTTTTATTATTACAGCGGAATTTACAGGGATGTGAATATGATCGTATCGGATAAATTACATATCACGGATGAGCTGGAAGCCGATGTGGTGGCAGGAGGCGGTCAGTTCGTCACATTTCCGGAAGTCAGTAAAGAGAAGGCTTTGGTGCAAGTACGTACAGACCTGAAGAACGGTCATTCCGAAAGTCGTGCAGGGAGACTTGTCTCTCTGTTGAAAGACAGGAATGGAAAAGTCGTAGCGGAACAGGAAGCTCCTTTTACCCTGGAAGGCCATGAAAGAAGGCCGGTCGTACAAACCATCGAGGTGCAACGGCCTGCACTCTGGCATCCGTACGATCCGAACCTGTATCAGCTGGAAAGCCGGGTATGGGTAGGAGATACGGTAGTGGATGTCCGGACCGAGACGATCGGGATCCGTACCATACGCTATGACCGTGACAAAGGTTTCTTTATCAATGGCGAACATCTGTATCTTGTGGGAGCCAACCGTCACCAGTCGTTCCCGCATGTAGGGGATGCAGCTTCCAACTCCATGCAGGAACGGGATGTGATCGATATGAAGCGGGGCGGATATAATGCGGTCAGGGCGGCCCATTATCCGCAGGATCCTGCTTTCTTGGCCGCCTGCGACAAATACGGGTTACTGGTGGTCGAATGTATTCCCGGCTGGCAGTATTTTAATGAGGCTCCCGAGTTTACCGATCGGCTTTGCCGGGTGGCAAGAGAAATGATCCGCCGCGACAGGAATCATCCTTCGGTGATCTTGTGGGAGACAGCTCTGAATGAAACGCATTACCCGTTAGAGGTAGTCAAGTCGATCTACGAAATCGCCCATGAAGAATATCCGGGCGACCAGATGTACACGTCTGCCGATTACTACAGTCATGAAGAGACGGAGCCTTATTACGATGTTTTCTACAAGCAAGTCGGACGTTTCCCGAAAGACGGAAGCGTGATGAGCAACTATCTCGAAGACCAGATCGCGGTCAAGCCGCTTTTCACCCGCGAATGGGGCGACGGGGTGGGAGAGAAACCGCGTGTGCGTCTGGATGAGAACGAGGAAGAACAGATGCGCCAGTGCCGCGGACGTTACCGGCAACTGATCGGTAAAGGGTATTTCGACTGGTGTATGCTGGATGCGAATCCGCGTATGGGTGGTCATTTCCTGTGGAGTTATAACGATTATAACCGGGGAGCCGAAGAGTACACGATGTTTTGTGGCGTAGTCGATGTGAACCGCTATCCGAAGTTCAGTTATTATATGATGCAGAGCATGCGTCCGAAAGAGATTTCTCAGCCGGGGCTTTATGAGGGGCCGATGATACATATCGCCTCTTTCAACTCTTCGGAGAAATATATAACCTCGACAACCGACATTCCTGTCTTTTCGAATTGCGATGAGGTCCGTCTTTTCCGGAATGGGCAACTGATCGGACAGCAGGCGCGTAAGGAGCAGATGGAGACGTATGGGGCAGTGATCGAAAAGGGAGGAAGCCCGTTTTACCTCTTCAATGCCGACGGTTATGAGAGCGGTGAACTGAAGGCTGAAGGACTGGTGGATGGGAAAGTAGTTGCCATTCACACGGTTCGTACTCCGGGTACACCCCATCATGTGGAAGTGATCGTTCCTTCTTATCCGGTCCTGCCGGTAGCTGACGGCAGCGATATGATTCCTGTCTATTTCAGGATCTGTGACGAAAACGGTACGTGGGTGAACTCTTCCGATGCGGAGATAGAGATTACAGTTTCCGGCGAAGGAACGTTGATCGGTGACGGCATCCGCCGGATCGGCATTAATCCCCAACGGGTGGAAGGAGGCATCGGTTTTGCTTTTGTACGGACTACGCGGAGAGCGGGAGAGATCCGTATCCAGGCAAGTTCGGAAGGATTGGCCGGAGGTATGGCAAAAATAAAGACCTGTCCGTTCGAAGGCGAATACCTGCCCGATGGGGATCACGCTTCTTTTACAGGTGATGAAGAAGACGGCGTAGTGGTTAAACCGACCCGCTGGGACAAACAGATACTCCAACGTCCGGTGGCGGAGATCGCAACGATTGACGTTACTTCCACGCAGGACGGCTATCCGGAGTCGAACATTGCCGATGGGGATGATTTCAGTTGGTGGATTGCTGGTGAAGACGCTTTCCCGCAGGTTATCACGTTGGCTTTGAAGGAACCGACTGATATTATCGCCGGTCGTATCCGTTTTCAAAAAGACAGTTCTTCGTATAAACACCGGGTCGAGGTATCGGAAGACGGGACATCCTGGGAGCCTCTGTATGAGCGCGAATGTACCGGATGGGACTTCAAGCCTGTACGGATGAAGAAGAAGCTGAAGTATTTCAGGATAACGGTGGATGGTGCTTCGGAGGGACGTGCCGGATTGGCTGAGGTGGCATTGTATAAAGAAAAGGACTAAGCAGATATAAAGAAGAAGAAACAATGAACAGGTTGTTATGTCTCGGGGCATTTGTATTGGTTACAGTTGTCGGTTGTGCAAGTCCGCTTCCCTTGAGGGAAGCACGGGCTTTGCCGTCCGTGTACCGTTTGAGTAAGGCAACGGTCGGCGAGGTGCTGGCCGACAGTGCGGAGGTAGTGAACAGTACGGTCGAATTCGATTTGCTCCCTCAAAATTCGGCAGCCGAAGTCGGCGTCCTGATGCGTTATGCCGATAAAGACAGCTGGGTGTATGTCGGATGCGATAAAGCGGCCGATTATCTGGGTTTTGCTTGCTGGTATGTGGAAACTCCCGACGGTAAAACGGAGATTGCCCGCGACATCTCCAAATTGTATGCCCATTACCGGCGGCGTATCAAGGTGACTTGTGTGGGCCAGACAGTGACTGTTTATGTGGACGGAGAACAAATTGCGCATAGCCACATCCCGTATCTGACGTTACGGCCGGGGAAAACCGGTTTCCGGGTAAAGGAGAAGGGCGATGTAGAAATAAGTAATATCGTTTGTAAAACGGTGCAGGCGCCGGAGTGGGCACCTGCGGATAATAAGGGCAGTTATAAGTTGTCTTCGTCCCGGATGGAGGTACGGTTGAATAAAAATTTCCCATCTGTTAACGGCTATACATGGAAAAGCAACGGAGCGGCGTTGGACGGTCAGCCATTCGATATAAAACATATTGTGTTGAACGGTGACCGGTATTTGCCGGAAGTTTCTTCCCGTCAGGAGAAAGACAGGGTAGTCTACGTGTTGAAGGTGAAAGAGATCGGGGTTACCGTTACGGTCGCTTGCGAAGTGGCTGATAATATCCTGCAATTTGCCGTGACCGGCATAGACGAGCAGGGAGATTTTAAAGTGAAGACACTTGCTTTCCCGGATCATTTCCTGGTATCCGTTCCCAATAGCCGGAGGGAGGCTTGCCTGGCGGTGGCCAACTCGGTCCATTCCGACAGTATCTATCCGCTGCGTGAGAAAACAGTCGATCCTGTCGGCCGGTACGGTACCCTTCTGATGCTGAACAGCGACCGGCTGGCGGCAACCCTCGAAAGCAATTCCTTGTATAACGTCCGCCAGTTCGTATTCCAATCGGTTCCGCTTTCCGGAAAGCAAATAACGGGAATCTGGGGGAATGAATGGATTTACAGGGGACACGACGGCCGGGTAACGGAACTTCCTTATATCAAGGTGGTCCTGACAGACGATTGCAACGGCGATAACAGGATTGACTGGCAGGATGGGGCGATGGCTTTGCGGAAAGTATATCCTGAGCCTTACGGAGCTGAGATGTTGCGTAACTCGTATGCTACGATCACCATGAATTTTGCCAGTTGCGCCCAGTATCCTTTTTTGCGGCAATTGGACAATATCAAGAAATTCTACCTGGCGACTGATGGTTTCGGGCAAATGCTGGAATTGAAAGGCTACCAGAGTGAAGGACACGATAGCGGTCATCCCGATTATGGTGGTAATTACAATAGAAGGGCCGGGGGATTAAAGGATCTAACCCTGTTGACCCGGGAAGCCAAAAAGTATAATGCGAATATAGGTGTCCATATCAATCATAGTGAATCGTATCCCGAAGCCCGGGCTTTCGATGACCGGATCGTGACCGATATACCGGGTTGGAGCTGGCTGGACCAGGCCTATCTTATCAATAAAGAGGCGGATATGCTGGACGGAACTTTCGAAGCCCGGCTGAGCCGGTTAAAGTCGGAAGTGCCTGATCTGTCTTTTGTCTATCTCGATACCTATCGTGAATATCGCTGGTTGGCTTATCGGACAGCTGAATTGTTCAATGGCAACGGTTGGGCCGTCTGGACGGAAGATGCGGATGTGTTCGACCGTGAAGCCGTCTGGATCCATCATAATCCGGAGGCCAAAAGTTTGATCCATCGTTTTGTACATCACCGGTTCAGAGACGGCTATGCTGCACATCCGGCTTTATTGGGCGGGTATAGCCGGAGTGCGGAAATCGGTTTTATGGGCTGGCAGAAAGGCCGTGATTTTTCGGGAGTGATCCGCAGCTTTTTCTTGAAACAACTGCCTTACCGTTATCTGATGCATTTTCCCGTCATGCAGTTGGATTCAGCGCGGGCCGTCCTGGAGAGCGGGCTGGAAGCTTACGGTGTAGACAAGAATAGTACTGTTATACGGCGGGGCGATCAGGAAATAATGGCAGGGGGAGCCGTTTTCATCCCCTGGGACCCTGTGAAAGAAGATAAGATTTATCATTATAACGCACAGGGAGGAAAGAGATCCTGGGTATTACCGTCGTCCTGGGAAAATACGAAGGAAGTGTATCTTTATCAGTTAAGCAGCGAAGGTCGCAGGTTGGCGGGAGTACTTCGGGTAAATGGCGGATGCGTTGAGATCGAGGCCGCTCCTGAAACCGGTTATGTCCTTTATAAGGAAGCGACCGGCGATTCGCCTGATCCGGGCTGGAGTACGGGTAGTCCGGTAAAGGATACCGGTTTCGATAGCCGTTCTTTTCGGTACTGGACAGCGACAGGTGACGACGATGCTGTTTCTGTAGAAACGACAGGCTACGGGCAGGATTATCTGTCGGTAAAAGGAATTTCTGCCGGAGGCGTTTGCCAGGAAGTCGGAGGGATGATTCCCGGGAAAGAATATGTAGCCTCCGTTTGGGTGAATGTGACCGGAAAGAAAGAAGCGGTACTGGCTGTACGAGTAGGTGGTTCTTTTGTTAAAAAAGTAGCTGTCGATGAAAGTCGTGTGATGAATTATACGGATAATACGGATCGTTTCAGAACGACCTGGCAGCGATTGAAACTTCCTTTCCGCATGCCGGAAGGGGAAAATAGTCTGACTTTGTCATTGACGGGAGGTGCGGCGGTCGGCGATACCTGCGCGGTTGCTTTCGACGATGTGCGCATTGTTGAATGTCCCCAGACACAGAAGGCCGGATACGATTTTTTTGAAGATTTTGAACAGGTGGATGAAGGATGGGGTCCTTTTATAGCCTGTCAGCCCAGTGCGTTTACCACACACCTGTCAGAGCGGCACGATGTTTACACCGGCAATACGATCGACGGCGATTGGTCGTTGGTAACCTGGAGGGAGAATAATGGTGAAGTGTATCGTACTTCGCCGACTATGATCCGTTTTATCCCGGAACAAAAATATGAGGTGACTTTCGATTACAAAGTCGATGTCAGTGGCGTATATAAGGTTGTGGGCAAATCACTCTCGACCGGCGAAAAAGTTTTTTCATACGATTTGAACCGTTCCGGAAAATGCCGGGTACGTTTTGTCACACCGGCTTGTAATGATTTTTATATTGTGATGGAGAAACAAGGGAACGGACAACTGGTGATCGACAATTTCGGAATAAAGGGTTTATTATATTGATATGAGCCGGAACCGATCGTATTTTTTATCACAATCCTCGATGGAATGGCCCTTTTTGGCGACTCTATAGTGACAAATGCGGGATGTTGCCTGTCATGACTGCATTGTCACTATATTGTCAACAAAATTAAGGTTATTGTCTTATTTCTTCCTATACTTTTGTCGGCTGGTTTTTTGAAGGCGTGAGGAGAGAGCGGCTTTCTAAAAATAAGTCGATCATGGAAGAACAGATTACTCATCTTTGCGGTGGTTATTACCGCTCGTTTGCCCGGTTCAAACGCCAAGTGGAAAAAATGGAGGACAGCCGCAGGTTCATCGAAGAATGTGCCCATTTCCTCACCAACAATCCGGATTCTGGCGGCAATGAACTTAAGGAACGGTTCACGCGTCTCTTTTTTAAAGCCTACGGCAAGATGCTGGCGGGCGACTGCGGATGCTCGAACCTGGTGTACGATTTTCAACGTATCCGAGTTGTCGAACAAGACTTTTTTCTGGATATGATGCGGGCAGCCGTCGAGATCGGCATACTCGATTGCTCGCACGACGAACTGGCTGCCGTGCTTTATGCAGGATACAGGACACGGTTTGCGTTAAAAACAATTAAAAACAGGCTGATAATAGAGACCTCCGGGGGCAAAATATTGCAGGAGGCATTGGAGAGAACCTTTGGAAAATATTATTCTGCTAGTAAATCACATAAATAGTAAATAAAAAGTCAAACAAACAGGCCGCTTCTCTCCGAATGTCATATGTACCTGCGAAAAAATACCCCGAATCCGTATCTTTCACTTTCCTATCTTTGCCTCTGTGATCTTTTGAAAATCGGACGGAGTCCTTTATAAGGTATTTATAATATAATATTTATTATATATATAGAGAGACCGGCAATCGTCCCACCTTTGTCCCGCAAGTATTTTTGAAAGACCGGTAAGTGGCAGAACAGCAAATATTTATATAGGGTGAATTTTGTCCCGCTCTTGTCCCACGGATTGTCCCGGACGGAATGGGGTTTGTTTAACTAAATTGAAAGATATGAAAAACACGGAAAATCAAGGTATTATACCTGAAAAAAAGGGGAAAGGCTTCCTGCGTGTCCCCAACAGTCTCCTGTTCGACAAGAGCCGGATGTTGTACGGCATCCACCGGGCTTCGGAGGCGATCCGCCGGAAAGGATTCGCCTACCTTACCGAAGGCTATAAGGATGCGCTGGCCATGCATGCGGCAGGTTTCACCAATACGGTGGCGTTGGGAGGGACGGCTTTCACGTCCGGGCAGGCAAAAGAATTGCAGCGTTTTTGCAATCGTGCGGTGCTCTTGCTCGATAACGATCCCGCCGGGCAGGCTGCTACTGTCCGCCTGCTGGAAGAACCGCCCGGAGGTCTTTCCCTGGGCAGCCTGCGCCTGGTGTCGGCCAAAGATCCGGATGAGCTTTTCCGCCGCCTGGGACGTGAGGATTTTATCTGTTATATGGAATTGCTGACGGAAATGGCCGGGGCCGGAGAATGCCGCCTGCTGGCTTTCTGCCTGAAGCATCCGGCAGTGGCTCCGCATGTGGAACGGATGCTTGAAGAGGACGATCTGGCATTCGCGGGCGAGACGTACCGTAATCTGCTGCGTTTCGTGTCGCTCCGCCATCCGTTAGCGGTATTGCCGTCCCGCGAACGGATGTTGGCGGAGATACTTTCGGGACAGCTTCCGGACTTGCCGTTGCCGCCCGGTGTGCCCGCTTCGATGTTGAGTGAGCCGGAAGAAACGATCTGTCCGGACCTGGCCGACTATTTCCGCCTGGAATATTACGAAGAACGCCTGTTGTCCGACACTTCCCGCCTGACGGAGCAGTTGAAAACAGCCCCTGCCGAAACAGCCGACAAAACCGCCTCCGCCTCCCGCACCGCCCTGCTGGCAACACTCTCCTCTCATATCTCCCAACTGGTCCGCCTCACCGAAAGCCTCGCACGGACACCGGTGATCGAGGAGAGGTGGCTGTAGTTTCAGGAAGTACTGGTCAGGATGGATATTAGCAAGTAGACAGACGCTTGGCCGTGTTTTGTATTTTCTCGCTGATATCCATCAGGGCATTTGCAAACCGTTGCTGTTCCTCAGGTGTGAACTGTGCTGGTTTACCATTGACAGTCGCACCGTTGATCCGTTGATAAAGCCAGCTTCGGCTTTTTCCAAAATATTCCTGAGCGATCTGGGATAGGGATAGATAATTATCCACTCCGCTTAACAGCACTTTCATTTCGGCTTCTTTTTTGATTTCTTTTGCTTCGGCGACAGTTTGTCTGGCGGATGTAAGAAAAACCTTACGGAAAGTTTTGCGTTCCTCCGTACTCATCTCTGCCAATAGACGGCTCATCTTTTTATCAAAAGCGATTTTCTCTGTCTCTGTTTTCAATGATCGAAATTCGACCATTAACTCTTTCAGTTTCTTTTCTGCACTCATATTCTAGTTCTCCTTATTAGCAAATTGACCAGACAGAGAAGGTTCCGGTGTAGAACCCCCTCGTCTGTTCAACTCTGGAGCTTTTTTATTTGACCGCTTAATTCGATGTACTCATCAAGCATCTCGTCGATAGCTTCCAGTAGTTCCGTTTCTGTTGCCATCTCCTCGGCCAGGATCATGGAAAAGAAGCGGGAATGGAATTCTAATTCGCCAATTAGTTCTTCCATTCGGGCCTTTAGCCCGTCGGGCGTCATCATGATAACACTACAAAGGTAATATTCATTTGCATATTATAAAATATTCATTTGGATATTTGTGAGTTAAAAATGATCAACCATCCTACCGAATACCGACAAACGCGGACAACCGGGGACTGTGCCGGACATCGGCGGACCCGGCGGTTACGGGCGGAGGTATCTTTACGATGTAATATTACAGGAGAGAATAAACAGATTCAGTAACTTTTAATTCGTAAAATTATGTCAGTAAAGTATCGATTGGTATTGAGGAAGGATATGACTAAAGGAGCGGCAGCCGATGCAAAGCTCTTCTATGCGGCCAGCAGTTCGAACGGGATGTGCGACACGGCTACCCTTTGTGATATTATTGCCGACCGTTCGGCAGCTACCCCGGGCGACGTGAAGCTGGTGCTCGACGGGGTGTTGTTTGTGGTGAAACAGAAACTGCTCGACGGGCAGACCATACAGTTGGGGGAACTGGGTTATTTCATGGCCGTGCTGGGAAGCAAAGGCTCGTCCATGAAAAAGGATTTTAAACCGGAAATGGTCAGACGGCCCCGTGTTGTCTTCCGGCCCGGAAAGGCGTTGCTCGAGCTGGCGAAGACGAAGCTCAAGGTCGAGCGCATGATGCTCGATAAGAACGAGGACGAGAAGGAAGAGGGTGGTGGCGACCGTCCTGAGATCGAGTAGCAAAACCGGTAGTTGTCAGCTACCGGGAGGCCCCAGATGACGGAAGATACAGGTAGCCTGCTTCGGTGTCAGCAGCTTACGGCCCGGTTTCCAGCCGTAAGCGGTTAGCTGGGTTACCAGTTCCTTGCTGAACATGATCCAGCGGCGGAGCTGCCGGGCGGCACTCTCGGGTTTGATGTTCGGGAAATAGAGGATCGCCAGTTCTTGGTAACCCCACGCATGTTCATTCTCCGGAATGTACCGGTCTGCCTGTTCTTCTGTTGTCATGACTTATCGTATCAGGGATGATTATCTACTCCAAATGTAGTAAAAATTCTTTGATATTCAAGTGTTTTAAATGATTTATTCACCGTCGTAAGATAATTTTCCATGACAAAATATGAATTTGTAAAACGTTTCCTGCCGGAGGCGCAGGCGGCTGAGAAATTGTTCCGTATCAATGCGGTGGTCATGCTGGCCCAGGCAGCTATCGAGTCGGGCTGGGGCGAGAGCAACCTGGCGCGGCTACATCATAACTTGTTCGGAATTACCGGCTACGGCCCGTCCAACGAATTTTGGCATGGCTGCCGGGTGGCATTGAAACCAGAGGGGTTGCCTTTCCGCAAATATGCCGGTACGCAGAACAGTTTCTTCGACTATGCCCGGCTGATCACGAGCGCTTACCCGGCTGCGGCCGCGGTCAGTTACGATCCTGCTGCTTTTGCGCATGAAATAGCGTACAGCAAATATATCAGTGAAAAGAATGACGATAACCGTACCGTCTACTGCCGGTTGCTGGCGCGTCTGGCTGTGGCGATCGGTAAACTTATTCCGGTGTGATTCTGAATGTATAATCTTATAAACAACGATTTTATGAAAACGATTCGTGTCATTTGCAATTTTCTCCTCTCCCTGGTCCACGCTCTTTTCCCGCGCGGGCTGAAAGAGAGGCACAGCTGCCCAGGCAATCCCGTGGCTGGCATTGATAGCACTGCTGTCGCTCCTGCTGAAACAAACGGAAGCCGCTCTGGCCGCCATCGGGGCGATCCTGTCGCTCCTTCGTCCCCCGAACCCTCCGGACCCTCCGGCCGGTCCCCGACTGCCGGTAACCTGCTCGGCTGGCTGCTGATCGGTGCGGCGGCAGTGAAACTGTTCTGCTGAAAGGGTCGGATTAAAACAGATGTATTACGAGTATGTGTCAAAAAGACGATATTTACCGGACGCAGACTACACAGACGAGCGCAGAGTAACGCAGATATATTAATTATCAATAAAATAAGTCTGCGTTAATCTGCGTCTTCTGCGACATCTGCGTCCGGTTTATTTGTTTTGACACACCTTCTATATATATGCTGATTTCAGCTACATTATTCCTCTTTCTTCTTCAACAATTCTTCCAGCAGGGTAGATTTCTCTTTTTCAAGAGTCAGCATGCGCTCAAAAAGGTCGGTGGTCTGTTTGTGTGTTTTACCTTCCTTGACGGCGGCCGTACACTTTTTTCAACCCCTTTTCAACCATCTTCCTATTTGCTTTGTTATTGAATGACAAAGTAATTACAGGTAAAAAACGCTAATAAAAACCTCTAACCTGGCCTTTGATAGATAAGCTAAATTTAAACTAAAAAAATTACAAGTAATGAGAAGATGTACTTTTGTTTTCCTGGCCGCCTTGTTGACGATGTCGATAAGTGCCGCCCCTGTCGATGTAGAACAGGCACGGAGCGTTGCGCTCAGTTTTTTGAAAAGCAATCATCTGCAGACCCGGTCTTTCGCTCCGGAACTGGCATTGGTCTGGTCGGATGCCGGGGCCGCCACCCGTTCGGGTAACCTTTCGCAGGATGCTACCTTTTATGTATTCAGCCAGACGGATGGTAACGGTTTTGTGGTCGTTGCCGGAGACGATCTGGCTTATCCTATTTTAGGATACGGTATGCAACAGACTTTCCGGAAAGACTCTATGCCGGTGAATGTGCGCTCCTGGTTCGACGGCTACAGGCGCCAGATCGACTGGATGCGTGAGAATAAGTCGATGGCAGACAAAGAGGTGACGGCTGCCTGGAGCCGGTTGAGGCAGGGCAATATGCAGTTGAAGTCCGGAGGTGTGCAGCTGACCACCGTGCTGTGGGACCAGATGACGCCTTACAACGATCTCTGCCCGATCGTGGATAACCAGCGTACGCCGACCGGCTGTGTGGCTACCTCGACAGCCATTGCCATGCAATATCATAAATGGCCGGATGTAGGGACAGGAAGCCATTCCTATACCTCCCAGACGTATAATTTGTCGTTATCCGCCACGTTCGATACGCCTTACCAGTGGGATAATATGCCGTCCACTTATACGGCGGGACAGTATACCAGCGCACAGGCTCAAAATGTTGCCACCCTGATGTACGACTGCGGTGTTTTCTCTGAAATGAATTATGCGCCGGGTAACAGTGGTGCCCTGACATTGACTGCCGCCCGGGGGCTTGTCAATTATATGAAATACGACAAATCCCTCCATGTCCTGCAACGCGATAATTATCAGAAAGACGAATGGGAAGCCATTATCAAAGGCGAACTGGACGACAACCGCCCTGTTGTCTATGGCGGTGAGAACGACCAGAAAGAAGGCCATCAGTTTATCATCGACGGCTATAATGATGCCGACTATTATCACGTGAACTGGGGTTGGAGCGGACTGGCGAACGGTTATTACCTCTTATCCGTCCTCGAACCCGAAGTGCAGGGAACCGGCGGGAACAGTGGAGGCGGTTTCTCTCTCGGACAGGATGCCATCATCAGCATGAGAAAACCGGTGGAAGGTTCCGCCTATCAGGACGTGCTGGCCTTTTTCTATGGTGAAAACGAAGGTACTGTCTTTGCCGGCCTGACTGCGACGACGGATGATTTTGAGCAGAACCGGCTTTTCGGTGTCCAGTACGGTTATGTTGGTAATATGAGTATCCGTACTTTCTCGGGTAACCTGGTCGTTGCTCTTGTGGACAAGGACGGGAATACGAAAGAATTTATCTCCGGCGAAGAACCTGTCACCATCGAGATCGAACGCGGAGTAGGACAGGAAGTGCCTTGTACGATCACTCGGACGATCGCTCCCGGCGACCGTATCCGCCTGCTTTACAAAAGCAGCGACGGCAGCGAATGGCAGTGGGTGAGAGGCAACGGCAATACGACCGGCGAGATCGTCGTGGCTGCCGACCCTTCTACTTCGACGGAGGATATAACTGCCGGAACCGGTGTTACTGTTTCTTATGATGCGGCGGGAACGGTTCAGGTAACTGCTCCTGTGGCTATTAAAGAGGTCGTTCTATACGATATGAACGGTCGCCTGATGAAAAGGCAACCGGCGGCAGGCAATACGCAGTTATCGCTTTCCTACGACAGCTATCCGGCCGGTATTTATGTGCTGGAGGTTGTGACTGCCGAAGGGAGAAGCAATCATAAGCTGATAAGGAAATAACCGGATTTTTTTATAGATAACCATTTCGTCTGCTCCGACGAAATGGTTATTACTTGTTTGGTTCATTGACTGATTAGGATAGTTTCTTCGTATCTTTTGTTTCTATCTTTTTAATACTTTCTGCGACAGGCAAATCTTCAGATTTAAAGCTCCTTTACCTATCTCGATCATATCGTGGAAGTCCACGATATGATCCTTTATTTCTTCAGCAGCGGCCAGTTCGGGTCTTCGATATGTTCACGGACCATGATCTCTTTCAGTTCGGCCACTTTATCCGGATATTTGTTCAGGATATTATGTTTTTCCGAAGGATCGGCTGCCAGGTTATACAGTTCATAATACGGTTTGTCGCCGCGGATATTCATGTGGACCAGTTTCCACGGACCTTGACGGACAGCCTGGCGGCCATTCATTTCCTGAAATTCGAAATACAGGAATTCATGCTCCTTCTGTCCTTTGCGGTTTTGCAACAGCGGCAACATGCTTACGCCGTCCATCTCTTTCTGTTTCGCCTTCGGATGGATGATCTCTTCGAACGTAGGCAATACATCCCAGAATGAACACATGAAGTTCGTTTCCGTTCCCGGCTGTATATGTCCCGGCCATGAAATGATCATCGGTACACGGATACCGCCTTCGTATAAGTCGCGTTTGTAACCCCGGTACATGCCGTTGCTATTGAAGAAATCAGGATCGGCACCTCCTTCCATATGCGGGCCGTTGTCGCTGGCGAAAATGATGATCGTATTGTCGTATAGACCTTTATCTTTCAGTTTCTGGATAATCTGTCCGACATACACATCCAGGCGGTAGATCATGGCTGCAAACGTGGCATGCGGATAAAGCTGCGTGCAGTAACCGCCTTTACGGAAAGCCGGATTCCCCGGTTCCGTACCCTTATATGCCTTTTCCGGATACATACCCCGGAATTTCTTGATGATGCTGTCTTCCGGAACGATCAGTTCGGCGTGCGGTAAGATGGTCGGATACCACATGAAGAAAGGTTCATCTTCCTTGATATTATCCAGGTAATCGAGTGCTTTGGAGTGGATCAGGTCTTGTGAGTAAGTGCCTGTCCCGTATTGAACGTCCACTACGTTGTCTTTCAGTTCCACCCGTTGGTCGTTATCCCATAGATGGTCGGGGTAATAACTGTGGGCCAGCAGCTGGCAGTTGTATCCGAAGAAGGTCTCACACCCCTGGTTCCTGGGGTCGCCGGAAGTACCGATGTAACCTAATCCCCATTTTCCGAATGCCGAAGTCTTATATCCTGCGTCCTGCATGACATGGAAAATGGTCCGTGCATCTTCCGGTAATGGAAATTGTCCTTCCGGATCTAATTCCTTGTTTCCACGGATGGGAGTATGGCCGCTGTGTGTACCTGTCAGCAGGCAGGAACGGGAAGGGGCACTGACGGTGGTTCCCGAATAGCACTGGGTGAAACGCATGCCGTTTTGGGCCAGTTGGTCGATGTTGGGAGTTTCGAATTTTTCCTGTCCGTAGCAACTCAGGTCGCCGTATCCCAGGTCATCCGCCAGGATGAATACCACATTCGGTTTTTTGTCTTTACTTTTCTGTGCATGCACAAAAGGAACGGCTGCAATCAAGCCGGAAGCGAGTAAAATAGTTTTTTTCATGATTCTAAGATGTTTCTTGTCAGACATGTCGGCAAAGTTATATTTTTTTTTATTGTACCTTTGTACGGTCTAACTAAAATGATAAAAAATTATATCCCGTGGCTAAGATAGTTGAAACCCCATTGATGAAGCAGTATTTCGATATTAAGGCGAAACATCCGGATGCTGTCCTTTTATTCCGTGTAGGAGACTTTTACGAAATGTATGGCGAAGATGCCGTGGTCGGTGCCGAAATACTGGGAATCGTACAGACTAAAAAAGCCAACGGACCGGGACAATTTATCGAAATGGCGGGTTTCCCGCATCATGCGCTCGATACCTATCTGCCGAAACTGGTCCGTGCCGGTAAACGTGTTGCAATCTGCGATCAGCTGGAAGACCCGAAGATGACCAAGAAACTGGTGAAACGCGGGGTTACGGAGTTGGTTACGCCGGGAGTTTCTATCAATGACAATATTCTGAACCATAAGGAAAACAATTTCCTTGCTGCCGTTCATTTCGCTAAAGATGTTTGCGGTGTCGCTTTCCTGGATATTTCGACCGGTGAGTTCCTGACAGCCGAGGGAACGATCGATTATATCGACAAACTGCTTAATAATTTCTCTCCGAAAGAGGTGCTTGTCGAACGTAACAACCGTAAGAAATTCGAGGAAATGTTCGGCCCCCGTTTCTTCACTTTCGAGATGGAGGACTGGGTATTTTCCGCCGATGCTGCCAACGACCGCCTGCTGAAACATTTCGAGACGAAGAACCTGAAAGGCTTCGGGGTGGAACATCTGAAACTGGGGGTTGTCGCTTCGGGAGCGATCCTCTATTATCTGGATCAGACACAACATACGCATATTTCGCATATTACAGCGCTTTCACGTATCGAGGAAGACCGTTATGTGCGTCTCGATAAATTTACGGTACGCAGCCTGGAACTGGTCGGTACGATGAATGATGAGGGAACCAGCCTGCTGGATGTGATAGACAAGACGGTTTCCCCGATGGGATCGCGTATGTTGCGCCGCTGGGTTTTGTTCCCCCTGAAAGATGCCCAACCGATCCGGGACCGTCAGAATGTGGTGGATTATTTCTTCCGTCATCCGGAGGTAAAGGATATACTGGATGAACAGATCGAGCAGATCGGCGACCTGGAACGTATTATTTCAAAAGTGGCTGTAGGCCGCGTTTCCCCTCGTGAAGTGGTGCAGCTGAAAGTCGCTCTCCGGGCGATCGAACCGATCAAAGAGGCTTGTATGGCAAGTGATGAGCCGAGCCTTTCCCGTATCGGAGAACAGTTGAATGCTTGTACCGAGATACGCGACCGGATAGAAAAGGAGATCAATAACGATCCGCCGTCTTTGCTGAATAAAGGCGGTGTCATAGCCAAAGGGGTCAATGCGGAACTGGATGAGTTGCGTGCCATTGCTTATTCCGGTAAGGATTACCTGATTCAGGTACAACAGCGGGAAAGTGAAAAGACCGGCATCCCGAGCCTGAAGATTGCCTTTAACAACGTATTCGGTTATTATATCGAAGTGCGTAATGCGCACAAAGACAAAGTGCCTGCCGAATGGATACGCAAGCAGACATTGGTGAATGCCGAACGCTATATTACAGAAGAACTGAAAGAGTACGAAGAAAAGATATTGGGCGCTGAGGAAAAGATATTATCCCTCGAAGGCCGCCTGTTTACCGAGCTGGTGACCTGTCTGGCGGAGTTTATACCCCCTATTCAGGTGGATGCGAATCTGATCGGCCGTCTGGATTGCCTGTTGTCGTTTGCCAAAGTGGCGGAAAGTAATCGGTATATCCGTCCGAACGTGGATGATTCGGATGTGATCGATATAAAGTCGGGCCGTCATCCGGTGATCGAGAAACAGCTGCCGCTCGGCGAGGCCTATATTGCCAACGATGTCTATCTGGATAGCGAACAGCAACAGATCATCATTATCACTGGTCCGAATATGGCGGGTAAGTCGGCGTTGCTGCGTCAGACGGCATTGATCACGCTGATGGCACAGATCGGTTGTTTCGTTCCCGCCGAGTCTGCCCGTATCGGTATGGTAGATAAGATATTTACCCGTGTGGGGGCTTCCGATAATATCTCTGTCGGTGAGTCTACTTTTATGGTGGAGATGAACGAGGCGTCGAATATCCTGAACAATATGTCTTCACGCAGCCTGGTTCTTTTCGATGAGCTGGGACGGGGAACAAGTACCTACGACGGTATCTCGATTGCCTGGGCGATCGTTGAGTATATCCATGAGCATCCGGATGCCCGTGCCAAGACGCTTTTTGCCACTCATTACCATGAACTGAACGAGATGGAACGTTCTTTCAAGCGGATAAAGAATTATAATGTCTCGGTGAAAGAGGTCTCCAATAAGGTGATCTTCCTGCGTAAGTTGATTCCCGGTGGTAGCGAGCATAGTTTCGGTATCCATGTGGCGAAGATGGCGGGTATGCCTAAAAGTATCGTGAAACGTTCCAGTGAAATTCTGAAACAACTGGAAACGGATAATCGCCAGGAGAGTATCGATTGCAAAGAGAAAGCAAAAGGCAAAGGTAAGGTAAAAGCGAAGCCGGTCAGGGAAATTGCGTCTGCTGCCGAAGGTTATCAACTCAGCTTCTTCCAACTGGACGATCCTGTTTTAAGCCAGGTTCGCGATGAGATCAAGAATCTCGATGTCAACAACCTTACTCCGATCGAAGCCCTTAACAAATTAAGTGAGATACGGAAGATTATTACAGGGAAATAGGTTGATACACCCCTTGGCGAATCAGAGCTGCAAATATGAAACATTTTCAAAGTTTGGAACCCTAATATAACTTAATATGAATAATCATGTATCGAAAATTTTAGTGATAGTACTGCTTTTACTGAGTGTTGATCAGCTCGTAAAAGGGAAGGATGCAGGGGAGATTGATGCTGTGTCTGGTGCTACCCCGGTAAAGTTGAAAGTAGAGGCGAATGCCGATAAACAATTGGTGCTGGATGTCTCTTATGAGGAAAACTCAGTTATCCGGGAAGCCCCTTTGGGGCTGAATGTCGATCACCGTCAGCTGGGGAAAGACGTTCAACTGCTTAAGAAGGAAAAAAAGGAGAATAATACGCTTGTCTATGAGTTACAGCAAGCCGACGGAAGCCGTTTTTATATGGATATCCGCATATTTCAGGACGGTATCGCCTTGCGTTACCGTGTTCCGGCAGAGGGACCTGTCTGTATTTACGGAGAGGAAACTTCTTTTATCTTTCCCTCACAGACTAAGACCTGGTATGCCAGCGGCCCTTTCCAATATGGCTGGTTGCAACAGTATCAGGAACGGGAGACGGACCGTATAGAAGGTGAATTGCTGGCTCCGCCTGCCACTTTCCATCTGCCGAACGGAGTTTATGCAGCGATCACGGAAGCGAATCTGTTCAATTATCACGGGGCGGTATTGTTTGGAACAGCTCCGAACCGGGTACAATTCGGTTATGTAGAAAATAAAGGGCATTTGGAAACAGGGATAATAACCGGTCTTCCACCTGCAAAATACTGGCATGAAGCTGTGCGTAATGTACCGTGGACCATCTCTCCGAAAGGGCAAAGCGGGGAAATCGTAACTCCCTGGCGAGTTCTCATGTTGGCAAAAGATTTGAACGGCCTGGTGAATAACGGGATTATCGCACAGGTATCCGACCAACCGGATAAAACGCTTTTCCCCGATGGGGCGAAGACCGGTTGGATCAAACCGGGCAGAGCGACCTTTACCTGGTTGGTGGAAGGCAATGACCGGCTGAGTGTTGCCAATCATAAAAAATATGTGGACGGATGTGCCGAACTGGGTATTGAGTCTGTTGTGGTGGACGATGGTTGGGAACTATGGCAGCAAACGGAAAAAGAGGCAAACGGCCGGAGTAAATGGGAGATGTTGAAAGACTTGGTAGATTATGCTAAAGCAAAGAATGTAGATATCTGGGTATGGCGTTCCTCGTCTCCCCGGTTTGGGAATAAATCCGATGTGGGTTTGGTAGATGCGGAAGAGCGTGCCGATTTTATGAAGAAGTGTGCGGAAGTAGGAGTGAAAGGTCTGAAAATAGACTTCTTCCATACGGAGAATGTCTTTACGGTCAATCTGATGGAAGATATTCTGAAAGCTGCAGCCAAAGAAAAATTAATGGTCATCTTTCACGGCGTGAATAAACCGACAGGCGATTCGTATACCTATCCGAACTTACTGGCGAAAGAAGCAGTAAGAGGACTGGAATGTGTAGGCGGAGAGAATAGCTGGGCTCCGGGTCCGCCCTGGCCTTATCATAATACGGTATTGCCGTTTACCCGCTGGCTGGTAGGTCCGGCTGACTATACACCATTGAATTTCCGTGGTTTTTGTCATCCGTCCGTAACTTTTGGCCATCAACTGTCATCGATCTATATGTTCACTTCCCCGATGTTGATCTTTGCGGCAGACATGGAAGATATGCTGTCGTGCCCCGGTAGATCGTTCATAGAAAGCGTCCCGGTGACCTGGGATGAGACAATCGTGTTGCCGGAAAGCGAGATCGGGCAACTGGCTGCTTTGGCACGGAGAAAGGGAGATGTCTGGTATCTGACCGTTCTCAACGGAGAGACCGCCAGGACGTTTGATGCAAAGCTGGATTTCTTGCCAAAAGGGAAATATCATATGGAAATAGCCTCGGATACTCCCGGTAACCGGAAACAGATCGGGGTGAAGAAGAGTAAAATACGTTCCGGACAGCGGATAAAGGAAGAACTAATGTCGGGAGGAGGTTTTGTGGCACGCATATCCGTAAGCGGTAAGCAATAATAATCCACGCAATAGGCAATTATTTGCTATTTCCGGGAGGAAGATGAAAGCCTATTTTTGTATTAAATATCATGTACCGCATATATGGGAAGAAAGAGATACTTATTATCACTATTTATTATGTTTTTAGGTTGTTGTCCGGCTATATGCCGGGCGACTCCTTATAATATTGCCTCACAGGCACGGGCATCGGCTTCTTCCTCGATCGATGCCGATCATGGTGCGGCTAAGGCGATCGACGGAGTGATACGGGTACCGGGGAAAGGAGAATGGGTATCTGCCAGTACGGAAACATTCTGGGGGCAAATTGACTACCCCTGGATACAGCTGGACTGGGAACGTCCGGTGAACATTGATAAGGTTATTTTATATGACCGTCCGAATATGAATGCACATATTGCCGGTGGCGTATTACATTTCAGTGACGGTTCTAGGATCAATGTCTGGGGGATGGCGAACGATGGTACTCCTAAAGAGGTCGAATTTGAACCGCGGGAGGTGGAATGGATACGATTTGAGGTGACGGATGCTGCCGGTACACAGGTGGGACTATCGGAGATCGAGGTCTTTCCTTCTCCTGAAGATTATACGGATCATGTATCCTGGGTCAATCCTTATATCGAGACTGCCCGGGGACGTTACTTCTTCTTTATCACAGGAAATCAGCCATACGGGATGATAGGCGCTGCACCGCTGACAAGAAATAAAAATCAATACGGAGGCGGTTACAATTATAACTCTTCGGAAGTTTTGGGTTTTCCGCAGATCCATTGCTGGATGCTTTCCGGGTTGACGGTGATGCCGGTGACGGGAGAGGTGGATCCGACAGGTGGGGAACAGTCCTGGAAATCTCCTTTCCTACATCAGGGAGAGATCGTCCAGCCAGGCTATCACAGGCTTTTTCTGGATAAATATAACGTATGGGTAGAACAAACGGCTACCGATCGTGTCAGCTTCTACCGGTTCACTTATACGGAAGAGAATCTAGCCGATATATTGTTGAATCTGGGTGGTTATGTCGGTACTTCGACCATGGTAAATGCGCACGTCTATAAAAAAGGAAATGATGGGGTGGAAGGCTATTTTGATACGACCGGACGACTGTGGGGTGGTCCCGATGTGGTCAGGATCTATTTTGCCGTTACATTCGATACTCCTTTCCAATCACTGGACGGGTGGGTAGGTTCGGAACAGTTCAAAGACATAAATGAGTTGCAAGGGGCAAAAGAGAGTACTCCGAGAAATCCCGGAATGAGTTACCATGACGCTCCTGTTTCCGGCGTGAAAGCGAATTATCGGGTACAGCCGGGAGAACAGTTACAGATGAAGGTCGCTATCTCTTATGTAAGCACGGAGAATGCCTGGGATAACCTGAAGCAGGATTGCAACCATTGGGATTTTGACCGGGTACGACAGGCATCCCAGCAGGAATGGAATGAATGGTTGGGCCGAATCGACGTAAAAGGAGGCAGTCATGACCAGCAGATGAAGTTTTATACCGACTTATGGCACTCTTTACTGGGAAGGCATAAACTGGATGATGCCAACGGCGAATATCCGGATTATACGGATGGAACCCGGGAAGGGGCACAGACGAAAAATATCCATTTCCATGTGCGTCAGTTGGAGAAGGACGGACAGGGAAAGGTGAAACATCATATGTACAACTCAGATGCGTTCTGGTTGACACAGTGGAATCTAAATACACTTTGGGGGTTGGCTTATCCTTCCGTACTGGATGATTTTGCCGCTTCTTTGCTGGAATATGATACCAATGGAAACTTGCTTCCTCGCGGACCCTGTGCCGGCGGATATTCGTATATCATGACCGGATGTCCGGCAACCTCTCTTATCACGAGCGCTTTTCAGAAAGGACTTGTCCGGAAATGGGATCCGCAAAAGGCTTTCAAAGCAATGAAACGGAACCATTCCAAAGGAGGAATGCTGGCATTGGGTATGGATAAGGAACTGGACTTTTATGTACGTAACGGATATTGTCCCGGTAATGCCGGCTTGACTATCCAGTGGGCTTTTGAGGACTGGGCTTTGGCTGAAATGGCAGCTAAACTGGGAAAGAAAAGCGATTCGGATTACTTTCGTAAACGGGCTACAGGCTGGTCGGCTTCCTTCAATAAGGAACTGGGGTTGATCCTGCCGAAGAATGCTGCCGGTGAATGGGTACATACCGATCCTTTAAGCGGCAACGGATATATAGAGGCAAACGCCTGGCAGGCTACGTTCGGACTTTCGCACGATATCCCCGCACTGGCAAAGATGATGGGAGGAAACGACAGTCTTTGTAATAAGCTGAACTTTGCTTTCAGGGAGTCGGAATCGACGGATTTCGTCTATGGATATGGCAGTGGCTATGTCAGCTATGCGAACCAACCCGGATGCTCCAACGCCCATGTCTTCTCACATGCCGGAAAACCCTGGCTGACCCAATACTGGGTGCGTCGTGTGAAAGAACAGGCTTATGGGGCGGTAACTCCCGACAGAGGATATGGCGGACATGATGAGGATCAGGGACAGATGGGGGGAGTAAGCTCTCTGATGGCGATCGGATTGTTTGCGTTGGATGGCGGTTCTGCCCGCGATCCGCAATATGATATAACAAGCCCTGTCTTTGACGAAGTGACCATCTCGTTGGATCCCGACTACTATCAGGGAGAAACCTTTAAAATAAAGACATACAATAACTCGAAGGAAAATTGTTACATACTGCGTGCCCGTTTGAACGGGAAAGAGTATAATTCTTATCAGATACCTCACGCTGTCTTTTCTGGCGGAGGATTGTTGGAGTTGTGGTTGGGCGATACGCCGAATAAGGATTGGGGACGATGAAGAAAGAAAGTTTGTTCATTATAGCACTGACCGGGTTGCTACTGGCTAGCGGTTGCCGGTCTTTGTCTACGGAAGAGAACTGTCGGTATCAGTCGGAGGCGGTAGGTCTACAGATCTATCGGCTGATAGTTCCAATGTACAGATCCCGCTGAAACGAATGACAGGGAAATAAAACGATTATTAATCATAAGGTCGCCGGATATATATTTGAGTATCTTTGGGGGACTTATACATATGCTGAATTTTATCATGAAAAAGACAATCTCTTTATTTCTCCTTCTGGGAGGATTTTTCTTATCCGGGCTGACTGTTAACGCCCAGAATACCCTCTCCTTGCCGGAGATGGATTTATCTCTTGCCTATCAGCAGTACGGTTCGCCTATGAAGAATACGGCAGTTACCGGCGAAGCGTTGACGATAGCCGGTGAACAGTTTAAACAAGGAGTCGGCGTACAGGCAAACAGTAAGATCAAACTGAGCCTGCGTAACAACACCTCCCAATTTACCTGCAAGGTGGGAGTGAACGATCGTTCGTTCGATTACAGGAAAGAAGATTTCAGTAAGATACCTATGACGGACGGGACGATGCTGTTCTACCGGACAGATGGTTCCGGAGGGAAGAAACAGTTTGTCGGAGTAGGTTCCGGTGACGGCTCCCTGGGAAAAGGAAGTGTCGTTTTCCGTTTGGTAGGTGACGGGAAAGAGATATATAACAGCGGAATAGTCCGTGGAGGCGAGAAAGCCCGTGAGGTATCGTTGAACGTATCCGGGGTGGATGTCCTGGAGCTGATCGTGGAAGATGGCGGAGACGGTGTAAGCGGCGACCATGCCGACTGGATCGAGCCGGTCTTCTCTTACAACGAGATCAAACCATCGCTGGTTAATGCCGATTATAAAGGAGCTGTCGAAACGATGCCGACAGCGGTAGAAAAGAAATTACGTAATAAGATCGCCGCATTACCGGTTATCGATCTGCCGGTGGCACGTCCCGGGAAAGATTGGCTGCTCGATGCCAAAGGCGTGAAAGCCGGTATCTTCCAGACGCATAACGGAAAAGATATTGTCCTTTCCAACGGTCTGGTAAGCCGTGTCTTCCGTGTCTACCCGAACCTGGCAACGGTCGACCTGATCAATCAGATGACCGGTGAAAGCATGCTGCGTGCCGTCAGCAATGAAGGTATTTTGAAGATAGACGATAAGGTGTATACGTTGGGCGGCCTCGACGGGCAGTTCGAATACGGATATACCCAATACAAATGGATCGACAGCCTGACCATCCTGCCGAACTCGTTCCGGGTGACAGGATTCGATATTGCCGAACTGGCACCTCGTATCGACTGGGCGAACAAACGCTGGTCGCTGGTGAAGCCGGGTGAAACGACCGGGAAGGTACTCTCTTTCTATCTCGAAGGACCGGACTACCTGAAAGGGGTAAAGGTGAAACTCAACTACGCCCTCTATGACGGCATCCCCTGCATCAGCAAATGGATGGAGATCGATAATACAAGCGACATGCGTATTACGCTCGACGAATTTACGCTGGAGCAGTTGGCTATGGCGGAACCCGAGTCTCCGGTGGAAGCCAAGCGTCCCGAACAATTCCTGAAACCCAATATCCATGTCGAAAGCGACTGGGCGTTCCTGGGCTTTACCGAGCGGGAAGCCGATCGGACCGAGTTCTGGAATACCGACCCGCGCTATACTTCCCAGTGCAACTATCCCTTGCTCACCCCTTGCCTGCTGGAGGTAAAGCTCCCGATGGGACCGGATGAAGATATTGCTGCCGGTGGCAAGTTCAGGAGTTTCCGCACCTGGCTGATGCCTTTCGACAGCGACGACCGTGACCGGAAAGGTCTTTTCCTGAAACGGATGTACCGTAAGATAGCTCCGTGGACGACCGAGAACCCGATCTTCCTGCATTGTGTATCGTCAGACCCGAAGGTGGTGAAGACGGCTATCGACCAGTGTGCGGAGACCGGTTATGAGATGGTTATCCTCAGTTTCGGCTCCGGACTGAATATGGAGGATGAGAGTGAAGCAAACATTGCCAAGTTTAAGGAATTTACCGAATATGCCAACTCCAAAGGCATCGAACTGGGCGGCTATTCCCTGCTGTCGAGCCGTTGGATCAGCGATGAGGTGGATGTTATCAACCCGGAAACAGGAAAGCGCGGAGGCATGATCTTCGGTAGTTCGCCTTGTCTTTCCAGCGAATGGGGGTATGACTATTTCCGCAAGATACGCTCTTTCTACGAGAAGACGGGAATGACGGTCTTTGAGAACGACGGCTCTTATCCGGGCAACGTCTGTGCTTCGACCAGCCATGCCCATCATAAGGGTTTGAAAGATTCCCAGTGGAAACAACGCCAGCAGATCGTGAACCTCTACCAATGGATGTGTGAGAAGGGTATTTATACGAATATCCCCGACTTCGGTTATATGCTGAACGGTGGGACGAAGGTCGGTATCGGTTACCGGGAGGTGAACTGGTCGCTTCCCCGTGAACGGCAGTTGGTTCTGGGACGCCAGGTGATGTACGACGGCCTGTGGGAACGCCTGCCGGGTATGTGCTGGACATTCGTTCCGCTAACCCAATATCATGGCGGTGGGGCAGCCGCCACACTCGAGCCTTTGAAAGATCATATCCCCGACTATAAAGCACACATGATCCAGAACTATGGGGCCGGTGTACAGGCTTGTTACCGTGGTCCCCGTTTGTACGATACCCCGGAGACGAAAGCTGCCGTGGTGGAGGTGATCGACTGGTACAAGAAATACCGGAATATCCTGAACAGCGAACTGATCCACCTGCGCCGTGCCGACGGACGTGACTGGGATGGCTTTATGCATGTCGATCCGGAAGGAAAGGAGAAAGGCTTTGCCCTGTTGTTCAACCCGACCGACCAGGCTATCACCCGTACCATCCAGCTTCCGCTTTATTACACCGGCCTTTCCGATGTGGCGAAGATCAGGGAGAAAGAGAATGCTCCGGTTACCTATAAGCTGAACAGAGACTATACGGTAGATATCAAGGTGACTATTCCCGCCCGGGGAAATACATGGCTGGTGGTTGAAAAATGACTTACGTCGTTTTTCTCAACGTCATATAATTTTATATTGTGATATAATGAAAGGGGCTATCCGACTTTTTGGACAGCCCCATCGTTAACAGCGGTGTTTCCCGCTGGGGACTTGCACCGGTTGCGAAATGGAATCCTGAACCCGGAAACCTCTTTGCATCGGTTGCGAAACGGAATCCTGGAACCAGAAAGCATTTCGTATCGCTTTCGAAACGGAATCCTGAATCCGGAAACCATTTTGCAACCGGTGCAAGTCCCCAGCGGCTCTCCGGCTGGCGTTTCTCACAATTTTAAACCATAAATCCATATCATGAAACGAATGATCCACCTTCTTATTGGTATCTCTGCCTTTTTGCAGCCGCTTTCAGCGTAGCAGGCAACCATCCGCGAAACCATATAAACGGTTAAAACCTATCCGTTCTCTGATCCCGACCCTGTGGCAGATCCTTCCGATCTGTTCTATCCCTATTTCCTTTCCGCTTTGACGGTTTCTCCGCTGAAGGGATCGATAAACAATGGAAAGTCGTTTCGCTTGAAAACGACTATATCAAGCTGACGCTCTTCCCGGAAATCTGCTGCCTTATTCGCTGCTGTAGCCGGATTATAATCCGGTATAAAAGGCTTGGTTCTTGTCAGCCCTGTTATCGGCCTTACCGGTAACAGGGCTGACTATTTCTGCTACTGTCAAAAATGAAAAGATAAACATCAAAATTGAATGTAGGATAACCTTGTGCCATGTTAACTTTGTATTTGTAAAATAACCCTCTTAATCTTTTCGTCTCAATGAAATACACATTATTGCAACTGCATTGGATATATTTGTTGGCAGGCTGTCTGTTTCTTTGTCCGGCATATGCCTGGTGCACTACTTCCATTCTTTCTCTAAAGGTACAAAATAAGGTAGAGCCACTTGCTGTCGAAGATAAACATCCGGTATTCAGTTGGCAGATGCAATCGGATGAAGTGGGACAAAAGCAAACTGCCTACCGGATAGTCGTCACACGTAAAAGCGATAACCGGGTGGTGTGGGACAGCCGTAAAGTCGATTCGGATATTTCTACCCAGATAAAATACATGGGAGTGGCATTGCAGGCTGAGATGGCCTATGACTGGAACCTGACGGTCTGGGATGCACAAGGTAAAAGTTATACGGCATCTTCCTTTTTTGAAACCGGATTGATGAATCCCCATATTTCGGCCTGGGACGGTGCGGAATGGATCGGCTCGAAAGAGTTGATACTGGATGCTGCGGCTACCAACTATTTTATGATCTCGACCCGGTTCAAATTACTCAAGGGTGACAGGGCTTCGTTCATAGTAGGGGCAAACGACTTTCGCCTGATCGATTCTTTTCAGAATGCTGATAACCTGCAAGGGGAAAACTATGTGCGTGTCGAATTGGATCTGTCCGGTGTAGGCAGTGCTCAGGGGGCAGCTTTACATATTTACCGTGTCGGCTATGCGAAATCCGACCGTGCCGATATTCCTTTCCTGACTGTTTCCGCAGAGAAATATCCGGAAACCAATATCAACTCCCTTTTTACATCAGACAATAAAAATACGGAACATACGGTAGCCGTAAAAGTCGAATCCAGCAATCTCACTTTTACTATCGACGGAAAGGCATTGACTACTGCTGCTGCCTCCGGAAATACACCGGCTCGTTTTAATGTCGGTCCCTGGGGAGATACACATGACCAGAATACATTACCGCATCTGGCCTCGATCGGTTTTGCGGCTATGCCGGATTGTGAGGTCCGTTATTCCGGTTATCGGGTACAGAACTGCGGACGTAGTGAGGATAACGTAACTTTTGATAAACAGCATTATAACATTTTTGAAACATTACCGAATGTCCGTGTGGAAGGAGACGATATTCTTGTCCGGAACCATACGGACAAGATGACAATAGGGTATGCCGATCCGAGTCATGGAGCTTTGACGATGCTGCGCTCTTCTTTCTCGACCCGGAATGGGAAGAAAATGACCCGGGCAAAATTGTATGTGACGGCCATGGGTGCTTATGAGTTGTTTATGAACGGGAACCGTGTCGGTGAAGATTGGTTTGCACCCGGTAATAGCCAGTACCGGGAGGTGTTGGGCTATTATGCATATGATGTCACCGACCGGTTGGCGGAAGGTGATAACTGCATTGCTGCCCGGTTGAATCCGGGGTGGTATACCGGCTATATGACCTTTACGATGCCTAATTTTAATTTCTTTGGAGATCACGAAGCTCTGTTGGCACGCCTCGTCATATCTTATGAAGATGGAAGCGAACAGGTGGTAGTGACCGATAAGGATACCTGGAAGATTTACAAAGAGGGGCCGGTCCGCTCCGGTAGTTTCTTCCACGGGGAACGTTATGATGCGAACCGGGAACCGGCTGTAGAAGGGTGGACTACTGCGGCCTATAACGATTCGGCATGGGGGCAACCGGATATCATACAAAAAAGAGACTGGATACATTTTGATATCGTATCACGCTACGATGATCCGGTACGCGTCCGTGAAGTATTGACTGCCAGACAGGTTATGCCGGTACATAGTGCCGATAAGCATACCTATGTATATGATATGGGGGTGAATATGGTCGGTGTTCCGTCAGTGACTATTCCGGCAGGATGGCTGAAAAAAGGGGATGTTGTTATCATGCGTTATGCAGAACAGCTCTATCCTGGTTTAAAGGGAGATGATGCCTGGTATATCGGTGAATACGGGAAGAAGGGAAGAAATATAGCCGGTCGGCCGTTGCATGAAACGATGCGTGCCGCGCTGGTTTCTGATTTTTATATTGCGAAAGATGACGGGGAAGTGACTATCCGGCCTTCGACGACCTACCGGGGCTATCAGTATATACAGATTACGTTGCCGTCTCATTCGGGGGCTTTACCCGTCAGCAGTGTGAAGGGATTGGTCCTTTCTTCAGACAACTTGCCTTCCGGAAAGTATGAGGCTGTTACGGCTGACGGCAGGACAGGTAAACTGGTAAACCAGTTATTCAAAAATATACAGCGTAGCCAGATGGGTAATTTCTTTACGATCCCTACCGATTGTCCGCAACGGAATGAACGCATGGGGTGGACTGGCGATGCACAGGCTTACACCCGTACAGCTACTTATAATTCGGATGTACAGAATTTCTTCCGGCAATGGATGGTGACCTTGCGGGCAGATCAGGGAGTGGGTAGTGCTACAGAAGCTCCGGGTGGAATAGGTAGTACGGTCCCGACTTATAACCTGGCGGACGATACGACGTTTGCCGATGGTACGACTTGGGCGGCTGCTGTCTGTATGGTGCCCTGGCAGCTCTATATCCAGTATGGTAACAAACAGGTAATAGAGGAAAATATGGAAGCGATGATGGATTGGTTGAACGGTATGGATTTTTATGATTTTAGTGAGACCTATCCTCATTTGTCGAGTAAAGCCAGCGGATTGTCTGACTGGCTGGCAATGGACCCGAATACTCCTGCTGATCTGGTTAATAATGCTATTTATATGTATATGATGGAAGTGACCGCCTGTATGGCCGATGCGATCGGTCGGGCAGACTATGCGGAGTTGCTCCGTGAGCGCCATGCCTTGGTAAAAGAGGAATGGAATAAGGCATATGTAGATGAAGTCACGGGTAAAACTAAAAATGTAGACGGAAAACTGGTTCATTCACAGTCTTCTTATGCCACACCGCTGAACTTCAATTGTTTTTCCGATAGGAACAAGGCCAGGGCGGAAGCCTATTTGGCAGAATTGGCTGCTAATCCATCTGCCAGTGGTCTGGGTGACGCCAGCTATCCGGCTTATACGATTACGACCGGTTTCTCCGGAACACCGAATATCCTGCCTGCATTGAGTCGTTCCGGCCATGTTAAAGAAGCATATCGGATGTTTACCTGTACTGATTTTACATCCTGGTTATATCCGGTTACTAAAGGGGCTACTTCTATTTGGGAGCGTTGGAACGGTTATGAAGTCGCCTTTGCTAAGGGGCATAGTAATGCTATGAATTCATTCAATCATTTTGCTTTAGGTGCAGTCGGGCAATGGATGTATGAATATCAGCTAGGTATTACAAGCGATTACGGTCAGGGGGAAGCCGGATATAAGCATTTTGTTCTGCAGCCTTCAGCCGGTGCCGATTATCTTTCTTTAGCAGGAAGTTATGTCTCCTGCTACGGTGTTATCCATAGTGCCTGGACTGCCGATGGAAAGGGTACATTGACCGCTTATCGCACGACAGTACCGGCAAATACGACGGCAACCCTTTATTTGCCTGCCTCTGAGTCTGTTTCTGATTGTAAAGAAATTAAAGGAGTGAAATTTGTAAGAAAATCTTCTCGTAATGGAATACCTGTTGCTGTTTATGAACTGGAATCCGGCTCTTTCGAGTTCCTGGTACAGGGCGGTCAGGTAGAGGTGCGTTAATAGTCTTATTCGGGTTTTAGCTGTGTGCCGTATGTGATTCAAACCTTTGGATCGTCTTACATTCCCTGGTGATATCTTCATCGGGGAGTGTGAATATATGTTATTGCATTATTCTTTATAAAAGTCTTTTAATGTCTATGAAGCTTAACGGGCAAATTGGTTTTACATGATATAAACTATTCTGTCATTTTTATAACATCTAAAGTCATTTTTCTAAACATTCTTTATTTTCAAGTGGATAATTTTGTTGCGATAAATGTGCTAGCCATGTAAAATAAAGAATCGAAGATGTTTAACTTTAAATGTAATATGCCTATGACTTAATTGTATTTTAAAACACTAGTATCAAATTTATACAAAGTACAATTTTGATAATCTTAAACGTATCAGGTAAGACTGATAAAATACTCTATTCTTAATAACATAACAAATGTGAAATAAGTATGAAAAAATGTTTAACGGGGGGGGGGGGGGATAAATAACCCCTATATTAAAACCCCCCCTCCCTTTTTTCCTTTTAACCTTTTCCCCAGGACAAAAATTATAAGGCGCAAACCACCCC
>Ga0129308_1001003_pt1 | contig 33889 bp, 47 predicted proteins | sample L827metagenome_FD_94440 | JGI IMG/M metagenome (GOLD analysis project Ga0129308, IMG submission 94440) | Ring-tailed lemur group fecal microbial communities from Wisconsin, USA - L827 metagenome | ecosystem: Host-associated > Mammals > Digestive system > Large intestine > Fecal | place: USA...
ATATCATACCTGCAAGGTTATCATAAAGAAAAGCCGCCCAAAAGGACGGCTTTAATTATTTCCCCTACCCCTCGGCAGAGGGCGGCAGCTTGGGGTACAGCAGCAGGTCAAAGTTATCGAACGGCCCATTTTTCCCGGAGCGTTGGAGCTTGGTGTACTCGGCCTTTTCCAGCACCTCTTTGAGCATATCGTTCTTTGCTTGGGCGGACGGCAGCTCGGCATAGACTTCCAGCAGCTTTTCCACCTTGGGGACGATGGTACGCCGGGAGGCGGCGCGGGCCTCGTCCTCCACCAGCTCGGCGGAGAGGGCGGCGATACTCTCTTGGGCGGCGTTGATGCGCTCGGTGATAGACCGGGAGCGGGTGAGGAACGTCGAGGTGTCGTAGACCCCTCGCTCCAACAGGTCGTGAGTGCGTTCGAGCTGACGCTGTAGCGTCTCCACTTCGGATTGCGCCTTGCGGATGGACTTGCCCTTGAGGTCCATGAGGGCCTGCTCCTCGGAGGGCGGACGGTCAGACCATTCGAGGCGGTAATCGTCCAGCCATTGGGAGAGGGCTTGCAGCAGACGCTCCTCGACGATGTCGTACTTGGAACCGACGTTATCACAGGCGCGGTTGGGACACATGAGCATACCGCCGTATGCGCTGGGGCGGAGGGTGATGCTGCGGCCACACTTGCCGCAGACCAGCACCCCGGCCAGCGGATTGGTGACGGTGTTGGCGGCTTGGACGGGGGCGGGGCCTTTTTGAGCAAGCAGCTCTTGGGCGGCCAGAAACACGGCCTCGTCCACGATGGCGGGGTGCAGGCCATCGACAAAGACCTGCTCCTCCACAGGAGCGGTGTACCGTTCGACCCGGATGGAGCTGTCGATGATGCGTTTTTTGGTTTTGTGGACATTCCAGCGGATTTTCCCGATGTATACGGGATTTTCGAGGATGGATTGAACGGTGGTGTCGCTCCAACAGGGCGCGTCGCTGGGAGTAGGAACCCCCAGTTTGTCGAGCCGGAGGGCAATCGAGTAAGTCCCCAGCTTTTTCACCTCGCCGCCCTCGTTGGCCTCGCCGGAGGTGTAGAGCCGGAAGATGAAGCGGACAATATCGGCCTCGGCCTCGACCGGGCGGAGCGTCCAGCCCTTGTCGTTCGGCACCCGGATTTTCTCGTATCCATAGGGAGCCACGCCGGACACCCATTTGCCCTCCTTGGCGGCAGCGAGGCGGCCACGCTGCAAGCGGCGGTTGATGGTTTTGTACTCGCGCCGGGACATGAACAGGCCGAACTCGAAATACTCCTCGTCGTACTCGTTGTTGGGGTCATAGACCTTGAGCGGGGTGACGATTTTGGTGCCGGAATACTTGAACGTCTGCGCCATGATGCCTTGGTCGATGGTATCGCCACGGGCCAGACGCTCCACCTCAACGACGATCACGCCAGCCCAGCGGCCCAGCTCGACCTCTTGGAGGACGTGCTGCATGACGGGCCGGGCGGCAATCGTTTCGCCGGAGACGACCTCCCGATAAATCTGCGTTACGTTGAGTTTATCACGCCGGGCAACTTCAAGCAGGAGCTTTTCGTGCCGGGCAAGCGTTTCGCCCTCGCCGTGGGCTTCGGCCTCGATGTCCACGCGGGATTTGCGGAGATAGATGCAATATTCCTCGGCGGAGGACAGGGGCGGGTAGTTTCGCATAGGGTATCACCTCCAAAGGAAACGCCCCTCACGGGGAGGGGCGGAAATCCACATAGATCACATTGCCGACCCGCTTTTGTACGCGGCCTCTGCGTCTTTCTTGACGTTAAACGCAATTTCCATATCGGCCTGCATGAGCTTGTCCAGCAGGGCCGCCACAGCGTTCTTGAGCTGGCTCTGCATAGCCATGAGGTCGGAGAGGGCCACGGGGTCAGTCACGGCACCGCCGGAGGCTTCAATGGCCTTGCGAATATCGGCGCGTTGGGATTGGAGCGTGTGAAGCAGCTCCTCGTAGACGCGGAGGCGTTCAGGCCGGGCAAGCTGCATATCGCGGGAGAGCAGCAGGTAGAAGCTGTCAAAGCACTTGGAGACGACCGGGCGCAGCTCGGCGGGCATATTCTTGAAATGCCGCTCAAAGTTCACGGTGTCGTTGTAGAAAACCTGCTCGACGTGGTTACGCTCGTCGGAGAAGCCCAGCAGGTAGTCGGTGGACACGCCGAAATATTGGGCGAACCAGCAGACGGTATCGAGGTCAGGCTCCTTGCCCTCCGTCTCGTAGCCGGAGACGGTGGAACGCTTTTTGTGTATGAGTTTTGCCAAGTCCTCTTGGGTAAGGCCGCGCTCCTTACGCAGGGAGATCAGGCGGTTAGAGAAATTTTGCATGGTAGCACCTCCACAGTAAATTTAATCATAGCATTTTTGCCCCATTTTGTGTAGTGGTTGCCCCTAAAATCGGCAAAAATCAAGATACAAAGAAAAAAGTTCTTGATTTTGGTTGACTTTGCCCCAAAAAGGGACTATAATCATCTACAGAACCCCGAAACGGGGCAACGCGAGGAAAGGAGCGAGAGCATGAGAGCAAAGTTGCAGCAGTTGCGTAAGTCGAACGGCTACACCCAGCAGACATTCAGTGCTGCGGTGGGAACGAGCCGCAGCCACTACGCACAGATTGAGACAGGAGACAAGCAGCCTGCATTGCGGCTGGCGTTGCGAATTAAGCGAGTGCTGAACTACTACGGCGACGACATTTTCGACAACACTATGCCCGTGGGCCGGAAATAAATTTTTTTACCCGGTTACGCCCCAAAATGGGGCAACAAGGACAAAGCGAGGTGAAAGAGCGTCGCTGTTCACGTCAAGCCTCTTGTCTGAACCTGTAATTATTCTACCGCGAAAGGGGGCGGAAATAAATGTCGAGGCAAGCAACGAAAGCCTGCGGCAATAGGTACTACGAGGCCCGAATGAGGGCGGCAAAGTACAACGAAAAGCTCTTGACAAGAGCGGGGGCCATAGACTACCTCCCCGGAGTGACGGAGGACAGCCTCAAAAAATACGAGCTGGACATCACAAGGCCGCCGAACATCGTGGTCGCGCTGATGGCGGACGCTTACAACGAGCCGGAGCTGCGGGCATGGTACTGCGTGAACGAGTGCCCGCTTGGAAAGGATTGCCGGGAGATACCCGAAATGCCAGCGGAGCGGGCATTGATACGGCTACAAAACTCGGTCTACGAGATGGAACAGCTTACCCGGCAGCTTTCCCTCCTGATGGAGGACGGGACGGTGGACGAGAGCGAGCAGCCGCTCATACCGCAGTTACGGGACAGGCTGCTTGAGTTCCGCCGGAGGGCAGACGAAAACCTCGCCGTGTTGGAAAGGGCGGCGAGGCTCGGGAAATTCGACTAAGGGAGGTGCGAAATGGTTGCGGCGAATGTTGTCAGGGATTTTCAAATCGGGAACACCCGGATACGGATTGCTGACAACTACTGCAAGACGACGGCCTGTGAGGTGGAGAGGCTTTTACAGCGTATCGCACAGCAGGCACAGCGTCAATTTAACGCGGCAGCCGCAGCCGGGAATTATGAACAGGAACAAGATACGGAAGTACCCGCCGATGGTTGTCACGCTGGCGACGGCGACGATCATGGCGGCGGTGGCGGTCAGTACGATGGCCGGAGGCGCGCCAGTGGAGGCGGGCGACCTACAGGAGAGCAGGTACGAGGTACAGCAGGTGGAGATACCGAAAGTTGACGCTATGGCGGTCAACAGTCCCGCACAGGCGGAGGCCACCCCGGAGCCGGAGCCTACATACGAGAGCATGATAGAAAGCCGGGATTGGGACGCGGACGACGCGGAGCGGCTGATGCAGATAGCTATGGCGGAGGCAGAGGGCGAAAGCACCGCTGGCAAGGCGTTGGTGATGCTGGTAGTCCTGAACAGGGTGTGGAGCGACGAGTTCCCCGATACCATCGAGGAGGTCATATTCCAGCCGGGCCAGTTCTCCGTCACGGAGGAGGGCGGCAGGTACTACACCACGGAGCCGGACGAGGGGTGCCGGGAGGCGTTATACCTCGTCAACATGGGATGGGACGAGAGCCAAGGGGCCTTGTACTTCGAGAGCTGCGAGAGCGATAGCTGGCACAGCAGGAACCTCGAATACCTGTTCCAAGAGGGAAACCACAGATTTTACCGATAGGAGGCGGAGGACATGACGAGAGTGGAAGCCCGGCGCAGGAGACGGCGCAGACGGAACCTGTGCAGAGCGGCGGCGTGGGCGGTGGTGTTTATCGCGGAGCTGCTGGCGGCGGCCATTCAAGCGGCGGTAGTCGCGGCGGTATTGATACCGATTGCGAACGCATGGCGCGGCTACAGCGCGTTCGGCGGGGAGTGGGTGCTGGTCGGAGCGTTGTTCTGCGGCGCGTACTGCATCATCCACAAGCGGGTGTGCGACAAAATTTTCGAGGAGGGAAAGCACGGATGAAGTACATGATTTGCCCGTACTGCGGAGCGCATCTGGATTTTGGCGAGACTTGCGACTGCAAGGGGCAGACACAGGAGGCCCGGAAAGAGGCCGGAGGGAAAGGCGGTGAGCAGTATGGAGGGCACACTGCAACAGCAGGCGGAGGCGTACCTCGGAACGGCGATAGAGCCGTGCGAATGGGATAAGGCCAGAGCATACGCGGAGCATAAGCTCAAGGGCATCATCGAGCGGGAGGGCGACGCGGACGGCGCGAGGCGGGAGCCGTGGTATCTGGCACAGCTTATCGCGGAAACCGTCAAGGGCAGCCGCTTCTCGCAGTACACACGCGACCTTTGGGAGCTGAACCAGTACATCGAGCAAATGGGGATAAAAAAAGGACAGCCCACGTCATAAGACGCAGGCCATCCCTAACCAGTGTCCCTATTGTATCACACAAAACCAGCAAATGCAATAGGAGGATTTTCAAATGGCAAACGAATTAGCGAGCAGAGGCGGGAACGCCCTGCAAATCACATCACAGTACCCGGCAGAGCGGTACAACCTGCTTGTGCCGATGCAGACCGTCGCGGAGATTGCGGAAATCCACAAGCCCGTGATGAACGTGGTGCAGATTTCCACGAACCCGGCGGACAAGGAAATCTACGAGCAGGAAAAGGGCAGCGAGGCATGGACGGGCCGCGACGGGCGGCAGCACCCGGCCAAACCTGCGGGCTGGGCCTTGACGAAAAAGGGCCTGAACAAGCTCATGCGGGCGGCGGGCATCAAGATTTTGGGGACACGCCCTGTCGTACCCTCCACCTGCCAGAAATGCGCGGAGGTCAACAAGGGCATTGGCCGCCCGGTCAACTGCGGGGCCTGCCCGAACAAAGACGTGAAATTCGAGGCCCGGATTTCCGTCCCCCAGCTTACCGGGGAGAGCATTGAAATCGTGGCCCACAAAGAGATCATCGTGCAGGACGTGACGGACGGCATGAGCGAGAACCAGCGCAAGGAATTTCTCAAGTTCCGTTCCGAAATGTGCGAGACGAAAGCCATCAACCGGGCATTGCGAGCGGCCATGCACATCAAGGGGACGTACACCCTGCAAGAGCTGCAAAAGCCCTTTGTGGTGGCCTACCTCGTTCCGAACCTTGACAACGAAATGGTGAAGCAGGAGGCCGTGCGGCACTTCTTTACATCGGCGCAGGAGCTTTACGGCGGCCACGTCACAGAGGCGCGGAGGGCGATTTTCGTGGAGGATGACGTGGAGGAGGGCATGGAGTACGAGATGCCCGGCCAGCCCATCACGGAGCCGGACAACGGGGCCTACAGGGACGTCCCGGCGGAACACCCCCGGCAGACGCAGCAGCGACAGCAGCAGGCGGCAGAGGCCGCGCCGGACTTCGACCCGACCGTGTGCAGCGAGTGCGGCGCAAAGTGTAGCAACGGCGTGGTGAAATACAGTCAAGAGCAGTTCGGTCGGACGCTGTGCATGAATTGCCAGCGCAAGCAGGGAGGTAATCAGTAATGGCGATCAGAGTTTTACATACGGGCGACCTCCATATCGGTCAATTCCCCGGCCCGGAGAAGAACGGGGAGAACGCGAGATACCTCGACATCTGCAAGTGCCTTGACGCGCTTGTGGCCGGGGCCAGAGCGCAGAAGCCGGACATTGCGGTAATCGCGGGCGACATCTTCCATCAGGCGCGGGTATGGAGCGACCGGGGCCTCAAGGAGCAGCAGACGGCGGTGAAGTTCCTGCGGGAGCTTTCGGCCATTTGCCCGGTGGTGGTAATGCGCGGTACGCCGAACCACGACAGCGAGGAGCAGTTCAAGACGCTGGAAAGCACGTTCGAGGGCGACGAGCGGGTGGACATCATCACGAACCCGGAGTGGAGGGCCTACAGCCTCGACGACGGGAAGAAAATCCAAATTGCCTGCCTCCCCGGATTTGACCGGGGGTACTACCGGGCAAAGCACCCCGGCCTCTCCAAGGAGGAGGAGAACGAGGTATTCACCAAGGCCATTTCCGACATGATTATCGGCCTCAAGGCGCAGTGCATTCCCGGCGTTCCGGCGGTGCTGATGTCACACTACACCATCACGGGCTGCAACATGGAGAGCGGGCAGACGGCATTTTTCAGCCAGTTTGAACCTGTCGTATATCCCGACACGTTGGCGGCGGCAGACTTTGACCTCGTTTGCTTCGGCCATATCCACCGCCCGCAGCAGCTCGACGGCTGCAAGAACACGTTTTACTGCGGAGCCATTTCCGCCCTCAATTTCAACGACGAGGGGCAGGAGCGGGGCTACTGGCTGCACGACATCGACAGCACCGGGGCCGTCGCCTCCACGTTCCAGCAGCTCACCACGCGGGAATACATCACCATCCGGCTCAAGGACGAGGACGTAGCCGGGATTACGACGGGCGAAAAGGAAGTCGCGGACTTCCTCGACCGGGCGGACGGCCTCGACGGGAAAATCGTGCGCGTCCTTTACGACTGCACAGACGAGCATAACAAGGCATTTAACCACGCCGTATTCGAGAATATGCTCTACGCTGCCGGAGCCTTTTGGGTGCAGGAGATCACCCCGCAGAAAATCACCATCACCGTAGACCGCAGGAGCATGGACGCGGACGGCACCCCGGAGGACAACCTCGCGGACTATCTGGCGGAAAAGGAATTTGCGCTGGAACGCATTGGTGAGCTGGTCGAGCTGGCCCGGCCCCTGATTGCGGAGGCCACGGAAAAGGCCACGCAGGAGCGGCATACGGGGCTGTTCGTCCCGGTGGAGATTGAGGTCAAGAATTACCGCAACTACCGCGACGAGCGATTTTCCTTTGACGGCATCCGCTTCTGCACCATCAACGGCAGCAACGGCGTGGGAAAGAGCAGCTTGTTCATGGACGCTATGCTGGACGCGCTCTACGAGGAGCCGCGAGAGGGTGAGCTGACGGGCTGGATTTGCAATGACCCGGAGGCCCGGAGCGGGGCCATCAAGTTCACATTCAAGCTGGGCGACCGCCTCTACCGCGTGACCCGCACCCGGCAGAAAAGCGGCAAGGCCACGCTGAATATCGCGGAGTACGTCGAGGGCGAATGGGTAGACCACAGCAAAGAGAAGTTCAAGGACACCCAGCAGGAGATCATCAACATCATCGGAATGGACAGCCTGACGCTCAAGGCCTGCGCCCTCATCATGCAAGACCAGTACGGCCTATTCCTACAAGCGGACAAAGAGGCTCGCATGAATATCCTCGGCAGCATTTTGGGACTGGGGATTTACGGCGGCATGGAGACGCTGGCGGCGGAGCGAGCCACGGACACCAACCGCACCATCCGCTCGCTGGCGGACAGGGCGGAGGCACATCTGGCCGGACTGCCGGACAGCGCGGAGTTGTCCGCCCAAATCGAGGAGGCGGAGGCACAGCACAAGGCACTGTTGGAACAGGCGGAGCGCAGAACGGCGGAGGTGGACGGCCTCAAGGTCAAGCTCAACACGCAGCTTGAAGCGGCGGGGCGCGTTATCAAGCTCAACGGCAAGATTACCACCCTCACGGCGCAGAAAGCATCCAAGGAGGCCACCAAGACCACGCAGGTGGGAATTGTCACCGCAGCCGATACCATCCTCGCAGCGGAGCCGGAAATCGCCGCAGGCGTGGCGCACTACAAAGCCCTGCTGGAACAGGAAAAAGAGCTGATTAAGGGCAAGGCCACCTACGACACCCTCGCCGCCCGGAAACAGCAGATTGAGAGCGCGGTCACGCTGGCGGAAAGCTCGGCAAAGGAGATGCGGCAGAAAAAGGCGGCTCTTACGCTGATGAAGATTGGGCCGCTGGCGCAGGCCACCGAGCGGGCGGCGGAGCTGACCGAAAAGCACGAACAGTACGAGGCGGCCACCGCCCAGCTCACGGAGCTGGAAAAGCTCATGCAGGAATATACGGCGGCAAAGGACGGCCTCGCGCTGTGGCAGGCGGAGACGGAGCGCACGGAGCGAGACTACCGGGAGGCCCGGACACGCATTGAGGGACGTATCGTCACGCTCAAGGGCAAAGTGGAGCTGCTGAAAGACAGTGGGTGCCCGGCCCCGGACAACGCCACCTGCAAATTCCTCGCGGACGCGCTGGCGGCCAGAGACGCGCTCCCCGGAGAGGAGGCCGCGCTCGCCGCCCTTGAGGAAGAATACGAGAAGTGCCGCCAGACGAACGCAGACGCGCTCTCTGCGGCGCAGACGGCCTACGACGATAAGAAACACGTCCCGGAGGACATCGACGCTCTACGGGCCTCCCTGCGGCTCCTTGAGGCCGCCGAAAAGGACTATGGCAACCTTGAGGCGCAGCGGAGCGAGCTGGCCCTGCTGGAAGAACGGGCGGCGGAGCTTGAGAAAGCCGTGGCGGACGCGGAGGCGACCGTCGAAAAGGGCCGCGCAGAGCTGGCGGAGGTTGAGCAGCAGCTCGCAAAGGTCGAGGCCAGCAGCCGGGAGTACGACGAGCTGAAACAGGCCATTGCGGTGGAAAGCCGCTGGCTCGACAAGGAAAAGCAGCTCCCTGTGGCGCGGGAGCAGAAAGCGGCAGCCGCGCAGCGGGTGATGGAGCTGACGGCGGAGATTGAGGCCATCGACAGCGAGATCGCGGACAGCCGGGCGGAACTGGCGGAGGAGCAGAGCAAGACCGTCGGCAGAGAGGAATTGCAGGCGCAGGTGGACGCGGCGGAGGCGGAGGTCAAGGCCGTCCAGAAGCAGGCGCAGGAGCTTTCCCTCCAAATCGGCGGATTGCAGGCAAAGCTCGGACAGGTACGCCTCGCCCGTCAGCAGGCGGCGGAGCTGCAAGAGCAGATGAACGAGTTGAGCGGCAAGGCCGCAGGCTACGAGGAACTGAAAAAGGCGTTCTCGCAGGACGGCATTCCCCACAACATCATCCGCAGTATTATCCCCGTGTTTGAGGCGACGGCCACCAACATTCTCGGCCAGATGTCGCAGGGCCACATGAGCGTGGAGTTCGTGACGGAAAAGGTGTTGAAATCCAACAGCAAGAAAGAGGTCACGACCCTCGACATCATCATCAACGACAGCGACACCGGGCGGCTCCCGTATATGAGCAGGAGCGGCGGGGAGCGCGTCAAGGCGGCCCTCTCGGTCATTCTCGCGCTGTCTGAAATCAAGAGCAGCAAGGCGGGGGTACAGCTCGGCTTCTTGTTCATCGACGAACCCCCATTCCTTGATGCCCCCGGCGTACAGGCTTATTGCGACGCGCTTGAGGCTATCCAGCAGCGGTACGGCGACCTCAAGGTCATGGCGATAACCCACGACCCGGCCATGAAGTCTAGATTTCCGCAGAGCGTAGACGTGGTGAAAACGCCGGAGGGCAGCAAGGTAATTTATGAGTAATTTACGGGGCAATCCGGGGAGTTTTCTCCCCGGAAAAGCCCGGAAAAGGAGGTGTAGTCGTTGGGACGACCACGGAAACAGACGGTAGATTACTTCCCGCACTTCGTCAGCACGGACAGCCGGACGAAATTCATCCTTGAGCAGGGCTGGGGAAACGACGGGTATGCCTTTTGGTTTAAGCTGCTGGAACTGCTGGGCCGGAGCGAGGGCCATTACTACGACTGCTCCCGGCCAGCGGACAAGATGTACCTCGTCGCGCTCACAAAGGTCACGGAGGAGCAGGCGGACGCGATTTTGGATATGCTCGCCCTGCGGGGGAATATCGACGTGGAGCTATGGCAGGAGCGCAAGGTCATTTGGTGCCAGAGCCTCGTAGACAACCTACAGGACGTTTACTCCAAGCGGACGGTATCGGCACCGAGGCGGCCATTCACAGAGGCCCCGGAGGAGGAGCCGCCCGCGCCGGAGGGCGACCCGCAGCCGGAGGAGAAGCCCCGCAAGAGGGGCAGGCCGAAAAAGACCGACGCAGAGGACGGCCCCAAGGCCCCGAAAGGCGTGTGCGAGGAGGTCGCCGCGCTCTACAACGAGATTTGCACGTCGTTCCCCAAGGTACGGAGCCTTTCAGAGGCCCGGAAAAAGGCGATCAAGGCGCGGCTGGCAAACGGGTACACGGTGGACAGCTTTCGAGAGCTGTTCCAGCGGGCGGAGGCCAGCAGCTTCCTCAAGGGGAAGAACGACAGGAATTGGCAGGCGACTTTTGACTGGCTGATTAAGGACAGCAACATGGCAAAGGTCATAGACGGAAATTACATGGACAAAGGAGGCGGCAGCTATGGCCCTCACACCGATAGGGGACGTACTGGCGGGAATGGGACAAACCCCGGAGGCTTCACCCCGTCAGGAGGCTTCAAAACAGAATAACCTCGTCACTCCGCAGGAGGCGCGGGAGAGGGGGCTGCGGTGGAAGAAAGACCCTCCCCCGCCGGGCAAGTGCGAGTATTGCGGGAAAGAGCTGCAACCGCTCGGAATTGTGATGGGCGGAGAGGTTTTTATCTGGCAGCCGTTTCTCCCTCGGTGCGACTGCCAGCAGGCGACGGCCCATTGGGAGGAGTACGACCGCAAGCGGGCGGAGGAGAAAGCCGCAGAGGAGGAGCAGGAACGCCGGAGGGCCATGCAGCAGAAAATCGAGCGGCTGCTGGGCCGGAGCGGTATCAAGAAGCGTTTTCAGCAGCGCACTTTTGCAAACTTCCGATGCGACACGCCGGGCCGCAAGAAAAACTACAGGATTGCCAAGGAGTATGCGGACAACTTCGCGTACCACCGGGCCAGAGGCGACGGCCTCTACATAGAGGGGACGAACGGGACGGGCAAGACCCACCTCGCGGCGGCCATTGCATTGCAGCTCATTGGCGAGGGCATACCCGTAATCTGCAAGACTTCGAGCGACCTGCTCATGGACATCAAGAAGTCGTTTGACAGCGAGGGCGCAAAGGAGCATGAGATACTGTCCGTCTACAAGCGGGTAGACCTGCTGATTATCGACGACCTCGGCAAGGAGCAGTGCAGCGATTGGAGCATGAGTACGCTCTACTCCATCCTCAACGACCGCTACGAGGACATGAAGCCGACCATCGTAACCACCAACTACAACGCGGACGCGCTGGCAAACGCGCTGACCCCGAAAGGCTTTGACAACACAAAAATAGTGGCGATCATAAGTCGCCTGCGGGAAACCAGCACCGTAATGACGATGGCGTGGGCGGACATTAGAGGCAGAGAGGAGACACAGCCATGATTACAGACAAAGAGCGCGAGAACCGTGAGGAGCTTTTCAAGCTCATGCGGGAGAACCCGGAGCTGCCTGTTATACCGTTCGTGGACGGCGAGATCGTCGCTGGGGATGATTTTGGGACATGGATGGGGAGCTGGGGAAGTGCCCGTGTGGACGAGTACATTTTTCCGCCGCAGGACTATGAGCCGGTGATTTACAAGAGCGACGACGATGTATTTGACACTTTGGAGAAATGTCTCCCTGCCGAGGAGTTTTACAAACTCCCGGAAGTCGAGGGGGAGTGCCGGAAAGCCTATGACGCGCTCCCTTGGACAAAAGCCATCATCGTCAATATCTGTATGCCGGATTGAGGAGGGCCAGCTATGAGCGAGCAGCGGGAAAGCGAGGTGTTCCAAATCCCGGCCAGACGATGCAAGCGGTGCGGCGGCCTACTCACCAGTGCGCAGGCCATCCGAGACGGCTACGGGAGCTGCTGTCTGCGGAAGATGCGGCAGGAGGAGCGGGCCAAAGAGGAGGCCAAAAATCAATGTAGCCTATTCGATATGGAGGACACGGAACCATGAACGAGAAATACAGGGAGATTTGTGAGCGGCTGGAATGGAGCGTTACCGACGACGGCGACGGCAACATCGAGCTTGAGAAGTATTCACCAGCGGGAGAGGATTTCATCATCACCGTCGGCGCGGAGAACTTCGTGGATAACGTCAAGGAGTACGCGGCCAGCTTCGACCAAGAGGAACACATCGAAATGTGGATTGGGGCGCGGCGCAGCGGGACACGCGGCGTACCGTCCATCAAGGAACTGGTAAAGGACGCGGAGGACATCGACGCAATGCTCAAAGAGCTGGCGGAGGCCCTTTTCGCCGCCGAGCTGGAATTGGAGGGCGCATGAGATACGAGAAACTTTCAGAGCGGGAGAAAGCCCGCCACCCATCCATTCACTACACCGGGAGCGTCCGGGGGATGAAGAAACAGGGCTTTTGGGGCAAGCACGACATCTGCGTTCGATGCGGCCAGTACATATACAACCTTTCGATGGTGATTGGATGGCCGTGGAGAGCGTGAGAAAGGGGGCGCGGGTATGAGAAATTATGTGAAGCGCGGCGACATCTATTTCGTCGCAGGGGGAGCGGTCACAGGCAGTGAGCAGGGAGGAGACCGCCCGGCGATCATTGTGAGCAACAACGTCGGGAACAAACACGCACCCATCGTCGAGGTAGTCTATCTCACGGCAAGGAAGAAAACGAGGCTACCAACCCACGTCTACATCAATTCGTCCAAAAGACCGTCAATCGCCCTTTGCGAGCAGGTAACAACCATTGACAAAAGCAGACTGGAACGCCGCTTTGGGCGCGTCACAGCGAAAGAGCTGCGGGCCATAGACAGGGCCATTGCGCGGAGCCTTGGGCTAAATGGATAACGAGGAGAACACTATGGAAATTCGGAAAATTTGCGACGACACCAGCGACATGAGTATGTGGGAGCTGGCCCACAATCAGGTATTCGTAAAGGACAGAGAGGCATGGTACAGGGACTTTGAGCGGGAGATTTCCGCCCGCGATCTTGTACGGGAGGTTTACAGGAAGCACGTCACGACGGAGGACGCGGAAGATCTGGCGGACGACGAATTATTTGACGAGATTATGCTTGAGGCCGGAGCCTACGGAACCGACGACATGGAGGGAGTATGCTCCATTCTTTACACCGCCCTTTGGGGCATGGCGGAGGTGCGGGAGTGGCTGAAAGACTACGAGACGCACGGCCTCCCGACCACCATGCGCCCGGAGGTGCTGCAACAGGCCATTGACACCTACGGCTCCCGCGCACAGGAAGAAATGGCAATCGAGGAGATGGCGGAGCTGACAAAGGCCATCGTGAAACGCCACCGGGCGAAAGATAAGGCCAGCTACGACAAAGCCATGAGCGGCATTACGGAGGAGATGGCGGACGTTATCATCATGCTCACCCAGCTCCTCATGTTTTACGGCAACCGCAAGGACGTGCAGAAAGCCATCGACGAAAAAGTTAAGCGGCTGGCCGGGCGGCTGAACGGCGAGCGCGAGAAGTTGCAGAGTGCGGCTATGGACGCGGCGGCAGAGGTCATGCAGTCGGCAACGTAAGGAGGCGGCAATGTATAGCGAGCTGGATAAGCATTGCCGGGAGTGCATTTGCGAGAGCTGCGACCTGCGAGGGACAGAGGAATGCCTTGAGGGAAAAGGTGGCTGCGACAAGTGCGACAACACCTACCACGTCGGGCATTGCTGGTGGCACCCGGAGGAGAGAGGATAGAGAGGAGGCAGCCCGTGGACGGGGAATTACACATCGACGACAGCCAATTTCAGTATATTGCCCGCATCAGCCACGGGAAAGACAGCCTCAAGATGCTGGACGTTATCGTGACGCGGGGCCTACGGCTCGACCGCATCACCACAACGGATGTGTGGGCGACAGACACCATTCGGGGCGAACACCCGGAGATGGTGAAATTCAAGGAACGGGCAGACGAGTACATCTGGCAGAAATACCGCATTGAGGTGGAACACCTTTGCGCCATGAAGAACGGTGAAAAGGTGACGTATGAGAAGCTGTTTTACCACGTCCCGCAACGCAAGGCCAAAGACGCGGGGGGGGGGTACTGGAAACACGGGAAAGAAGCAATCAACGGATTTCCGAGCCTATGGTGCAAATGGTGCCAATCATCCCTCAAGAGAGATGTTCAAACACCGCCCGCAAGGTTTTCCTGCACAAATCGGGAGTTGGTGCAAGAAGCTCAAAATCGACTATATACGGATTTCCAGTCAGCCTCAACCGCAAAGGAAACTGGTGTACCAAACTCAAGACCCGTGTTTTCGGGCAGCCCCGCCGCGAGGGGCGGTAAAAATATCGTGGAATATCTCGGCATAGCAGCGGACGAGCCGAAACGGTTTGGACAGCTCAACGACAGGAAACGCGCCCCGCTCGTTGAGTTCGGCATAGAGGAGGGGCTATGCGGCCTCTACTGCCAGTACGAGGGCATACTCGCGCCCAGCTATGAGACGAGCTGCCGGGATGGGTGCTGGATGTGTCACAATCAGGGAGTGAACCAACTGCGTCAGCTCCGCAAGAACTACCCGGAACTATGGGCGCTGTTGCTGAAATGGGACACGGACAGCCCCGTAAACTTCAAGCCGGACGGCCACACGGTACACGACTACGACAGGCGTTTTCAGTTGGAGGATGAACATTTCTTAACACCCGGCGACCCGAAATTCAGATGGAAGATGCTGGACGGGGAGCTACAGAAAAGTCTATTTTAGGAGGAAACGACAATGGCAGACATCAAAATCAAGCAGACAACCACCACAGGCGACCACAGCGCGGAAACCACCGTGGAGATCACCGGGGCCGATTATATCCGCGAGGACTTAATCAAGCTCGTTCTTGATTGCGGGCAGGCGGGCCAGCCCACCGCGCCGGAGGGCAAGAACCTCGCATGGGCGAAAAGCCCGGCAGGGGCATTGTTTATCCCCAGCACGTTTGAGGCGGATTTCCCCCTCCCCTACAACATGAGAAAGCTCCGCCCCGCGCACGTCAGCCCGGCCATCATCGGCGAGGCAAAGAGGCAAGGCCGCCTCGATACTTTTATCCAGCCGTTTGATGAAATCGACATCCCCCTTGATACAGGCGGAACGGTTACGGTCGTATGCGGCTATGTGGAGCCGGAGTGGGCGCGTTTCGTACTCAAGGACTGTTGGGACGAGGCCGTGATGAACGAGGAGAACACCAACAAGACGGGCTATTTCAAGAGCAAAGGCCGGGCACACGTCCTCGTCGATATTCTCCCCCACATTGCGCAGGAGTGGCGGGAAATCTTCAAGCCGCGCCAGATGGTCGAGGAGATTGGCGGCGAGCGGGTGGAGTACGCAGACCTCATGTGGCTGCCCTCCGCAACGGACGTGTTCGGCCCCTCGGAGGAGGGCTACTGGAAAGACCTCGACGACAGTTTCCAACTCCCCATCTTCAAACAGGAGCGCGACCGCGTGAAAGAGTGCGGGGACGAGGGAACGTACCCATACTGGCTCCGCTCCGTCTCTGCGACGAGCGCGAGCAATTTCAGGCTCGTCTCTACGGACGGCAGCTACAGCAACTGCAGCGCGTACTACTCGTATGGCTTTGCGCCGGGCTTTGACATCTAATCCGAAATCAGATAATCCCCGGAGCGAAAGCTCCGGGGAGAGGGGAGCGATACTATGTCGGGATTTATTGCAAGGCAGCCGAACGGTCTTTTATGCAGGCACTCCTCCATCGTGGACTGCGTGACGGACTACAACATGACGGAGGAGGACTACATCAAGCTCTGCATGGAAAGAGCCAAAACGGAGGCGGAGGACGTGCTAAAGAATTACCTCCGGCCATTCGAGTGGGTAGAGGCGTATTTTGCGCCAAACAACATGACGCGGGAGGAGTTCGACGAAATCATCCAAAAGATGAAGCAGCCCGCAGGCCAATGCAAGCATACACGGACATAGGAGGGATGCTATGGTGAGGACAGCGACGGACACCGCCCGGAGGTGCATTATTTTCAACTGCGACCGCAGGCACGGGAGCTATTGTTGCGCGGATTGCGGACAAAAGGAAAGATGCAAGAACCCGTGTCTAAACTCCCCGGAGCGGTGCGGGCAAGCGAAAGAGGACAGATAGGAGGCAGACCGTGAACAAGGACGAATTTAGACAGTGGATTTACGACAACTACAACGTACCCGGAAACAACTGCACACTGGCCCCGTCCATGCTGGACGGAATACTGGACTACGCAGAGGGCATGGAGCCGGAGGAGCAGTACAATTTCCTGTGCGCCGTTCTCCCCAGCTTGCCGGAGAGCGTTATTCGCCGGGTAGAGTATTGAGGGAGGCGCAGATATGAAAAAATTAGAGCTTTTCCAGTGCGAGGTTTGCGGGACGCAGTTCAAGAGCAAAGAGGACTGCGTGAAGTGCGAAAAAGGACACGCGAGAGAATTACGGATTGTGAAATCGCGCTATCTCCCGTTCACGCAGGACGGGAGCGGGATGCCGACGACCATTACACTCATGGGGCCAGACGGCAGGCATTACACATACAAGCGGTAAGGGGGCGGCAGACCATGAAACTTGAGGAGATCATAAGCAGCCTGCGCGACCAAATCACCGACCGGGAGAGCCTGATACCCAAAGACGAGCCGGACAGCATTTTCGCCCATGACGCGGAGGCCCTGCGGGAGGCGGTCAAAATCCTGCTGGCGGTACAGAAAGAGGAGAAGCGGGTGGAGATTGTCGGAAAGGTCTGCGGCAACTGTGCGAAATGGGAACGAGACTTTATAACCAAGGCCGGAGGCTACTGCCCGCTGCCTATCAGAAACAGGCCCGGACGCAAATACAAGACACGCTTATCAAAGGCTTGCTTACAGTTTGAGGCAAAGACCAAGGGAGGAGAGAACAATGAGCAAGAAACGGAAGTGTAGATACACCCCGGAGGAGCAGGCCCTCCACAAAGAGGCCGTGCGCCTCCGAAATATGACGGATAGGCAGCTCGTAGAGGAGTTCCACCGGGCGGCGGACACGGAATTGGTAGCCAGAGGCCCCAGCGTGGCGCAGGATGGCGCGGAGGCGGCTGGGCCTATCGGGAACACCTCGGCGGTGGAAAGGCTTATCTCGGCCCTTGCAGAGGGCAAATGCAAGGGCATCAAGAGCGCGACCGCCTACAAGGTGGCGCAGCTCGCCACGGAAATGGGGCTGATGTGATGGATGCAGCGCATTACAAGGCCGCAGCAGCGGGCAGGCGCAGTCGGGCCGCCGGAGAGCTGTGGGAGGAAATGATTGAGGCCGCCTGTAGGCACTACCGCCTTGCGGGAACGGCGGAGATCACAAAGACCCCGGAGCCGATGAAGCCGCTGGGCCGCCCGAACAGCCGGGGCCAGTTCACGGCTTGCTACACCAAACAGGCCCAGCCGGACTACAAGGGAACGCTCAAGGGCGGGCAGGCCATTGTGTTCGAGGCAAAGCACACAGACGGCGACCGCTTACAGCAGAGCGTCGTGAGCGAGGAGCAGGAGAAGCAGCTCGACCGCCATGCGGCCCTCGGCGCGGAGTGCTTCGTGCTGGTATCGTTTGGCTTTCAACAGTTTTTCAAAATACCGTGGGAGGTATTTCGGGACATGAAAGCGCGGTACGGCAGGAAGTACATAAAGCCGGAGGACGTGCAGGAGTACAAGGTCAGGTACTTGGGCGGCGTTCTGCGCTTCTTGTAGGGGGCAGCGGAATGGACTACCTGATTTCGCTGGCGATCTGCCTGCCGATTGCCATAGCAATAGCAATACCGTGGGTCAACGCCATAGACAAGCGCAAGAATGACCCGGAATGGCAGGAACACAAGGACGACCCGGACTATTGGGGCTGGCCTTAAAGCGGAGCGGGAAGTAACTCCCAAATCAGAAAATTCAAAGGAGGGAGTTATCTCTATGACAAGCAAAGATGAAGCAAAGGCCCTTATTGAGGCAGCAGTCGCGGCGGCATACGAGGCGGGCATCAGGGGGATGGACGAAAAGCTACAGGCAGCCGTCAACCTCGGCGTGACGATAGGAGCGGCGACCGGGGCGCAGATAGGCGCAGAGATGGGAGCCAAAGCAGCTACGCGGGCAATGGAGCGGGAGCGCAAGCGGCTCAAGAAACAGCAATACGACTGGAAGTATCAGAATACCAAGCTGCTGCTCCGCAACTACAGGCGGCTCAATGCCTATTACGAGAATGCCATCTTCGACACAGAGGGCGCAGAGGAGGCCGACGAGGATTTCGAGGACATCATGCGCAGCATGGGCCGCCCGGCAGACGAGGAGATATTCGTGGAGAGCATTCAGAAGAACTACCTCGCCACCCGCATTATTATGACCCATGTGAACAAGATGCTGGACTGCTACAAAATCATGTGCGAGAGGTCGAGGCGGACGGACGACGCAAGGCACTGGCGCGTGTTGGAGGGGCTTTACCTCGCGGAGGACTACACCACGGCGGAGGAAATTGCCAAGCAGGAACACATCGACAAAAGGACGGTTTACAAGGATATAGACGTATGCGCGGCAGATTTGACGGCTTTGCTTTTCGGCGTGGGCGGCATTGAGAGCCTGTGACACTGGCCGAGGCACAAACCGGGCATTTACATTTCACTATGGGATGTGGTAAAATGTATGCTGTAAAATCACGGAGAGAAAACGCCGCCGCATTGGGATTTCCAACGGGCGGCGAATTTTTTTGGGAATATCCGCCCCGAAAAGGGACAGAAAGGAGAGGAAAGTGGAAATACGGACGCTGAAAGCGGCAGAATTAAAGGCCGCTGAATACAACCCCCGGAGAGACTTGCAGCCGGAGGACGCGGAGTACCAAAAGCTGCGCCGGAGCATGGAGGAGTTCGGCTATGTGGAGCCGATTATCTGGAATGAGCGCACCGGGAACGTCGTAGGCGGCCACCAACGCCTCAAGGTACTGCTCGAACAGGGTGCGGAGGACATAGAGGCCGTAGTGGTAGACCTCGACGACAAGGACGAGAAAATCCTCAACGTCCTGCTGAACAAGGTCAAGGGCCGCTGGGACATCGGAAAGCTGGCAGGCCTTTTGCAGGAGTTGGACGAGGCTGGAGCTATGGAGCTGACGGGCTTCGAGGATTGGGAGCTGCAAAGCCTCCTGATGCAGTACGACCACATCAAAGACCTGATGGAGGAGGACTTCTCCGGCTACGACGACGGGAAAGAGCGCAGCACCTTTACCATGACGTTCAGCCTCCCGGCAGGAGCGCGGGAGACGGTCGAGGGGTACATGAAAACCGCAGAGAACGCGAAAGCGGAGCTGGCGACGGCGATCATCAACAAGGTAAAGGGGGTATTGTGATGCAGATTGAGAGAAAGAAAATCAGCGACCTCAACCGGGCAGCCTACAATCCCCGGATAGAGTTGATACCCGGCGACCCGGAATATGAAAACCTCCGCCGGAGCATTGCCACCTATGGGTTGCTTATCCCGGTGATATGGAATAAGCGGACGGGCAATGTGGTGGGAGGACACCAGCGGCTCACTGTCCTTGAGAACGAGGGAGAGACAGAGGTAGACGTGTCGGTGGTAGACCTCGACCCCATGCAGGAGCGGCAGCTCAACGTGGCCCTCAACAAAATCGAGGGCGGATGGGACGAGGAGAAGCTGGCTGTACTGCTGGCGGAGCTGGGAGACGATGCGACGCTCACGGGCTTTAATCAGCAGGAAATCGACAGCCTCACCAACGACATCGACAGTCTGATTGACGGCGACACCGTGGACGAGGAGCTGCGGGCCATAGAGGAGCTTTTCAACGTGAGCCTTACATTCGACAAGGCAGACCAAGAGGAGCTGAAAGCCTTTGTCAAGGACTACGGCAAAGAGGCCCTGATAGAGGTAATCATTCAGAAAGCAAAGGGGGAAATTTGAGATGGGGTGCAAATGCGGCTCGCAGGTCATTTTGTGCAACCTCCCCGTGCGCTTCGACACCTACAAGGGATGCAGCCACGGGTGCAAATACTGCTTCGCGCAGAAGAAGCAGAATATCGCCAAGATACAGAGGGACGAAACCGTGGAGGCCCTGCGCTCTTTCATCGAGGGAAAGCGGGGCCGGGAGACGGCGTGGTGCGACTGGAATATCCCCATCCATTGGGGAGGCATGAGCGACCCATTCCAGCCCATCGAGAAGAATATCCGCGCCTCCTACGACTGCCTCAAGCTGCTGGCGGAGACAAAGTACCCGTTTGTGGTAAGCACAAAGGGCAGGCTCGTAGCAGACCCGGAATACCTCGACCTGCTGGCTCAATGCAACTGCGTCGTGCAGGTGAGCATGGTGTGCAGCAAGTACGACCCGCTCGAACCCGGAACGCCGCCCTACGAGGAGCGGCTGAAAATCGTGGAAACCCTCGCGGCCAGAGTGCAGCGGGTAATCGTCCGGGTACAGCCGTACATGCCGGAGGTCTTTCGAGACGTGATGGCGAACATTCCCCGGCTGGCCGCCGCAGGTGTTTACGGCGTAGTCGTGGAGGGCATGAAGTTCTATAAGGGGAAGAAAGGCATGGTGAAAATCGGAGGCGACCATTGCTACCCGCTGAACGTCCTGCGGCCTCACTTCGAGGCGATCAGGGCAGAGTGCCACCGAAACGGCCTCAAGTTCTACGCCGGAGAGAACCGCCTCCGCGCTATGGGAGACAGCATGGCGTGTTGCGGCATCGACGGGCTTGAGGGCTTCAAGGGAAACGACTACAATCTGTGTATGCTGCTGAACGGGAAGAACCCGGAGCCTACGGAACTGATGAAGCAGATAGGCACGGGCGGGTGCTTCCAGAGCCTCAATCAGGTTGCAGGCATCAATAAGAAAATCAACAAACAGAGCTTCTACGGCTTGATGCAGGAGGAGTTGTCGAGCAAGACAGATTACTACCGCAGAATGTTCGGCCTCGACGAGTAACGCGGACAACAAGACAAAGGAGAGGAGGACATGGCGAAATGGACTGACAAGCCGTGGGAGCGTCAAAAGGGCGAAAGCACACAGGCATACGAGGCATTTGCCACCTACCGGGATATGGGCGCGGAGCGGAGTTTAACGAAAGTGTCACAATCGTTGAACAAAACCCGCACACTGCTTGGCCGATGGAGCAGCGCATGGAATTGGCAGGAGCGCGTCCGAGCTTACGACAATGAGCTGGAAAAAGAGGCGCGGGCAAAGGCCATCCGGGGCCGCAAGGATATGACCGAACGCCATATCAAGATAGCCATGCAGGTGCAGAAGAAAGCCCTTGAAGCCCTCGCCAGCTTGTCAGTCGAGGATATGTCTCCAAAGGACGTTAAGGAGTATATCAAAATGGCGACCGACCTCGAACGGCTCAACCGCACATTCGAGGAGGAGAGCAGCAAGGGAGGCGGCGACACGCCTACCCAGCTTGCGGACACAATCGTAGCGGCGTATCAGAGGCGAAAGGAGGAGGGCAATGCTTGACGCGGACGCGATATTGTATTATGCAGATCACCCGGTAGAATTTACCGAGGACGTGATAATGGCAAGGCCCGACCCGGAGCAGCAGAAGATACTCCGCAGCGTTGCGGCAAACCCCATGACGACCGTTCGGAGCGGCCACGGCGTAGGAAAGAGCGCGGTGGAGGCTTGGGCGGTCATTTGGTTTATATGCACACACCCGTTCCCCAAAATCCCATGCACGGCACCGACGCAGCACCAGCTATTCGACATCCTTTGGGCGGAGGTCAGCAAGTGGATAAGGAACAACAAGGCCCTCGGCAATGAGCTGATATGGACAAAGGAAAAGCTCTATATGCGAGGCTACCCAGAGGAATGGTTCGCGGTTGCGCGGACGGCCAGCAAGCCGGACGCGCTGCAAGGCTTTCACGCCGAACACGTCTTGTATATCATCGACGAGGCCAGCGGCGTAGACGACGAGATATTTGAGCCAGTTCTGGGCGCACTTTCAACGCCGGGGGCGCGGCTCTTGATGTGCGGGAACCCTACGCAGCTTTCCGGCTTCTTTTACGACAGCCACAACAAGAACCGGGCCAGCTACTCCACGTTCCACATCGACGGCAGGAGCAGCAGCCGGGTATCACAGGACTTCATCGACACGATCATCCGAATGTACGGGGAGGACAGCGACGTATTCAGAGTGCGCGTCGCCGGAGAGTTCCCGCTACAGGAGGATGATATTTTTATTCCGATTTCACTCGTCGAAAACTCCATTCAGACGGAGTTTTCTCCCCGGAAAAGCCCGGATTTGGTGCATATAGGGTGCGACGTGGCCCGGTTTGGCGACGACAAGACGGTAATCGGGTACAAGGTGGACGAAAAAGTGACGTTCTACAAGAAGCGGCAGGGGCAGGACACGATGAAAACCGCAGACGACATTATCCTGCTTGGGGAACAGCTCGTACAGCGGTACAAGCTGGACACGCCGATACCTGTCAAGGTGGACGACGGCGGTGTGGGCGGCGGCGTGGTAGACCGCCTGCGGCAGGTGAAGCGGAATGACCCGGAGCGGTTTTGGTGGCTTGAGATATACCCGGTCAAGTTCGGCCAGCGCATCAAGCACAAATACTACCACGACAGCACGACCTACATGATGGCCGTGGTGAAGAACCTTTTACAGCCCTATGACGAGGAGGGCAACCGAAAGCCCGTGGAGCTGATACTCCCGGACGACGACGACCTCGTAGCACAGCTTTCCGGGCGCAAATACGCGCTGACAGAGGCCAGCAAAATCAAGATTGAGAGCAAAGACGCGGTGAAGAAAAGAGGGCAGCCCAGCCCGGACGAGGCGGACTGCGTTTTGCTTCTCTGCTTACCAGTAAAACCGCCGAAAAAGAGAGGGGTGAGAAAGAATGGCTAAAGGGCGGAATATGCAGGTGCGCATCATCAAGGAGCAGCGGGCACCCGTAACCAAGGCGGACACCTCGGTACAGGTCACGACGCAGGAGGCGTACAACGCCGGGGACTGGATAACCCCACGCCACGATATGCGGGGGCTGGCAAAACTCGTAGAGAACAGCACCATCCTCCCCCAGTGCATCAGGGCCTACAAGAACAATATCGCGGGCTTCGGCATCGGCGTGAGGTACATCGAGGACGTGGACGAAACGCCGGAGATGTCGGAGGAGTTCAGCAAGGCGGAGGAGATCATAGAGCTGCTGAACATCGAGCAGGACACCAAAGAGGTGTTTGAGGACATCATCGAGGCGCGGGAAACCTACGGCATTGCCTACCTTGAGGTTATCCGAAACCTCGCGGGAGAGGTGGTGCAAATCGAGTTCGTCAAGGAGACGGCCAGCGTCCAAAAGACCCGGCCCCTCGACCCCTACATCTCCTCGACCTACTACCACCACGGGCAGGAGCTTGAGAGGAAGAAACGCTACTGCAAGTACAAGCAGGAAATCGGCGGAAAGACTGTCTATTTCAAGGAGTTTGGCGACCCGCGCATCATGGACAGGCGGGACGGCAAGTACCTTGCGGAGGGCGAAAGCCTCGACCTCGAATGGCAGGCAAATGAGCTGATGGAGTTTACCATCGGCACAGAGCCGTATGGCACCGTGCGCTGGATAGGGCAGGTGCTTGGCGTGGACGGCAGCCGGAGGGCGGAGACGCTGAATAACAACTACTTCATCAACGGGCGGCACACGCCGCTGATGATTATGGTGAAAGGCGGCACCCTCACTGACGAGAGCTTCGAGAAGCTACAGCAGTATATGAACGACATCAAGGGCGCAGCCGGGCAACACGCTTTTATCATCCTTGAGACGGAGAGCAACGACGGGCGGACGGACTTCGACCAAACCGACAAGCCGGAAATCGAGGTCAAAGACCTTGCGAACATTCTGCAAAAGGACGAGCTATTTCAGGACTACCTCGACAACAACAGGCGCAAGGTGCAGTCCTCTTTCCAGCTCCCCGACCTCTATGTGGGATATACGACCGACTTCAACCGGGCCACGGCGCAGACCGCGCAGGAGGTGACGGAGGAGCAGGTATTCCAGCCGGAGCGCAAGAGCCTCGCGTGGGCGATCAACAACCGACTGCTGAACGGCTACCGTTTCCAGTACGTCGAGTGCTATTTCCTTGAGCCGGACATCACGAACCCGGACGACCTCTACAAGCTGCTGACGGTGGCGAACAACGCCGGAGGCGTGACCCCGAACTTTGCCAAGCGGATTATCTACGAGGCATACGGGGAGCAGGCGGAGGACTACCCGGAGGATTGGGGAGACGTGCCGCTCGCCTACAACAAGCAGCAGGGAGGCGGCGCGAGCTTCGACCTCGGCGGCCTGACAATGAGCCTGCAACGGCAGATTGAAAAGGCGGCCAGCAACCACGACGACGCGGTGGTGGCGGTGATGAAAGAGGTCAAGGCCCTTCTACTCAAGATGGACAAGGGGGAGTGAGGTATGTGCATGGATTGCAGGCCGCTCCTCAAGGCCATTGACGCATACCTCGAAAAGGCGGACAAGGGCCTTTCGGACGCGCTGGCGGCGGAGGGCTACGTCAAGCCGAAAAAGACGCTCAAGTATGTGCAGGACATCGAGGACGACGTAGCGGAGGCACTGCTGGACGAGACGGACTACATCTTGGCGGAGGCAGAAAAGGCGGTTGACCTTGAAACCTTTGCGGAGGACGTTTGGCCGAGGGTGAAGCTGGGCGACGCAGCCAAGAGAAAGCTCGCCACCGTGTTCGCGGAGCGGCTGGACAAATTCATGCCGGAGTTTGTTGAGTATTACATTCAGCAGACGGACAAAGACCTCAAATTGGCGCAGGTGTCAAAGAGGACGGCGGCATGGGCGCGGAGCTGGGGCAAGGAACTTGGAGAAATTATGCAGCTCAACAGCCATAAGGAGATAGAGCGCATACTGGAAAAGGGCCTTTCCGATGGCAGCAGCGTAGCGGAGTTTACCCGTGCAATCCTCGACAGCGGCATAAGGGACGAACGCTACAAGGCCCGGCGCGTCGCCGTTACGGAGGTGCTGCGGGCGCACAGCGTCGCCCAGCAGGAGGCATTTATGCAGTCCCCGGCAGTGAGCGAGAAGATGTGGAAACACACGGGGGAATACAGGAACGAGCCACGGCAGAACCATGTGGACATGGACGGCCAGCGCGTCCCCGTGGAGGAGCCATTCGAGCTGATAGGCGCGGACGGCGGCACCTACGAATGTATGTACCCGCGTGACCCCATACTCCCGCCGGAGGAGAGCATCAACTGCCATTGCATTTGCCAGCCCGTCGTGAGCGAGGAAATCCTCGGCCTCCCGTTGGAGGAGCGACAGAGGCTACAGCAGGAGGCCATCGACGAGATGGACGACGAATGGGAGCGCGAGCTGGACGCAAAGAACAAAGCGAAAGCGGGGATAGAGGAGGAATAGCCTCCCCTGCCTCCTCTCGTGGCGCAGGAGCGTCCGAAAGCGAGCGGGTAGGCAAACTACCCGCCCGGACAAACAACGGCCTTTCAGGGCCGTTCAGAGCATTTTCGTGGGGCCACGAAAATGATGCACGGTAAGGAGCAGCAGAAACGCTGCTTTTTATATTTTCCAATACCCGGTGAAAGGAGGTGAGAGAGGGCATGAGGAAAGGTTTGCGGAAAGCATACGAAATCACAGACGCAAAAATCCAATTCGTCTCCCTTGTAGACAAAGCGGCCAACAAGCGACAATTCCTCTTGAAGAAAGAGGCCGGAGGCCGGGCGACGTTCACGACCTACGGCAGGATTGTCAAAGCGGACGCGGAGAACCACTACGTCACCGGGATTGTTTACGAGCCGATGGCGGAGGACAGTCACGGCAACTTTATGACAGAGGACGAGATCACCAAGGCGGCCTACTACTTCGCAAAGAACGGCAACAAGGTCGATTTGCAGCACAGCTTTGAGCCGCTGGACGGCGCAGCCGTTGTGGAGAGCTGGATTTCCAAGGCCGATTTTGAAATCGACGGAGAGAAAATCCAGAAAGGCACATGGCTTATGACCGTGGAGGTGGCAGACGAAAGCGTGTGGGAGGGCATCGAAAAGGGCGAAATCACAGGCTTTAGTATGGGCGGCCTCGGAAACTACAGTGAGGAGGATGTTGAGTTGGAGAGCGTAAGCAAGCAGGAAACCAGCGAGAAGAAAGGGCTTTTGAAGCAGTTGGCGAAAGTGCTGGGGCTGGACTTGGTGGAAAAGGGAGCTATGGCGGAGCTTTACGAGGAGCGCAGCAAGGGTACGCTCTTTTGGAACGCTTTTAACTCCCTTGAGGAGATTTTATACAAGTACGACCCCATTACGGGCCGCTGGCTGTATGAGGCGGACGAGAGCAGGGTGCGCGAGTGCCTTGAGGAGTTCGGCCAGATCATCACGAGTATTCTCGTCGGCGGGGAGAGCATTACCAAGGCCATTCAGACCGACCGCCCCGCAGCGGTGGAAAAGGCCGGGAAGAAAATGAGTGGCAAGAACCGGGAGACGCTGGCGGGCATCTATGAGAGCTTGGGAGCGTTCCTCAAGGAGTTCGACGACCCGGAGCCGGAGGAGGACGACCCGGACAAAAAGGACGGGGAGAAATCCGAGGAGCCGGAGGACGGCGACGACGGCAAGACCACCAAAACCGACAAGGACAAGGAGGACAAAGAAGTGACGAAACAGGAAGTTGAGACGATTGTGCAGGCCGCCATCGAAAAGGCGTTCGGCGGCAGCGCACAGCAGACCGCCGCTCCTGCCGCGCAGGATGGCGCAGGAGCCGTGGAAAAGGCTGGGGGTAAGGAGAATACCGCCCCGGCTGAAATCACGCCGGAGGCCATTGAGAAGATGGTCGGAGAGGCCATTACCAAGGCTATGGCACCGCAGCAGGAGGAACACGTCACGGCGGAGCAGGTGCAGGAGATGATTACCGCAGCGGTGGCAAAGGCGGTGGAGCCGGTGCTGAAAAGCAGGGGCCTCCCCAGCAACCTCGGCGGCAGCGTTGAAAAGGCCGCAGGTGAGGTGCATTACCTGCACGGCATTATCTAATCAACAATAACAAGGAGGATTTAAGCATTATGGATAACAGCAGCATTATCAGAAAAGCGGCCATTGAGACGGGCAGCCTGTCCTCTGGCCTGCTGAACCCGGAGCAGGCGCGAAAGTTCATTCAGCAGACTTTCGAGGCCACCAACCTCGGCGGCCTTGTCCGCCATGAGATGCGCACCGCAAAGACGGGCGAAATCGACAAGATTGGAATTGCCCGCCGTATTCTCCGTAAAAAGACGGAGAACACCGACGACGGCTACCGCGCTGGCGTGAAAACCAGCCAGATCGAGTACGCGACTACCGCTGTACGTCTGCCTTGGGAAATCACGGAGGAAACCCTGCGCGAGAACATCGAGGGCCAGAACCTTGAGGCCATTATCACCAACCTCATGACGACCCAGCTCGGCATCGACATGGAGGACTTGTACCTCAATGGCGACGAGGACAACGGGGAGATTGCGGAGTTCGACGCTACCGCCTCCTACACAAAGGGCGACAGGGTACTCAACGGCGGCGTACTCTATGAGTTCACCGCAGACCACGCCACAGGCGCATGGAGCGGCACCGACGCGGAGGAAATCGGGACGCAGGGTGACGTGGACTTCCTGAAAATCAATGACGGCTGGATTAAGCAGATCAGCAACGGCGGCCATGTGTACGACGCGAGCGCGGAGAGCGAAATGAGCCTCGACCTGTTCTACAAGACGCTGGCCCAGCTCCCCAACAAGTACAACAATGGCAAGCTGCGCTGGCTGATGTCTCCCCGCAGAGCGCAGGAGTGGGAGCTGTTCCTGCTGAACAAGGTTATCGGCGCAGGCGGCGCGGTGCCGGAGAGCATTTACACCGCTCCTGCCCGCATTCCCGCCATTGAGTGCCCGTCCCTCGACGACGGCACTATCATGCTGACCGACCCCAAGAACCTGATTGTCGTGAACACCTACAGTGTCCAAATCCGCAAGACCACCGAGGGCAAAGAGGCCATTATGATGGATAAGCGTTTCTACGTTACCCATCTGGACTACGACCCCATCGTGGAGGAGCTGGACGCGACCGCGATCATCAAGGGCCTCAAGTAAGGGGGCGCGGGCATGAGCTATCATTTGAGACTGACAAAAGCCCTTTCCTACTGCGGTGTGGTTAAGGCCTCAAAGAGCTGCCCGAACGTGTTTGTGGAGGACAAGGCTACCGCTGACGCGGCGGTAGCCACCGGGTATTTCAAGCTCGTGGAGGGAGAGGAACCCGGCCAGCCGCCCAAAGAGCAGGAGCCGGGCAAGACGCTGGACGAAATGACAATCCCGGAGCTGGAAACCTATGCGGCCTACCATAATGTGAGCCTCAAGGGAGTAACCAAGAGGGCGGACATTATCGCAAGGCTCAAGGAGGAGCTGGACGCAGAGGAAACCGAGGGGGAAGTCGATTACGGCAGCCCGACGATGGTTGAGTTGCAGGAGAAGTAAGCGGGAGGAGGTGCGCTATGGCGGAGAGGCCGTGGGTAACGCCGCAGGAAGTCCGGGAATATTCAGAGCTTGAGGCCGTGCAGAACAGGAGCGACGCAAGGCTGGAAATGGACATTTCGAGGGCGGAACAGTATATCATCACGTACACGCACAACAAGTTTGCAGACTACGAGACAATTCCGGCCCCGGTGAGGACGGCGGCAATCCTGCTGGCGGAGGCCTATGCGACGTATGCCCACTACGTGAAGAAAACCGGGGGAGGAACGCTCAAGTCGGAGACGTTCGACGACTACGCATACTCGGCGGGCGACACCAGCTTGGAGACGCTTATCGGCGCGTTAGACCTCGCGGCGCTGCTGGATGATTTCATCATCACGGCCCCGCGCAACGGGGTGACGCTGCGCATGAGGCGGCTTTAAGGAGGTGCGGCTATGAGTTTGGAGAACCTGCTTAACCACACTTGCGACATCTACCACATCGTGGGGGGAGAGCGTTCGCCGGGGTATAATCTCCCGGCCTCTCCCTCCTTTTCCTACCCGGAGGAGCCGGACATCAGGGGGCAGAGCTGTCATTTTGGGGTGCGCTCCGCGAGCATTACCGTGACGCAGACGGCCCCGGCAAACCTGATGGACGCGAAAATCAAGCTCACCCTACCCATCGGAACGGACGTGCGCCTCAACGACAAGATTGTGGATTGCACGACCGGATTGGAATACACGGCGGAGCAGCCTATCAATGTGAGAGGTCACCATCTGTTCGCCTATATCAAGAAGATTGGCGAGGAGAGGCACCTATGAGCTATGTGGAAATTGATATGTCGGAGTTCAAGGAGTTTTTCGGCAGTGTAGAGAGGGCGGCAAAGGGCGACTTCCGTAAGGAGTTCGAGCTGTTCTTGGAGGGGCTGGGGAATGAGTTTTTGAGGATTTTGCAGGACGAGATCGTGCGACGGAAAGTGCTGGACAGCAGACAGCTCCTCGCCAGCTTTGAGAAAGGCGCAGACGGCAACGTGTGGGAGCTGACGGACGGCGGTCTCACGCTGGAAGTCGGGACGAACTTGGAGTATGCAGGATATGTAAATGACGGTCACTGGACGAATACCAAAGGCGTGGCGAGACGCTGGGTGCCGGGGTATTGGGAGGGCGACCGCTTCATTTACGACCCGGACGCAGAGACGGGAATGTTACTCAAGCAGCATTGGGTAGAGGGCAAGCACTATTGGGAGAGCGCATTGCGCATACTCGACAAGATTTACCCGGAGCTGCTGGAAGCAAAGCTGCAAGAATGGCTGGACAGCTATTTCGGCGGCTGACAGAGGGAGGTGGAACAAGGTGCTTGAGCAGGAGATGGCGAGCATCATCAAATTTGTGCTGGACAAGGCCGGAGGCCCGGCCCCGTACTACTGGAATGTGCCGCAGAACTTTTCTGTTCCGGCGGCCTACTTCCCTACGCCGGAGATTGACACGGGCGGAGAGACGTTCCTGACCTACAGCATGGATTACGCTTGGTATATCAAGCTGTTCCACGCGACCGGGCAGGGAGCGTACAGCCTCGGCCACGCGGTCATTACGGCAATACGGGCGGCGCGGAACCTGATACCGCTGATTGCGGAGGACGGCAGCGAGATTGCCGGGAGCTGGGTGAGGATAAACGACCCGCAGCTCAAGGTGCTGGACGACGGGGCCGCGCAGCTTACCATTAGCTGGCGGAGCCGGAGGCCCTACAGCGACACCACAGCAGACAAGGAACGGGCGCAGGCGTTCTATGTGGACGTGTTTATGCAGTCGGGAAAGACCATCTCGGACGCATACGCGGAGGCATTGGAGAGCTACGCAGTTCCGCTAAATCAGTCCGGCGGCCAGCCGGAGTAAGGAGGACACAATATGGCAGCAAAACGCAAGGCGGCAACTGGCGGGCAGGCGACGGTGAAAGCCGGGGCCGCGCCGAAGTTTGCCGTCGAGAAGTTGCAGGAGAATTGCCGTCAACTCTTTGGAGTTTCGACAAGCACATTCGCCGGGGCGACTTTTGGCATGACGGGGAAATACACCGTAGAGGAAATGAAAGCGCACATTGAGGCGTGGAAGAAAAGAGAGGTGAAGTGAGATGGCCGGAGGACGATTTGACAAGCTCGTTGGCAAGACGCGACCGGGCACGTATATCAACTTCGAGAGTGGGCGAGAGCAGGCGGTAATCAGCGCGGGGACACGTGGCACGGTGATTATCCCCCTCCGCAAGGCGACGTATGGCCCGGCCAAGAAGTTTATCAAGCTGACGAACGCAAGCCCGGACGCGGCGGCGGCCACGTTCGGCTACAGCATCTATGACAACGACCCGAACCGCCAAATGCTGCTCATTCGAGAGGCGTTCAAGAGGGCGACCACCGTGTACGTCTACATTATGACGGAGGGCAAGGAGGCAGCGGCGGAGATCACCATGACGCTGCCGGAGGCGGAGCCTACCGCAGTCTCGACCGCCGTGAGCGCGGCGGTGGCGCAGTATATGGGCGCGAAAGAGAACCTGACGGGCTGTACGATGGACTACAGCGAGGGGGCCAGAAAGCTCGCCATTACGCTGACGGGGCCTGTTTCCGGGGTGAAGAACACGGGATTGTTCGACACGCTGGACGCGCTGCTCGCGGACGGCTACGCTGTGGCAATCGACGGCACCGCCATCAGCAAGGCGACGGACTTCAAGAATACCGACGCTTTTGCGCGGCTGGCTGCGCTGGCGGAGGGCGGTAACGATGGCTTTACCGTCACCATCGGCAAGGACGGCGCAGAGGAGGCCTACGCCGTGGAGGTGGGCTACCCCACCGCAAGCGAGGCGCAGGGCATGAGCAACGACGCGGAGAGCGCGGGCAACACCAACACCCTCACCGCCGTAGCAAAGCACGGCGGCAGCCGGGGCAACCTGCTCACCGTGACGGTGGACGCGAACCCGCTGGGCTGGTACGACGTGCTTATCCACCTTGACGGCAGCAAGGTCACGGAGTACGAGGGCCTGCGCACCGTGGAGGAGCTGATTGCGCTGGATAACCCGTATATCACGTTCAGCGGAGCGGGCGACCTCGGAGAGGCCGCAGGGACGACCCTCACGGGCGGCACGGACGAGGCGGCCACCAACATGGATATTACGGACTTCATCGACGCTTGGGAAAGCGTGAAGTTCAATACCGTGTGTTTCCCGTTCGACGGGGAGGAGGCAAAGAACGTCAAGCAGGCGGCCCTCACCAAGGTCAAGTATATGCGCGACAGCATGGGGAAAGGCGTACAGGTGGTTATGCCGAACGCGCCGGGCATGGACTACGAGGGGGTTATCAACGTCACCAACAGCGTCTCCCTCGACGGCGACGTGTTGAGCGTGGAGGAGGCTTGCGCTTGGGTGGCCGGAGCGACCGCAGGGGCCAGCAATACCGAGAGCTTGACCTATATCCGCTACGCCGGAGCCACGGAGGTCGTCGGCCCCAAGAGCAACGAGGAGGCTATTGCGGCGATCAATGCGGGTGAGTTCTTCTTCTCGGTGAACGAGAATGACGAGGTTGTTGTCGAGTACGACATCAACAGCCTCACCACGTTCGCGGACAAGAAAGACCGCACCTACCGCAAGAACCGTGTTATCCGCGTGTACGACACGTTCCAAGAGGCGGTGCAGCTCAACTTCCCGCCCAACAAGTACGACAACGACAGCCGGGGCTGGGACATCATGGAGGGCATCGGCAAGACCATTCTGCGCCAGTTCGACGACAGCGGAGCCATTACCAACGTGTCCTACGACGAGGATTTCCTCGTAGACCGGGAGGCCAGCGTGGACGACGAAACCTACTTTAACGTGGGATTGCAGGCCGTGGACAGCGCGGAAAAACTGTACTTCACGGTCAAGACGAGATAAGGGAGGAGGATAACAGATGGAATATAATCACGCACCGATTTCCCTGCGGGAGGGACACGTCTATCTGGACGGCGTAGAGATTGCGGACAGCATCAAGTGTGAAATCAAATTCACGCCGGACGTTTGGACGGGGCGGCAGCTCGGAGAGCTGACCCCCAGCAGCCGTTGGCTGGGCTACGCCATCACGGGAACCATCACCCGCAGACGCTCCTCCAAGTGGTTGGAGGAGAAAATCGCGGAGTACAAGGAGAGCCACGAAACCCCGGAAATGACCATTCAAGGCATCATGGAGGACAAGAACAGCGATTACTACAAAAAGTACGGCACCAACACCGTCACCTGCGTAGGCTGCGTCCTCACGGGGGATTTGCCGCTCACCATGCTCGACAGCGGCGGCGAGGTCGTGGAGGACGCGATCTCGTTCAACGCGAAAGACATTCTGTAACCACAAGGCCCCTCCGGGCGGAGGGGCCGATACTTACCGACTGAAAGGAGAAAATTCACATGGCAGAGATGAAGAAAGACCTCAAGTATTTCATGCGCAGCACGGAGCCGGAGGTCGTCACCGCACCCGGCCCGGAGAGCTTCAAGGACGAGAACGGGAACGTCATTCAGTTCGAGATTAAGGTGCTGTCGCAGGAGGAAATCAACCGCATCAACGAGGCCTACCGCAAGCGCAGCATGGCGACCGACAAAAAGGGCAATCCGCTGATTGCGCTGGGTGAAGTCGTCTGGAAAACCGAAAAGGACAGCGCACGGGCCAGCCGCCACCTGATTGTGGAGGCTTTGCAGTACCCGAACCTCAAGGACAAGGAGCTGATGGACTACTACGGCTGCGTGGACGTGACGGATATGCCGCTCAAGGTGTTCCCCCGCGCAGACGAGTACCAGCACGTTTCCCGCATCGTAATGCAGGCCCTTGGCCTCGCCAGTGCGGTCAACGACGACGAGGAGATTGAAGCGGCAAAAAACTCATAAGCACTCCCGGCGGCGACGGGTATTGGGCGCATATCCTATGGCAGAGGCACAACCTCCGCATGGAGGATTTTTACGCAATGCCAAAGAGGACGCAGCTCTTGTATATCGCGTCGGAGCTTGAGGAGGACAGGAAACCCGTAAGGCATGATACGGTGAAAGTTAAGGCGTAGCTTTCGGGTAATGCCGATTATCGGGGCATTACCCGAAAACTGTTGATTTTTGACGGGGGGGGGGGGGGGAAAAGGGGGGGGGTGCCTTTCTTTTTAGGGCGGCGCACCCGCCGCTTTTTTCCCCCCCCTTTCCCCCCTTCCCGCCCGCAGGCGATCCCCGCCGCAGCGGATTTTCTTTTTGGTACTTTTTCTTTTTTGAGGTGGTAATATGACCGTGAATTATCGAGGCTGCTACGAGAATTTGAGCGCACAATATCCGGGG
>Ga0129308_1001004_pt1 | contig 33887 bp, 32 predicted proteins | sample L827metagenome_FD_94440 | JGI IMG/M metagenome (GOLD analysis project Ga0129308, IMG submission 94440) | Ring-tailed lemur group fecal microbial communities from Wisconsin, USA - L827 metagenome | ecosystem: Host-associated > Mammals > Digestive system > Large intestine > Fecal | place: USA...
AATTTCTCCCGCCTTAATCACATCTTTAATTGCAATCTGAATACGATTCAGCTTATCGAGATTTCCGCTCATATCATCAAGACTGTGCTGATATGCTTCAATTCTGCTTTCAACATCAGCTATCTGTATGATGAATGCATTATATTGATTGCCGTCAATGTAATGCTTCTGGGTGTTTTTATTTTTTATATCACATTTTCACAATCTAGTTTATCATATCCAATTAACTTAACGCTTTTACACTGAAATAACTCGTTAGCTTGGCTTTTAAACGCATTTTCAATTATTTTTTCAAACTTAAATGATAATACGTTCAAAGAAGCTGTTTTGCTTGTAAACCATACTGATGTTGTATACCAATATGAAAGCAGAGAATCCGGAGCAAATATAATCTTTAGAGCCATATTCAACTACACCCGTCAAACATACTGTAACGCTTGATATAATACATATAGGAAAGGATTACCCTTTCCGTAAAAATCACTCGTTCCTGTCGTGACAATAAGAGAGATTTTTGCTTGTTGAGAATATCACAAACCATTACGCAAATTCCAGTTTACCTACGCTGTTCTTCTCTGTTAAAAAAGTATCCCAGATTGATTCTTACTTCCCGCCTTTTAATATCATTGTTTGTATAACAACATGTGTCAAAGCCAATCAATTCAAATCCTTCGTGAAGATAAAAACCTATCGCGTTCGTATTACATGATTGTGTTTCCAAAATTATGGCACGCCTTTTTTGGTTTATGGCAATCTCTTTTGCTTTGTTCATCAGTCTTTTTCCGATACCCTTATTGCGGAGTTCATCCGACACCCATAATTCTGTTACAATAAGCCTGTTTGACCATTCTTCAGGGCATACCTCTATGCAAGCCAGCAAATCCCCGTCATCACTTACCACACCATAGGCTTCCGCTTTTTCCCAATGCTCTTGATATAGGGAATCAGGGAAATCATATTCCTCTGGGGTATGAACTATTTCCTTTTCTGCCCTCCTTCTGATCAATGAAATCTTGCACCCGCTAAAATCCAGTGGATCAATTATCAAATCATAGAAACTATCGCTTTTAGTTACTAATGGTATGGTTACACCTTTCCAGCTTTCCTTAGGTAATTTTATTATTTCAAAACTGCTGTCCATCAGCTTACCTCCAAACGTCGATTTATCAGTTTTTATGCCGTATATCATATCACCCATAATTCTTAAAGCAAGTCCTTGCTTGCATTTATATTATACGCATTTTTTTCTGTTCTGTCAAGACAAAATATGAATTGCATCTAAGTGCGCATAATTTACTACAGCTTTTTCTTTTCTATAAGCCTGTTTTGGTTCAACGCTTGACAAAGATCACAGGACAGTTTATAATTATGGCAGAGGTTATTTATATTTTATGGATAGGGGATTTTGATGAAAAAAATATCATTTGACGAGTTCTTAAGACTGAGAAAACTTATTCATCGTAACGCAAGACCGCTTGATTATACAATGTGGAAATATCTTTTTGAAAACGGCAGCAGCGATGATTTTCTTAGAGTTTTGTCCAGTTACCAAAATGAGGATGGTGGTTTTGGGTACAATATTGAGTGCAATAACTGGAACCCAAATTCATCTCCCTATACAATATGTATAGCGTTGGACTATCTAGATATTGTGGACGATCAAGTCAACAGCATAAAGGCTTCTATCATTTCGGGAATAATAAAGTACCTTGAGTCCGGTGCTTATATGCTTGAATCCGGATGGGTAGGTATGCAGGGCGTCCCCAGCAACAATGATTATGCGCATATGCCATGGTTCCATTTCGACCCGCAGAAAGCTGCGCAGGCTGATGTCGGAGTAACCAAGCGCCTTTCGGACTTTGTTCTCAAATATGCAGACCGGAGCAGTGATATTTACAATAAGGCATTGGGTTTTAAGGATAAGTATATGAAATGTGAACAGGTACTTCTTGAAGGCTATCCCGATTATGACCCGGCAGCATTGAACATCAAGGCATTTGACCCTGCGGCATGGCCGTCCTGGCTGCCGCTGCCGGTGTATTTTATTGATTCGCCAAAAAGCAGTTATTATGAAGAATGTACGTATACCGTTGAGATGAATCTGGATATGATCGTTGACGCATTACACAATACATATGAGATCCCGCTTGCCTCTGCGGAAGATCTTGACGCGTATGAGCAAAGCACTCCTCATCCGGATGGTAAACGGTGGTGTGTCGCTGAACAAACAATCGGGAATTATTATTGGGGTACTCATTTTATCACTCGTGATTTAAATATACTAAGAAAATTTGACAGATTGGATTTTGATCTGCCTGTTCACGCTAAATGAGCATAATCTCCCACATGACATCTTTTCAAACAACGTACGAAAATGCCATAGAACGGAAGGGAACACACAATGAACGTCGGAGCAATCGGATATAATTACACCCACGACGCGGATTTTGTCATGTCGCGTCCCGACGGAAACGGCTGCTGGCTTATGCTTTTTGTCAAGGAAAACTCCATTTTTGAAATAGACGGAGAGCTTTACAAGGTGAAGAAAAATTCTGCGGTCATATTCTCTCCCGAAACGCCGTGCAGCTACGGCGGCGACAGCGGAAAATACACCGACGACTGGCTTTTCTTCACGCTTGACGACGGAGAAAAAGAGCGTTTCAGCAAACTCGGCATACCAATAAATAAGCCGTTTTACCTCGGAAAACTCGATGAGCTTTCTCAGCTTATGCGAACAATGTCCTTTGAGCATTACTCTCCGGATCCGCACCGCGCTGAAATTGAACGCAGCTACGCCGAGATTCTGCTGTACAAGCTGAGCGACCTTATAAATTCGGAATACCGCCCGCGCTCGCAGGAGCTTGCCGACAAAAACTTCCGCTTTGTGCATATCCGCGATTCTATTTATGCAAACCCTGAAACCGTTCCAAATGTAACAGAGCTTGCTGCATATACGAATATGAGCCGTTCCGGGTTTCAGCACCTTTATAAAAAGATTTTCGGGGTGAACGTAAAACATGACATTATATGCAGCAGAATGAACCACGCCAAGCGCCTGCTGTCGTCAACGACCCTGAGCGTGCGTGAAATTGCGGAACGCTGCGGATATTCGAGCGAATACAGCTTTATGCGTCTGTTCCGTGAAAAGACAGGCAGAACGCCGACGCAGTACCGCAAAAACCTGTAAGCACCCGTTAAAAGATTTGCACATTCGGATATTTAACATGACCCAACAGAACATTGCTGTCCCGACATATGCATGATATAATTTTTATATCACCAATACGCACCAAAAACAAACGAAAGGACAGTAATTATTATCATGTGTAAAATTATCTCTTTGATAACCGCAACGATTGTGCTTCTTTCGGGCTGTTCGGCAAGTCATGAAAACGACGCTCCCGAAGTCGAAGTTCAGTCGGAGCAGCAATACATCGGCAGCACGGTTGAAGCTGCCTCCGCGCAGGAGTTCGTCGAGGGCATGGGAATAGGCTGGAATCTCGGAAATACGCTCGACCCCGTGGACTGCAGCTGGCTTTCAAACGAAATGGAATACGAAACCTCATGGGGCAATCCAAAAGTCACAAAGGAGCTTATTTCCTACATAAAATCCGAGGGAATTGACACGATACGCGTTCCCGTTACATGGAAAAATCACGTCGGCGACGCGCCCGAATACACAATTTCCGCCGACTGGCTCGCAAGAGTAAAAGAAATCATCGGTTGGTGCGTTGACGAGGATATGTACATCATTCTGAATATGCACCACGAGGGTACATGGCTCACAAAAGCCTCGACCGACTATGATAACGTCATGACCGAATATAAGGCGATATGGTCACAGCTCGCCGAGGAGTTCGGCGAATATTCAAACAAGCTCATTTTCGAGTCAATGAACGAAATCGGGTTCGACGACCTCGGAACGGAAAAGGGCTGCGAGCTGATGAACAAAATCAACGCCGAATTTGTTGAGCTTATCAGAAATTCCGGGCATAACAACGCCGACAGATACCTGCTGCTTGCGGGATACTGGACCGACATCGACCGCTCGTGTCAGGGCGAGGGAATAACAGTTCCCGAAGGCGACGATAAGCTGATAGTGTCAATGCATTACTACTCCCCCGCAACGTTTGCAATAGCCGACAAAACCTCTACATGGGGCTATCAGGAAAGCTGGGGCAGCGACAGCGATTACAAATATCTCGACCGCCAGATGAACAAGCTGAAGAAAAAATTCATCGACAACGGTATTCCCGTTATCATGGGCGAATTTGGCTGCACGCTAAAAGACAAGGACCTTGCAGCGCGCAAGCTCTATCTTGCGGCAGTCACTGAATACTGCGCAAAATACGGGATCTGCCCTGTTCTCTGGGACAACGGCGAGGAGATAAACAGAATATCGCTCTCGTGGCGAACCGAAGGGCTTGGAGAAGCAATGAGAGACAGCTACCAGAAAGGTAAAAGTGAAAAACAGGCATAATCGATAAAAAACCTCCGCAGGTATCATCTGCGGAGGTTTCGTTATTATTTTCACTTTTTTTCAATCGAAGCAAGCACCTTCGAGTAAAACTCATCCCACATCCTTGTAACATGCTCTTTTGAATAAAACTCATTGCCGCGGCGGGAATTTTCCAAGCACTGCGCATAATATTCCTTATCGCTGCGCAGGCGGTTCAGCTCGGCGATAAATCCGTCAACGTCCTCCGCGCTGCTGTAAAAATCAAACAGAATATCATTGTAGATCTCAAGATTTCGCAGCAGTATCGGCGTGTGCGCGCACATAGCCTCAAGAATCGTCATCGGGAAAAGCTCCTCGAACGACGGGAGAAACATCACGTCGCCGAGATTGTATACCTCATTCATTTTTTCACGGTCTATCATGCCCAGCAGCTTGAGATTTGCAGGCGGATTTTCCATTATCTTGTTTATCTCCTTATATCCGTCGGTTATCGCGCCGAAAGAGAAGCCGCCCGCCCACGCGAATGTCACGTCGGGCATCTGCTCCGCAATTTTCACAAAATCAAAAAAGCCTTTGCGCACCTGAAGCTGACCCGCGCAGACGGCAACAAAGCCGTCTTTCGGGATACCGTATTTTTCCCGCAGCGCAGCCTTTTCCTCGGACGAAACGGGGTGAAACTGCTCAGACGAAACGTAGTTCGGGATATACGTCACCTTGTCTCGGTTCACGCCGTAGTGTTCAAGCCGCCCGATAAAATACGGGTTTACAGTTACGAGATACTCCATGCTGTCGTAGAATTTTATCATGTAGGAGTAGAATATTTTCTTTGCGAATTTAGGAAGGTTCAGACTTGTTTCAACCGTTTCCGGAAGCATATGGACATATCCGACGGAGCGTCCGTTTTTTGTTCTTGACTTCCTTCCGAGATAGTATCCAAGGTTTATCGTATGATAATGGGTAATATCCGCCTTCATGCGTGCATTTTCATAAACCTCAAATTTATCCGCAAGCCCCTCGCGCACGAGGTTTACCTGCTCAATATAAGCCGAACCTACGCCCTGACCCTTTACCTTTGTAGCGCTGGACATCATATTTATTGTTGCTTTAGCCATTTCACTCATCACTCTTTTCTTTAGAATTGACTTTATTGTATCACATTACGGCATAGGTGTCAAGGAATTTTGGCTTGACAAACCGAATATGCTATTGTATAACAAACACACATCGTTAGCCGAATTAAAAATTCGGACGGCTGAGTGTTTATTGAAACATATCCCGATTTACTCCGTAAATCGCGGCTTCGCCGCCTGCAGGACTGCGCCCTGCGGATATGTTATAATAACACACGCCGTTAAGGGCGCACTTATACACCCTTACGGGCGTGTGCGCTCGGCTTTTTGCTTGCTTTTGAGGGCTTTGCAATACCCGTTACGTTGCTTTTGCGGGGCTTGGATAAGCGGCTTCGCCGCGCCGCCGTTTTATCATAGCATACCATCTGTAAACCAAAAACGGCGATGGTATAAAGCCATCGCCGCAAAGTGCAGACCCGTATTCCTGCGGAATTTTTGTTCGATCTTCTGAATAGATCTGCACCGCATCCAAACCACATAGGTTTTCAGAGATGTCCAATCCCGAAGCCGTTCCGACAACGGGCTTCGGGATTTTTTTGAAATAAAGCTGTATGGTTTACTGCGCTTGAACCTAGCGGCAGGGCTGTTCACTGCTCCTGCAAGGCTGTTTCCGCTTTGCCGCCGTATTGCGCGACAAGCCGTAAAAATTCCCTCTGAAAATCCTCAAGCCGATACGCCGAGTAATACCGCGCGGGATTTCCCGCCGTCGTAGTAGTAACGCTGATGCTGCCGGATATAAGCTGCGGCGCGTCAAGCTCGCACGGCTGAATCCTGAGGTAAACGCACTCCTCGCCGCCGACCGTATAAATATCTCCGAGAGGATATTCGCGTATCATGTAAACGCCGTTCTTTTCTTCAAGCGCGCAGTATATCTCGTCGCCCTCGGCATACACGGGATTGTCAACCTCCTGTACCTGCGAAGAACCGAAAAAGTACACAACAATATCTTCGCCGTCAGCCTGCGCGTGAAAATACGTTCCCTCAAAACCCGAATTTATGCCGGTCTGCCGCTTCGCTTCCTCGTCTGTGAGCGCTTCGCCAAATTTCACCCTTGCAAGCCGATAGCCGCTTTCTTGTACGTTTTGAGCCATCTCCTCGGCAGAATACCAAGGACGGTCCGAACAATACGTTGAAACTTCCGCATAAATCGGTTCCCCGCTGTAAACAGGCGCGTCGTAAACGCTTGCAGCAATGCTTTCGGGAGAGAATGAGCCTGCCGCGCTGTCAATCAAAACGTCCTCTGCAATCTGTTCGTTTGAAGACGCTTCTTCTGCACATAAATCATAAGCCGCCTCGTCTTCGGAATAGTTCTCTCCGACATATAATTCCGTTTTCTCGACCTCATAATCGTCATAGCCATCCGCATTTTCGATATAAATTTCATCATCGGCGGCAGCGGTATAATCCAGTCCTTCTTCAGAAGCTCCTTCGTCTGATTTATTTGCTTTTATATCTGCTGCCGCTGTGTCTTCTTCATAACTCTGGGCAGCCAATGTTTCCGGAACATCTCCAGAACGTTCGGCAGCGTCTTTTCCGCTTAAGGTAACCGAAGTGTTCAAGGAATCTCCCTGAAACAGACCCAGCTTAACCGCGCCGAAAGCAAGCAGGCACACAGCCGCTGCCACGGCGCCGTATCTAACCGCGCTGATATACAGCTTAGGCTTCGGCTTTTCCGCTTGCTCGAAAAGCATTTCCGAAAGAGAATTTCTGAACTCCTCCGTAGTGCCGAGCCGGTCTATGTCATTCTTAAGCTGTTCTTTAAATGTCATCAAACTCAGCTCCCTTCAGGCTTTCACGGAGCATTCCTCTTGCCCGTGAAAGCTGCGATTTTACCGCGGATTCGCCCGCCCCTGTCACCCTTGCAATCTGTGAGACAGTCATATCTTCATAATAAAAAAGGTGTATAACCGTGCGGTATTTTACAGGCAGCTCAAGCACCGCCTTATATACTTCGGACTTTGTTTCAATTTCAGAAAACCGCTTGTCATTTTCGCCGCGGTTTTCGTCCTGCTCCTGTGCGCTTCGCCGCCTGTTCCAGGCAGTCATTACCAGCGATTTGGAACAGTTCACGGTTATTTTTATAAGCCACGCCTTGCGGTGCTCCTCATCATTATAGGTTTTGTCCGCCCTTATGTACCGAAGAAAAACGTCCTGTACAACATCTTCCGCGTCGGTCAGATTTCCCGTTCGGGAATAAGCAAGGCGGTATACCATATCGGCGTATTTTCTCATCACGCCGTCAAAGCTCTCCCTTGTTACAAGGGAAAGACCCGTCGCTTCATTACTCATATTGTTCCCCTTATTTTGTAAGAACCCCGCCGAAAATAAGGGGGGAAACGGCGGGTTCTTACATTCTGAGCGTTTAACCGCTTCAACATTAACACTTCCTATCCGCAGAAAAGGTTGCAGACAGCTTAAAACTTTTTCACTCGATAACCGAAATGTCCGTGGGCTTCATCATACTGCGGTTCATTTCGAACTGGTCGCTCCACAAAATCTGCATTTCCGAGAACGTCACGTTCGCTCTGACCGCCCTGTTCTCCTTATCCGTGCCGAAAATCGAATAAAGCTCGTTCAGCGCATTTTCATCCATTTTGTCCATTACCCAATTACCGCTTTCGTCGAGCGAGGAACCGGTCAGTTCGCCCGAAATGATATTTCCGAGCGAGAAAAACGGCGAATCCGTGTAAACGCCGAGCGTACCGCCGAAATTGTCGAAAATACTCGTGTAAAATGAATACGGTACATACGGCAGCGACAGCCCCTTTGCGCTCGCGTCGGGAACAAATCTTATATCGCCGGCTGAAACGCCGTATTCGTCGCCGCAGTAATGGAGAAGCAGCCCCGAAAGCGTATATTTATCGCTTATAACAATTTCCTTTCCGACGCTGTCCCTCGCCCCTCCGGATAAAATCGAAAGCGCGTATTCGCCGCCTACAACTATCTCCTGACTGAAAAGATATGCCTGCGTTTCGCCGTCATATTCGTTCAGCATGAGCTTTGTCAACGCGGAGCGTATCTTATATCCGCAAAATTCGTCGCCTGCCTTTATTTTTGTAAGCGCTCCCGCGCCGTCTATCGACATTTCACCGTTGTAGGAATAATTTGAAGCGTCGAACGCGCCGGGACTTATAAACGAGTCGTCATAAACCCCGCTCGCCGCCGAAACGTAGGCATAATCAAACGTTACTGTGTATTCATCGCTTGAAACAGCGTCCTCAAGGTAAAAATCATTGCCGTTTCCTGCGGAATAGAGCAGAGTCTTGCCCGAATTGTCTTCTTCGGGAGCTGTTTCGGAAGTTACTTCGGAAACAGTTTCCGAGGGCTGAGTATCGGAAGAAGTCTGTTCGGTTTCGGCGGTATCCGTCGTCGTTTCGCTGCTTTCCGCTGCGTAAGCCTGCGTATCGGCCGTCGTTTCCTGTACTGGATTATTTGCACAGCCGCCCGCGCAGAGAAGCGCCGCTGCGGCAAGAATTGCTATCGTATTTTTCGTTGTTTTCTTCATGATTCTTTCCTTTCCTGTTTATGTGACCGCTTACGGTCTGTGTGCAATTACATTATAGCAGATTTTTATTTTTTGTAAAGTATTTTCAACCGGAAACATTCCATTGTTCATTTTGTAACCAAAGCGTAACCTTGGTGCTGTAAAATCACGAAAAAAAGCAAAAAACGCTCGTTTTTCATTAAAAAAAGCTAAAGTTTTTCAGAAAAAGCGCGATATAACTATTGCAGTGTAATATCATTATTGCATTTTTCCTAAGAAAGGGTGATAAAGAATATGGAGATAACCAACTTAACCGCGGGAAGAATAAACGCGTATAAAAAAACCGCTGAAACAGCTCCCCGCAAAAAGACGCAGGCTCCCGAAAAGACGATAAACTCAGACAGGATAGAATTTGACTTCGGACGTTATCTCGAGGCGGCAAAGACGGAGGCAGCAGCTTCTGTAAACGCAGACGCCGATAAGGCAAGACTTGCGCAGCTCGCCGAAAAATACAGCGGGGAAAATTGTCCCGCAGACGCGGAGAATACCGCAGACGCGATTTTCGCCTGACTTTTTAAGGAGGTTCGGAAATGACGGTTCAGACAGTTAAGGCAGTAATTGCCAACATGGAAAATTTAAATCAGCATCTCGAAACGCTCGAAGCCTTCATTTCCGCAAAGAAGGCAAAGGTGATCGCAGACGACCTTATATGGCTTCTTGATTCTCTCACAGAGGAACAGCGGCTGGTTGCCGAAGGGAATGATATTGAAGCGAAACGGCTTCAGCTGTTTAAAGAACTGGGGCTGGACGGGAAAAAGGCAAAACAGCTTATCGAGGAATGTCCCGAAGAATATCAGACAAAGCTCACACTCGAATGTAAAAATGCAGAAAAATACATCGACAGGATAAAGCAGCTCAATATTGATATTACGGAAATTATCGAACGTAAGCTCTCCATTCAGGAGAAAGCGGTAAAAGCTCCCCCGTCGTCTATGGAAACATACACGGGAAAGGGCGTAAAGGTAAGAACACACAACACCTCCGGAGGATTTTTCGGTGAGGTCTAAGCTCGGAGAGGTTTTGGCTCGGAAAGGATTGATTGAAAATGCGTTCTTCATTTTTAGGACTTGAAGTATCCAAGCGTACTATACAGCTTGCGCAGAAAACGCTTGATATAACGGGAGGAAACCTCTCAAACGTACACACCGAAGGGTATACAAGACAGCGTATCGACGTCGGCTCGATGTACCTTAATAAATATTCAAACTGGCAGTCAAGAACATCTCGTATGTACCTCGCGGGACAGGGTTCGACAGCCTACGGCGTAAATCAGGTGCGGGATTCATATATCGATAAGCGCTACCGCGAGTCTACCTGCTTCGTAGCGGAACACAGCACGGCTGCGGACATAATGAAGGAAGTAGAAACCGTACTTGACAATATCGACAATACCGGACTTACGGCGAGGATCGACTCTCTAAAGGACGCTCTTTCAAAATATGCGGAGCAGCCCGACAGCGACGAGCTTGCAAGCATCGTGCGCAATGAGGCGTATAATATAACAAATCTGCTCCATTCCTATCAGGTGGAGCTTCAGAACCTAAAGGAATCAAACATTGAGTCGCTCCAGAATACTATTGAAAATACAAACACCACGATAAAGGATATCGTGGATATGAATAAAAAGATCGTCAAGGAATACTCAGTCATGGCTACAGGAAAGCTCGGCGAGGGCGAATCGGTTACCGGTTCATACGGTCCCAACGAAATGCTCGACACAAGAAATCTGCTGCTTGACGAGCTTTCATACATGGGAAACATAACGGTTTACGACAATCCCGACGGCTCTGTACGCGTACTTATGAACGGAGTCGAGATAATAAACGGTGAAAAATATGAGCAGCTCTACATGAAGGGCAGCACAAAAAATGTGAACAGCGAGGATTACACCTCGGAACTGCTTCGTGATTACGCGGCATATGACGCAGCCGTTCTGCGCTGGACCTCCGGCGATGACGCAGAACTGAAATCCGGAGAAATAAAGGCGTACGTTGATGCGCTTAACGGCAACGGCGTGTATAAATCCGGCTATCAGAACGATTCTTATGGAATACCCTATTACGAATCGACGATCGACGCGTTTGCGAACGATTTCGCAAATATGATGAATTATATAAACGGCGCAGTCGATGAAAACGGAAAAATAATCGACCCGAACCGCCTTATGTTCTGCACAAAGTCCTGCAACGAAGGACTGCTTGAATACGAGGATGAGAACATGACCGCAAGCAACATCAGAATCGCAAATTCATGGATGGACGACGCAACTATGATAGGTCAGGTTCAGAACAAAACGACGGGCGAATGGTCGCTTTCAATGGACGGCGATCATGTTAACGAGCTGCTTGTAAAAATGCAGAATTCTGTAATTTCGTTCGGCGGAAAGGGCGACTTTGAGGGAACCGTATACAACTATCTCATGTTTATAAGCAACCGCCTCGGACAGCAGATCGACTATAACGAAGCGCAGTACGATTCCGCATACGATACTACGGAGGCGCTTCTCGACAGCCGCGAAGCGGTGTCCGGCGTAAACTCCGATGAGGAAGGCATAAATATGCTGGTCTATCAGAGCTGGTATAATGCAAGCTCAAGAATGATGACGGCGCTCGACGACTGTCTCGACCGTCTTATCAATAACACCGGAAGAGTAGGCTTATAACCTTAACATTTTCTCCTTTGAAAGGAATGGTAATAAATGAGAATTGCAGGAAACACGCTTCGCAGAAATTTTCTCAAAAACTATGAAAGAAACGCTTCAAACAAATTTGATTCCGAAAAGCGTATAGAATCGAACCGCAAGTTCAGCCGCGCAAGCGAAAACCCCATTGACGCGGCAAAGGCTCTGCGCGTCCGCAAGGCTCTTTCCGAGCTTGACACAAGCACGGCGAACCTTAAATCCGCAGATTCGATATATCAGTCGGCGGAAAGTTCAATGACTGCGATTTCCGAGCTTATCCAGCTCACTTACGAAAAACTCGTTGAGGGCGCGCACGGCACTAGAAATCAGGACGACCTCGAAATTATCGCAAAGGAAGTTGACGAAAAAGCGGAGGAAATGATCCAGCTTCTCAACGTTGACGTTGCGGACAGAAAAATTTTCGGCGGAACCAACAACACAACGGTCGCTTTCGAGATAAAAGGCGACAATGAATCGGGCAGATACGTTACCTACAACGGCGTTCCCGTAAACGCTTCCTCCGACCCGTACAGTTTTCCGAGCAGTGAAAAATCCTATCTCGACATCGGTATCGGCATGAGCATTGACAGCTCCACCGAAAGAATTGACGACCAGACAGCGCTCCCTATAACATTCAACGGCGTTGAATGCACCGGCTGCGGTGTAACAAAGCGATATGTAAAAATAGACCTCGACCAGCTCCGCGCGGGCGTTTCGTATAGGCTGAACGTGTCGCTCGGAACAAAGCAGAAGACTATCGAATTTCTCGGCGGAAACACTATTGACAAGAGCATAGAAAACATAAACGAACAGCTTAAGGAAGCCTTCCAATCCACGCCTGAGGTAGACGAAACCGGAAAGCTCAATTACCTTCAGAACGTAGACGGCTACACACAGCCGGAGGTTTACAGCTACGCAAACGCGGACATTACCGACAACCGTGTTGACGTTGATGCAATGAACGAGGATAATTATTATTCTCTCGAAGTTTCCGCAAACGGAAAAACACGCGTTATCGACTTTAAGGGCGACGCAGATCCGAATGTGACTGCGGACAACATAAGAAAGGCTCTTCAGAAGAAGTTCGGCGACGAAGTAGATTTCTCTATTGCTACGGGCTTCAAGGATTCCGCAGGAAACCCCGTTTCAATCAAGAACAGCGACGATTACGCAAATCAGGCGACGATAAATCAGGATGCGGACAGTGCGGAAATCGACCTGGGAAGCCTTGACGAGGGCGAAGAATATACCCTAAATGTAAACGGCACAAAGGTTACGTTTGTTGCGGGCGCAACTGAAGAAGACAATATAAAGAACATCAACGACGCTCTATCCTCCCCCGCTGCATTCGGAAAAGCGAACGTTCCTCAGATAAAGAGCAGCAGCGGGCTTATTGAGTACGACAGCACTACCGATGTTATCTATGTTGAAAACGCAAGGGGCGGAGAAGAGCTTGTTGAATTTGAGGAAAGCGGAGGCTATCCCAACAATATCGTGCAGATACTCCTCGACAGCGCAAAGCTCCTGCGCGAGGGCGACCAGGATATGGTCGCGCGTTATGCCGATCTTCTCTATGACGCACAAGGCTCGCTCTCAATAGCTATCGCGGAGCTTGGTACTCACGATCAGTTCATCGACTTCAACCTTGACCGCATAACCGACATTAATCTTAACCTCTCGGATAAGCAGAACGACCTTGAAATAACCGATCTGCCCACCGAAATAACAAATTACAAGGTTCTCGAAGCAATATATAACGCAACCCTGCAGATGGGGGCGTCTATAATTCCGCAGTCAATATTCAACTATATCAAGTAAACTTTTGAATAAATCGAAAAGGGGGTAACCGATATGGGAATGGTAGACCATAATCTTTTAAGTATAACGACCGTGCCGATAAAGGTAGAAATAAATATTACAAAGGGCGAATTTACAAACCCCCGCGTGAATAATCCGGACCGCGCGTTCAAAATGGATATTCGTACGCAGAACGGACAGCTGAAAATCCACTCTGAGCCTACGAAGATCAATATTGACACCTATGCCGCACGTTCAAGCATGGGCTACGGTGAAATGAACAACGGCGACCTTATCAAACACGAAGCAAATAAGGGCATAAAGCTTGCATATCAGGGTACGGCGCGTATCGTTCAGGAAGGCAATCAGCTTGCGCGCGGCGCAACCGCCTCGCAGATTGCCGCGCAGAACAACCGCGCGGGACAGACGATTCAGACGATAATGGAGTTTCTCCCGAAAACGGGTGCGGATGTAACGTTCGACAAGGGCGTGCTGAACATCAACTACGAGGCCGGCGACGTCAATATCGACTGGGAGAACGCACAGGTCATGCCGTATGAATTTACGCCCGGAAAGGTTGAATTTTCCGTTTCGCAGATGCCGAGCGTAGAGATCGAATACCTCGGCGGACCGATATATGTTCCTCCAAGCGCAGACCCGAATTATCAGCCCGCGCTGGATACAAGAGGATAAACGGAAAGGTACAGGTGAAGCATGATGATGATAAATACCCGCGATTTCGGAGAAATGGAAGTTGAGACGAAAAATGTGTTCGATTTCCCGAACGGTGTTTTTGCCTTTGAGGATGACAAGCGCTTCGCGCTTCTTTCACCCCTCGGCGAGGGGACATATCCTATGTGGCTTCAGTCGCTCGACCACAGCGATCTGTGTTTTATCGTGTTCGACCCCACGCTCATAGACGAAGGATATACGGTTACGCTCAACGACAGCGAAAAACGCTTGCTTAAGGTTAATGAGGGCGATGAGATACGGAGTCTCACAATAGCAAAAATCCCCGAAAATTTCCGCGAAACAACTGTCAACATGAAATCACCCATAATAATAAATCCCGCAAACAATACAGCGCTTCAGGTAATTCTTCCTCATGATTATCCGTTCCGCTACCCGATATATGCGGCGGAGGAGGTGAAATAATGCTTGTTGTAACACGAAAGACCGAGGAAAGCATTATTATCGCCGATAATATTGAAATCGTAATCCTGGAGGTTTCAAAGGATCGCGTAAAGCTCGGCATAACCGCTCCTAAGGATATAAAAATAATCCGAAACGAGCTGCGAAGCGCACAGGAAGCAAACGTCGAGTCCTCAAAGCAGCTAACCAAGGAAGCGCTTACAGCGCTGCTTAACCTTAAAAAGTAATCCGGAAAGGAATGATTCAAAATGGCTAACAACACATTAAGAATGAGCGGCATGAACTCCGGACTCGATACCGAATCCATTATCAACGCTCTTACCGCAAACAGCAAGCTTAAAATAACCAAGCAGAACCGTCAGCTTCTGAAGTATAAGGCGACGCAGGAGGCTTACCGCGACGTAATCTCAAAGCTCACCAGCTTGCAGGACAAATATTTCGATATTCTCAATAAAAGTTCTAACCTCAAAGGTACGACAATGTGGAGCCAGTACGCCGCAAAAACTACCGTAAACGGAGAGGAAAAGAAGATCTCGGGCTTCAGCATCACATCTTCCATAAATTCCGTTGCCGGTGATTATAATGTAAAGGTAAACAAGACCGCGACGCAAGCAGCGATGACAGGCGCTTCTCTCAGCAGCGGCGCAAAGCTTGACCTTAGCTCAATATCCGCGGGAGAGAGCTATGGTCTTACCGTTACCGTCGGCGATGTAACTAAAAATATCTCGTTCACAGGCGGCGCAAGCGAAGCCGAAACGCTCGAAAATGTAAACAATGCGCTCAACGACGCCTTCGGCGAGAGCAATTCTTCTGCAAGCGCGTCAGGAAACAAGGGACTTGTCTATGTAGAAGCAGGCACCGGTCAGTTTGTTTCACGCGCAGGCAAGGGCGTTACTATTACCGGCGCAGGCTCAATGTCCGGTTCTTCCGTGCTTGACTTTTCAGACGTCAAATCAGGAAATAATACCGTTTCCGTGCGTATCGGCGACGAGGTAAAGAATATTTCTTTCCAGACCATCGCAGGCGACTATTTCGACGGGATCACATTTAACGAAGACGGTACATATGAACCCGTAACCGAAGAGAACGCGCTTAAAGCCGAGCTTTACAAGCAAATCAAGGACGACTATGTCGAGTCGAAAAAATACGAAGCATACCTCGACTGGAGCAACACGCTGACCGAGGACGACAAGGAAGTAGTAAGAAAAGCGCAGTTTGATAAGGCGGAAGCCGCGCAGCGTGAAAAATATCTTAACAAGTACCTGAACGAGAAGTATGACGAGTACAAGGCTGAGGCGGGCGACAGCGCGGATTCATTCGATGACTGGAAAGCCGCGAACTTCACCGACAATGATGAAACAAACGAGCTTTACAAGGGGTTTGCCGATTATTATTATGACAAGACCGAGCTTTCCGACGAACAGATAGTTCAGCGTGACGAAAAGGTGGAAGCTTTCTGGCAGTCCGAATATGAAAAGTATACAGCAGAAGGCGGAACTGACGACCTTGATACATGGAAGACAGCGCAGCTTGCCGACACAGAAGGCGATATATACAAGGCTTACGAGCAGGTATATAATTCTGTTCAGCCCGAAAAGGGTTATCAGCTCGACTATGACCTCTGGAGCAATGTTTCCTACAACGCATACGAAGCATACAAAGAGGACTTTTGTCAGATTACCGAGGAAAGTCTAAATATAACCGATCAGGATATCGTTGATCACTACAATAAAACGTCAATCCAAAACAGTCTAGGCGCGCTTGAGACAGAAAACGGCGTAAAGCTTAATATCAGCTTCAGCGATACCGACGGAACCGGCTCGGCAATCGACAATGTTTCGATCTCGGCGGAGGACGCAGACGGAAACACGGTTGATTTTTCTATCAGCGCAGGCAGCGGCAGCGCGAACAGTTTCGGAATTTCCGAGGTAAAGACCTCTATTTCGCAGATCTCGAACTCAACGCTCCTTTCCGACCTCGGAATTGAAGCAAATGAAGACGGAAACTACACATTCAAAATAAACGGCAAGGAATTTTCCTTCTCCGGAGACACGACCGTAAAGAATATGATGCGTGCGGTAAACGGTTCTGACGCAAACGTCAAGATGACCTATTCATCGCTCGATAATGCGTTCAAGATCACATCAAGCGATTACGGCGTAAACAGCAAAATTGAAGTTGAGGACGGCGCCGAGGGATTCCTCTCTGCAATCGGACTCGGTTCCGGATCAACGTTTACCGCCGGAACAAACCTTGAGGTAGAGATAAACGGCCGAGTACTTGAAAGCGACTCCAGCTCGCTTGAAATTGACGGAACTACCTTCACTTTCTCAGGCGTTGCTGCAGGAACTGAGTTTGACGTTACCGTTGAAAAGGACAATTCCGCTATTGCAGATGTTATAAAGAGCTTTGTCGAGGATTACAATAAGGTCATTGAAGAAGTTTATGATTATCTCGACGAGAAGCCGGACAGCGACTACTACTTCCTCGCAGACGCAGACAAAGAAGAACTTGATCTTTCCGAAAAGCAGGAGGAAAAGTGGGAAGAAAAGGCTAAACAGGGTATCCTTTATCATGATTCAACAATCAGTACAGTGATGACTAAGCTCAGAACCGCGCTTATGGGAAGCATCACTGCGGCTGACGGCTCGACTCTGAGCCTCTCCAAAATAGGAATAACTACCGATTCAGACTATAAGGAACACGGCAAGCTTATTCTTGACGAGGATGCACTTAACGCTGCTATCAATGAATACGGCGATGATATTGCGAAGCTTTTCGGAGACTCCGAAAACGGCATAATGGTCAAGTTTGACGCTGCCCTAGAGTCCGCAATAGGAACGACGGGCAACAAGGGTACGCTCATAAATAAGGCGGGTCTTGAAAAGGGTACGACTGCAACTGACAATGCGATATATAACCAGATGAAGCGGATAACCGAGAAGATAAAGACCCTCGAAAAGCGCTATGAAACCGAACAGAACAGACTGTGGAAAAAATACGCGGCAATGGAAAGTATGCTGGGAACACTCAACAGTCAGCAATCTTCTTTCTCATCATATTTCGGTGTCTGAATGTAATTGAAAGGAAAATGACATGAATAACGCATACTTTGCATACAAAAAACAGTCAATAACAACGCTCACGCCTATGGAAGTTGTTGTAAGGCTCTACGACGAGGCGGAAAAGCAGATAAACAAGGCTATCATTTTCATCGGCGAAAAGAATTATGCCGGCGCAAATACCTCGCTGCAGAAGTCTCAGGATATAGTAAACGCGCTGCGTTCCGTTCTGGATATGAGCATCCCGATTTCCAAGCAGCTCGACGCACTCTATGACTTCTTCAACCGCCAGCTTATCGCCGCAAATGTAAAAAAAGATATTGATATACTTAAGGAACTGCTCCCTATGCTCGCAGATCTCCGCGACGCTTTCGCGCAGGTTTCCGCGATGCCTAAGGATCAGGTAAGCTAATATATACGCCTCACAAAGATCGTGTGCGGTATTGCCTATAAACAAAATTTCTCCGCCGTGCTGAAAATGTGCGGCGGAATAATTTTAGGAGGAATTTTCTGATGAACGTTCAGACCAAAGAAAAAATACTTGAAAATATTGCCGCGACTGAGGCGGCTATGCTTCATTATGACGAGAAAACAAGCGAGATAATCTCGACGGATATTGACGAAACACTGGAAGAAATCACCCGCGAGCGCGATAATATACTGTCGGAAATTCATGGACTGCGCGAAGAGCTTGAACGCATTGCTTCGGAGGAGTGTTCTCCTGAAGAATCCGGTTATATTGCGCGGCTTTTAAAAAATGAACATGTTCCGCTCGGACTTTCGGCGGAACTTAAAGAAATAAGAAAAGCGGTAGTTAAGCTGCGTTCGGTTTTCCTCAGCGCTCAGGAAAAGGACAAGCAGGCAGCGAAACGCGTTGACGCTCGTGTTCAGGAGCTGCGTGCGGAGCTTGAGGATCTGAACGACGACAAGCGCAGACTTGATTTTTACAACAAACAGCAAAGCGGCGGACGAAAGGGCGGCTCGTTCGACAGCACTCTTTAATATTTCCTTAGAATTTTAACGTACAAATCGCAGATAATAAAATAAAGAAAAAAGCAAAAGAAAGAAGATAGAGTATGTACATTGATACGCATATACACGCTTTTACGGAAAGCATTGCTCAGCGAGCGCTGGACAGACTTTCCGAAGCTGCGAAAATCACGCCGTCTACCGACGGGACGCTTGCGGACGCAATAAAGCTGCTTGATAAATCGGGGATAGACTACGGCGTTATTCTGCCGATCGCTACAAAGCCATCGCAGCAGCGCACAATAAACGACTGGGCAAAATCAGTCGACGGCGGGAAAATCATATCGTTCGGAACGGTTCACCCTTACGCTGTTGATGCAGTTGAAGAAGTTGAACGGGTTTATTCGCTCGGACTTAAAGGACTGAAATTCCATAACGATCATCAAGGCGTTTTTATTTTTGATGAAAAATGTATGCCTGTCTATCAAAAATGCGAACAGCTCGGGCTGCCGATCGTATTCCACATGGGGTACGATCCGATTTCTCCGTTAATTCACCGCGCAATGCCCTATGATCTGCTCTGGCTGCACGAAAAATGTCCGCGCCTTAAAATAATCGGCGCTCACATGGGCGGAATGCAGGCTTGGGAAGCGGTTTATCACTATCTTGCGGGCATCCCGAACATTTATCTTGACACCGCCTGCATGGCGGGAAACATTGACGAGGGAATATTCGCCGCAATAGTGAAAAAACATGGCTGCGAACGTATTCTTTTCGGCAGCGACCTCCCATGGAGTACGCCGAAGCGCGAAATGGAACTTGTCGACAGGCTTCCTGTCACTGACGGCGAAAAAGAAAATATTTTCTGCCGCAATGCTATAGATCTGCTCGGACTGGATGTGTAAGCGCGGCGAGCAAGGCGAGCCGCATGGTGAGGTAAGCAATATCCCGCCGACGCGGCGTTTTACTGTATTACAAAGGATTGAAAAGAAATTGAAAGCCGCAGCGCACCCCGACGAATAACTGAGCAAAGGCGAGGTTATTCACAAGGGGTGCGCTTTGCTATACTCTCCATGACAGATCCAGCTTGCTTTTACAATGTTTGGCTAAACTCACAAGGGGCGCGGCGCACGCGCTGGATTCCGCCGCAGGCGGCACCCAGCTGCAGCGCGGCTTCGCCGCGCTGCCCGCTTGTTCGGGCAAAGCCCTAACAAGCGGCGTGCGCCGCCCCCCGCTGTTTCCGCAGCAATTCCCCGCTATAAGCTAAAAACGGCGGTGGCTTATGCCACCGCCGAACTGCTGCACTATACCATTACGCCATAAGCCCGCAAACCTTGTTGCAGTATTCGACCGGATCTTCGATTGCCATACCCTCGATAAGCATAGCCTGATCATAGAGAATTTCGGCGTATGTGCCGAGCTTTCCTTTATCATTGTCGCAAAGGAAACGCAGCTTCTCAAAAATCGGGTGATTTGCGTTGATTTCGAGAACCTTGTCAGCTTTCGGCTTGTGCATACCGTTGTCGGGCATTGCGCCGAGAACCTTTTCCATTTCAAGCGAAACCGCGCTGTCACTAGTGAGACATACGGGATGCGAACGCAGACGCGACGAAAGCCGCACGTCAGCAACCTTTCCGTCAAGAGCCTTTTTCATCTCAGCAAGCAGATCGTTGTTCTGTTCAGCCTTTTCTTTTTTCTCCGCCTTTTCCTCGTCGGTTTCAAAATCAACATCGCTGGACTGAACCGACTTAAACTCCTTGCCGTCGTAGTCTACAAGCATCTGGAGCGCAAATTCATCAACGCTGTCGGTGAGATAGAGAATTTCGTAGCCCTTTTCCTTGAGCATTTCGGTCTGCGGAAGCGTGTCGATCTTTGCTATGCTCTCGCCGCTCGCAAAGTAGATGATCTTCTGGTCTTCCTTCATTCTCGTTACATATTCTTCAAGCGTAACAAGCTTCTTTTCCGCAGATGAATAGAACATAAGCAGGTCTTTCAGCAACTCCTTGTTCATTCCGTAGCTGTTGTAAAGACCGAATTTTATCTGCAAGCCGAAATTCTTCCAGAACTCCTCGTACTTTTCGCGGTCGTTGGTGAGCATTTTCTTCAGCTCGTTCTTTATCGTTCTTTCAATGCTCTTTTCAATGAGTTTAAGCTGGCGGTCGTGCTGGAGCATTTCACGCGAAATGTTCAGCGATAAGTCCTCGCTGTCCACAAGACCCTTTACAAAGCTGAAATAATCCGGAAGCAGGTCTGAACACTTGTCCATGATAAGAACGCCGCTCGAATAAAGCTGCAAGCCCTTTTCATATTCCTTTGTGTAATAGTCGAAAGGCGCCTTTGCGGGAATAAACAGCAACGCGCTGTATGTCGCCGTTCCCTCGGTTTTTGAGTGAATGTGTGCAATCGGGTCAACGTAGTCCATAAATTTTTCTTTATAAAACTCGTTGTACTGCTCATCGGTAAGCTCGCTCTTGTTCTTTTTCCAGATCGGAATCATGCTGTTGAGCGTTTCGATTTCGGTGTGTGTTTCGTATTCGTCCTCGGTACCTTCTTTAAGGTGCGAATGCGAACAAAGCATTTTTATCGGATAGCGGATATAGTCGGAATATTTCTTTACAAGTCCGCGGATTTTATATTCGGCAATGAAATCGTCGTAATCCTCGTCGTCGGTGTTATCCTTTATCTGAAGTGTGATTTCCGTGCCATAGCCTTCCTTTTCACACTCTGTTATCGTGTATCCGTCAACGCCTTCGGACTCCCAGCAATAAGCCTGTTCGCTGCCATATTTCTTTGTAACCACGGTAACGTTTTTCGCAACCATGAATGCGGAATAGAAGCCTACGCCGAACTGACCGATAACGTCAACCTCGTCCTTGTCCGTATCGGTATTTTCCTGCTTGAACTTGAACGAGCCGGACTGTGCGATAACTCCGAGATTGTTTTCAAGCTCCTCCTTATCCATACCGATACCGTTGTCCTTTATGGTAAGGGTTCGCTTTTCTTTATCGACAGTGAGGAAAATTTCAAAATTATCTCTCGTCAGTCCTAGATTATCCTGCATCGACTTAAAATAGAGCTTGTCCATAGCGTCGCTTGCGTTTGAAATAAGCTCGCGCAGGAATATCTCCTTATGTGTATAGATCGAATGGATCATCATATCAAGCAGGCGCTTGGACTCTGCCTTAAACTGCTTTTTTGCCATTGTTATCAGACCTTTCCGTTAATTTTTTCTGCATTTAGCACTCGTGCGCTTCGAGTGCTAAATATATTATAGCACGTTTGTGCGGAATGTCAAGTGTTTTTTTCTTTTTTTGCGGAAAAGATTGACTTATAGCGCGAAAAATATTATCATAATACTGATTCCTATTCAAAAAACAGACAAAAAGCTTATTGTTTGGAGCCATATGCTTTGGCATAATTAGTATTGTACGGCTTTTTCAAATATTCCATAGAATGCTTGAAAAATAGAATAAAATCACCAACTTTTATTAAAATCCGCCCACTATATTATTGAGAACGTTCTTAAAGCGAGGGAAAAGCAATGAACAAATATGACGCTGACAAAGTGATATCTTCATATGTCAGGAAGCTGTTCGGCTTCGCCATGTCAAAGCTGTCAAAAATCGACGAAGCGGAGGAGCTTGCCGCAGAGATCACCGTGCAGGTTTATCAGTCTCTGCTTAACTGCGGAGAAATCGCAAATATCGACGGCTACATTTATCGGATTGCGCGGAATGTCTATGCTCGGTATATTGACGGGAAAAACAAAAGCCTTTTCATTGACGGCATTGAGTACATTCCCGACGGAAAGGATTTTTCCGCCGAGCTTGCCGAGGATGAAGCCTGCGGTATTCTGCGGCGTGAAATAACCTATCTTTCTAAAATTCAGCGCGAAACAATAGTTCTGTATTATTTCCGCGACAAAAAAATAAAGGATATCGCAAAGCTGCTTTCTCTCCCTGAAAACACGGTAAAATGGCATTTAGTCTGCTCACGAAAGGAGTTAAAAACAGGTATGGAAAAGACAAGAACAACAGGAGCTCTAGGCATAGCGCCGATACGCTTCAGCGACATGGGACACGGCGGAATGTCGGGCAGCAAGGGCGACACCTCGGACTTTCTCGCAAAGGTCATCACGCAGAATATCGCTTATGCTGCATACCATCAGCCGAAAACCATAAACGAAATAGCTGAAGAGTTGAGTATAAATCCGATTTTTGTTGAAGATGAGATTGCCGTACTTGAAGAATACAGCTACATGGATAAGCTAAAAAACGGCAAATACCGCACCAATATCTATATAACCGAGCCAAACGAAACCGCTTACAGAATTTACAGAGAAATCGAGCCTAAATATTCAAGGCTTTTCACGGAGAGATTCTTTGCGCCGGTTTTAGAGAAAATTACCGGAATCCCCGATTTTCTTCAGGTTCCCGATAACGACGTAAACCTTATGAAATGGTGCCTTGTCTGCTTTATGGCGAATAAGCTCGGCGTTTATGAAGGGCACAGCCTTTCCGAGTTTTCCGTAAAGCGTCCCGACGGCGGCGATTTTATCGCATTCGCAAGTCTTGACGTTAAGCCCGATTGGGATATAAGCGACGCCGAACCCAATATTTACTGGTCCTGCGGAGACATGGGGCGCGACAATTTTTCAGACGGCATTTGGTGGAAAAGCTGGCAGCTGAACTGCCACTGGACAGGCAGAAACGGCGGCTGGAGAGATAATCTGTCCGAGGATTACGACAAGCTGTATTTCTGGCTTAAAAACGACCTGCCTGAAACCGCCGCAAACGTCGAAAGCTATGCCCGTCTGCTTGATAAAGGGTATCTTATAAAACGCGGAAATGACTATAAGTGCAATATCATTCTCTGTGACAGCGAACAAAAGTGGCAGAAATTTATTCCCGAAGTTTCGGAGGAGATAACAAAACTATCCCGCGAGTATGCCCAAGAGGCAACAAAGGCGGAGCTTTACGGTCAGCCCGAACATATGCACGAGCTGATAAAGCATATGAATCAAGGCAGCGCTTGTATGCTTAAAACAAGGATAATGAAGCAGCTGCTTGACATGGGCGTGCTGAAAATGCCGACCGAGGAACAAGCTAAGGGCTTGTGTACAATAATGTTTATGGGTGAATAATATAAAACGCTCCCGCAGTCAATACGGCTGCGGGAGCTTCTTTTGTTTATTTTGGGATTATTCAACGCGCCCCGCTCTGCTGCTCTCCTTAAGGATTACGTCATGAGAACCGCCCTCTACGATACTTGTCGAGGAAACAAGCGTGAGCTTCGCGTTCTTCTGGAAATCGGGAATATTAAGGCAGCCGCAGTTGCACATTGTCGAGCGAACCTTTGAAAGCGAAAGGCTTACATTGTCCTTTAACGCGCCCGCATAGGGTACATAACTGTCAACGCCCTCTTCAAACGACAGCTTCTTATCTCCGCCCATATCATAACGCTGCCAGTTTCTCGCGCGGTTAGAGCCTTCGCCCCAGTACTCCTTAACGTATGTACCGTTAAGCATAAGCTTGTTCGTGGGCGATTCGTCGAAGCGCGAAAAATAACGTCCGAGCATCAGGAAATCCGCGCCCATAGCAAGCGCAAGCGTCATGTGATAATCGTGAACGATACCGCCGTCGGAGCAAACGGGGATATAAATTCCCGTTTCTTTAAAATAACGGTCACGCTCCGCACAAACCTCGATAAGCGCGGTAGCCTGCCCTCTGCCGATACCCTTCTGTTCTCTTGTGATACAGATAGAACCTCCGCCGATGCCTACCTTTATGAAGTCCGCTCCGCATTCCGCGAGGAAGCGGAAGCCGTCCTTGTCAACAACGTTGCCGGCGCCGACCTTAACAGTGTCGCCGTAGTTCTTTCTTATCCATTCGATAGTAAGCTTCTGCCACTCGCTGTAGCCCTCGGAACTGTCGATACAGAGAACATCCGCGCCCGCGTTAACAAGCGCGGGAACTCGCTCCGCGTAGTCGCGGGTATTGATGCCTGCGCCGACAATATAGCGCTTCTTTGCGTCAAGCAGCTCGTTCTTGTTTTCCTTGTGAGAGTCGTAGTCCTTGCGGAATACAAAATAAAGAAGCCTTCCCGCGTCATCGATGATCGGGAGCGCATTCAGCTTATGATCCCAGATTATATCGTTCGCTTCCTTTAAGGTAGTGTTCGCGGGAGCGGTGATGAGCTTTTCAAAAGGAGTCATAAAAGTCGAAACCTTTGTGTCGGGAGACATTCTGGAAACGCGGTAGTCGCGGCTCGTAACAAGTCCGACCAGCCTTGCGTCGGGAGAACCGTCCTCGGTAACCGCCATTGTAGCGTGACCGGTTTTAGCCTTTAGCTCCAAAACGTCTGCAAGGGTCATTTCAGGACTGAGGTTTGAGTCGCTCTTTACATAGCCCGCCTTGTACGCCTTAACGCGCGCGACCATAGCAGCTTCGTCCTCTACGCTCTGCGAACCGTAAATAAAGGAAATTCCGCCTTCCTTTGCAAGCGCAATTGCCATTTTTTCGCCCGAAACGGACTGCATTATCGCGGAAACAAGGGGAATATTCATTGTGATGGCGCTTTCTTCGCCTTTTTTGAACTTGACTACGGGAGTTTTCAGTGAAACGTTCGCGGGGATACACTGTGAAGATGAATATCCCGGAACAAGCAGATATTCGCCGAAGGTATGCGAGGGTTCAGAATAAATAAAAGCCATTTTTTGTTCTCCTTTTCTGTCATAATTCCAAATTTTTAAAGTTTACTATTATTATAACCGCAATCGCAGGTAAAGTCAACCGATTTTGCGCAAAATTTTATTTTGCTTCAGCTGCCGCTTTTTCTTCCGTTTTCATCATAAATTCAAGCACCTTGTCCGTACTCCAAAAGAAGTTTTCCCTGCCGATTTTTTCTTCAAGACCGCACCGCGTGAACATTTCCGCAACAGGCGGCTGAACGCAGGAGAAATATATCTTCCTGCCCTGTCCGAGAAGTTTATCGCAAAGCTCCGCGAACGCGCTTACACCCGAAAGATCGGCGATCGGCATACCCCGCAGAGAGAAAATAACGTATTCCTCGTTGTCGGTGATAACGTCCTCCAGCTTCTGGCTGAGCTTGCTTGCAGTTCCGAAGTAGAGCGGACCGGTTATGTATGCGACGCGCGTCGCTTCAAGGCGCTTCATTGTTTCTGCGTCAGCAGTCATATTCTCGGTATGAACACCCGTGATGTTGACCGTCATTTCCGAAACTTTCAGTACGAACATGATTACCGAGAACAGAACGCCGATAAGTATAGCGATAGTGAGGTCGAAAATAACCGTCGCCAGCATTGTAATAAGGAACTGGAACATTGCGGTCTTTATCTTTCTGCCGAAAATGTCCTTGATGACCGCAAATTCGTTCATGCGCACCGCCGTCACGATAAGCACGCCCGCGAGCGCCGCAAGCGGAATTTCGGACATTACACCGCCGAGCAGGAACATGGAAAGCAGCAGCACGACCGAATGGATAATGCTTACCATACGGGTCTGACCGCCCGCCTTGATTGCTACGCTTGTACGCGCGATCGCCGCGGTTGCGGGAACGCCGCCGAAGAACGGGATGATCATGTTGCCAAGACCCTGAGCGATAAGCTCCTGGTCGGAATCGAGCTTTTCGTTTTTCATGCGCCCTGCGCTTGCTCCGCAGAGCAGGCTTTCGATAAGTCCGAGAGCCACAATGCTGACTGCGGGAAGGATAAGATTATTTATATGCGCCCAGTCGACCTGAGATAAATCAAGTCTGTTTTCGAGGAAAAGCGTTTTCGGAATCTCTCCTACAACCGGACAGTCAAATTTGAAAATAAAGTTTGCGGCGGTCGCAAGAATTATTGCAACAAGCGACGAAGGAACGACGCCGTTCCACTTTTTCGGATAGACAAACATAAACAGGATAACCGCCGCGCCGATGATGAATGCGGTCAGGTTGAAGTGCTGTTCAAGCTGAAAATAGCTTACAAGCTTGTCGACAGTCGATTCACCCGCAGAGGTAAGCCCCGTGAGGTTGTTTATCTGACCGAACGCAATGATTATCGCAATGCCGGAGGTAAAGCCCGTGATTACCGGCGTAGGGATAAATGAAACTATTCCGCCGAGCTTGAAAATTCCGCACAGAAGCATAATCGCACCGGAGATAAAGCAGGCGATGAACACGCCGTTCAGTCCGTACTGCGCAACGAGCGAAATAAGTATTGCGGACATTGCGCCCGTCGGGCCCGAGATCTGATAGGATGCGCCCGAAAAAACGCCCATGATAATACCCGCGAGGAGCGCCGTTACAAGTCCCGCGGCAGCGTCCGCACCGCTGGAAACGCCGAATGCAAGCGCGAGAGGAAGAGCTACCGCGGCTACTGTAACTCCCGCAAGGAGGTCTTTTCCGAATTTCTTTCCGTTATAGCCCGAAAACTCGGTCTTCAGTCGGTTTACATACCTTTTTACAAGATTCATTCTTCTTTTGTCCTTTTCTTATTTTTTTGACATGATAGTTTTATTTTACGCTTTGAAACAGCTTTTGGCAATATACATAATGGGGAATTTATGCGCCGTTGTCTGTTGAATACTGGTATATTTCACTATCACCGGCTTATACACTTGATTTTTAACGGCAGATGTGGTATATTAAACGTAACGTATTAATTAAAAGGAGAAAATATCATGCCGGAAATAAAAACGCTTACGCTGCCGCCGCTGGGAACAAACTGCTATCTTGTGAAAACTGCGGAAAATAGCGGAATTGTGGTTGATCCCGCTTCGGAAGCTGAGGAAATTCTTGCCGCCGCTGAAAAATTCGGCATGAAAATAAAAAAAATACTGCTTACGCACGGTCATTTTGACCATACGGGCGCAGTAAACGAAATTCAGAAAAGCGAAAACGCTCCCGTTTATATCCACGCTGCCGACGAGCCGCTGCTGCACGACTCAGATAAAGCTCTCGCCTACTTCTGTCCATCCATTCCGTTTGAGGAAAAAAATGCCGATGTGCTTCTCGGAGACGGCGACAAAATTGAACAGGACGGCGTTATTTTCAAGGTCCTCCACACGCCCGGACACACCGCGGGAAGCGTGTGCTTTCTCGCGGATAACCCTGACGGACTTAAAATAATGCTTGCGGGAGATACTATATTTAAAGATTCCATCGGCAGGAGCGACGGATATTCGGGAGATTATATAGTTCAGCGGGAAACTCTCGAAAAGCTTAGGTCTCTGCCGGACGATTACCTTATTTTAAGCGGACACGGCGAGTCTACAACGCTTCGCACCGAAAAAAAATTCAATCCGTTTATTGCGGATTTTTCAGATTTTTAACATATTTTTCCGTAAAACCAAACTGTTTATAACTGCAATTTCGAGCATAATTTGCTTTTCATATCCGCGCTCCGAATGCGAACAATATAAACGGACGAAAAAGTCCGATTATTTGAAAACTCACGGGGCGCGGTTTTTTTGCGCTCTTTATAAAAAGGAAGGAGAAGCAGCATGAAAAAAATTGCAGGCTTAATTGCTGCCCTTTCCTGCGCGTCGGCTCTTGCCGTCGGCGCGGGAGCACAGGGAGTTGTAAACGACGTTATCAACGGCGCCGAAAATATCGTTGATGATGCAGGAAACGCAGTTGAAAATATTGTCGGCGGCGGTTCAGACAGAAATAACGGCTCAACCATAGGAAGCAGCGGAAACGACAACAGCATAATAGCAGATACCGATGATGATGATATCCCCGACGAAATCGAGGACGACGCAGGCAAGGATGAAAACTTTGTTCCCCCTGCGACGGATGAAAAGGATCCCAACCCTTCAACAGGCGTAGGAGTCCCTTTCATGACGGCAGGTCTGGTTCTGACCAGCGCGGCGGGTGTCGCATATCTGACCAGAAAGAGAAAAGAGGAAAATCTCACAAAGTAACAGAAAATAAAAACAGCTAATGTAAAGAGCAATCGTCCGAGGCAAAGCCGCCGCAGGCTGACCAAAAAGAAAAAGGGACGTAAGGCTCGAAAAACGCTCGGAGTTTTTACTCCGGGCGTTCCTTTTTGTGCATTGTGTCGGCAAAAACGGTACCCATAGTGAAAAATATGTAGGTAATAGTAAATTTGAAAAAAATTTCCGAAAACGCTTGACAAATTCAAAAGCGAGTGTTATAATAATAAGGCATTAAAACAGAATATCTGCGGGTGTAGTTCAATGGTAGAATGTCAGCCTTCCAAGCTGAACACGTGGGTTCGATTCCCATCACCCGCTCCATCGGCTCTTATCTTCACGGACAAGCGCCGATTACCTGTTTTGTGCGCCACTAGCTCAGCTGGATAGAGCAACCGCCTTCTAAGCGGTAGGTCACAGGTTCGAATCCTGTGTGGCGTGCCAACAGGATATGGTGGGATTAGCGTAGCTGGTCTAACGCGTCAGTTTGTGGCACTGAAGATCGTGGGTTCGAATCCCACATTCCACCCCACTAAGCCCGATTTTATGTCGGGCTTTTTATTTTTCCGGAGTAAATATCCAAGCGTAATCTGATCGTGCGGCATAGCCTCTTTGAGTTGGTTTCTTATATATTCTTCTATTCGTTTTGTATTTTTACCCACCATAATGGAATATTACGCTGCTCTTTCCTTTCAGAAAACCCATGAATACCGATACGCTTTCTTTGCGCGGTATTTTTACAAATATGTGTACATATTTCAGCTTCTATCATATAAAAAATCCCGAGATATAGCACCTCGGGATTTCTTCAGTTCTTATCCTTTTTTTCTCCCAGCTTCTTTTCGGTATGATTTTTCAGCCGCGAAATATTCGCGCGGTGCATAAATACAAGGAAAAATCCTATCACCGCCGCAAGCGCAAAATTTATCCACGCACACGGCTCGCCGTGAATGAATGAAAAAAGCAGTACGGCGAACGGATAAAGGCTCGCCGCGATTATCGAGCCGAGCGAAACATAACGCGTTATCGCCACGATCACGAGAAATATCCCGAAAAGTATCACGGCGGGAAGCCAGTCTATCGCAAGCATTGCCGCAAACGTGACGAGAATGCCCTTTCCGCCCTTAAAGCCGTAAAAAAGCGGATAGACATGTCCGAGAACAGCAAATATTCCCGAAAGATAATTTACCCAGCCCCAGCCCGCCGCGTCGTCGTATGTGTCTATGCCGAGCAGCCAGCGGAACAGGAAATGAACGATAAGTATCGAAAGCACGCCCTTGAGAATATCCCCGATAAGCACGAAAAGCGCCGCAAGCTTTCCCTGTGTGCGGAGCGTATTTGTAAGCCCCGCATTTCCGCTCCCGATATTGCGTATATCTTCTCCTGATTTGATTTTCGTAACGATTATCGCCGAATTTATCCCGCAAAGAATATACGGAACTATCGCGGCTGCGGCGAAGCAGATGATTTTCAATAAAATGTCCATGTCGAATCCTTTCGGTTTATTCTCCGCGTTCACGCACGATCAGCTTTATCGGCGTGCTGTCGAGCTTGAACGCCTCGCGTATCTGATTTTCGATGTAACGCTGATATGAATAGTGGAACAGCTCCTTGCTGTTGCAGAAAACAACGAACGTCGGCGGCTTTGTGGAAGCCTGCGTCATGTAGTAAAGCTTCAGGCGCTTGCCCTTGTCGGACGGCGGCTGGACGCGAGCCGTCGCATAGCTTAAAAGGTCGTTGAGCATACCCGTTGTGATGCGGCGGGCGTTCTGCTCGGCGGTATAGCGTATCTGCTCGAACAGCTTGTCTATGCGCTGCCCAGTAAGCGCGGAAATAAACACGAACGGCGCGTAGGACATGAACGAAAAATCGACTTCGAGCTTTTTGCGGAACTCGTTCATCGTCTTGTCGTCCTTTTCAATGCTGTCCCATTTATTTATTGCAATTACGCACGCCTTTCCCTGGTCGTGCGCGTATCCCGCGACCTTGCTGTCCTGCTCGGTATAGCCCTCGTTCGCGTCGATCATTATAACGCAGACGTCCGCGCGGTCGATAGCCATGTAGGCACGCAGAACGCTGTATCGTTCAACATTTTCGGTTATTTTGGATTTGCGGCGTATTCCCGCCGTGTCGATAAACACATACTGTCCGCCGTCGCGTTCGATAAAAGTATCTATCGCGTCGCGGGTAGTTCCCGCAATATCCGAAACGATAACGCGCTCCTCTCCCGCTATTCTGTTTATAAGCGAGGATTTTCCCGCGTTGGGCTTTCCGATAACGGCAACCTTTATGACGTTTTCTTCATATTCCTCTTCATCCTCTGGCGGCAGGTGCTCAAACGCCGCGTCAAGCAGGTCGCCCGTGCCGTGACCGTGTACAGATGAAACGGGTATCGGCTCGCCGAGTCCGAGATTGTAAAATTCGTAAAGCTCGGCGGGCGGTTCGCCTACCGAGTCGCACTTGTTCACGCAGAGGACTACGGGCTTTCCGCTTTTGAGCAGCATTGAAGCGACGCTTTCGTCGTTTGCGGTCATTCCCGTTGTAATGTCCACAACAAAAATTATTACAGCCGCGCTGTCAATGGCAAGCTGTGCCTGCGCGCGCATCTGCGAAAGGATTATGTCCTTGCTGTCAGGCTCGATACCGCCCGTGTCCACAAGCATAAACGAGCGGTTGCGCCATTCCGCCTTGCCGTAAATACGGTCGCGGGTAACGCCGGGAGTGTCCTCGACTATCGAAAGCCGCTGACCGATTATTTTATTGAAAAGTGTGGACTTTCCCACGTTCGGGCGTCCGACAATCGCAATCAGATTGTTCATTATATGCCTCCGTTCTGTTTGAGTATGCGCACGTCGTTTCCGACGAAAATAAGCTGTTCAAAAGTAATGAGCCGCGAAACTATGCGGTCGCCGTAGCGGCTCTGAAGCTCGCTCAAATCGCAGTTAGTACTTATTATGGTAGGAACTCCCGCGTTCATTCGGTTGTTTATTATCCCGTAAAGCGCCGAGGTGTAGAATTTGCTTTCAAATTCCGCGCCGACGTCGTCGAGAATAAGCAGATCCGCTTCCTGCATCATTCCGACCGTATCGCCGTCCGTCCGTCCGAAATGCTCCTGTTCTATTTTACGGAACAGGTCGGGCGCGGAGCCGTAAATAACGCTGTAGCCTTTTTTTATCACTTCGTTGGCGATGCTCAGCGAAAGGTGAGTTTTCCCCAGACCCGTCGCGCCGCGCATTAAAATGCCGCTGTTCGGGATGTGAAAATCCTCCGCATATTTACGGCAGAAGCGCAGGTTTTCGCTCATAGCCTCGCGCGCCGTGCAGCCGAGCGCGGTAGGCTGTTTGCCGTCATAATATGACAGCATAAAATCGTCAAAGCTGCAAAGGCGCAGCGGCGTGGAGCGGTTCAGCTCCTCTGCGGCAAGCCTGCGCACCGTTTCGGTAAAGCAGCTGCATCTTCGCCCGTCAACAACGCCCGTGTCGCCGCATTTTTTGCATGAATGCGGCATTTCGAGGTAATCGGAAGGATAGCCGAGCCGCACCAGCTTTTCGCGCAGTGTTTTCTGCAAAAAAAGATTATTCTGCTGAAGCTCGCCGAATTTCCGCTCAAAATCGCTATCCTTACTTAATATAAGCTCAATGACCTTTGCGCCCGTTGCGGCAAGCTCATGCTGAACGGCGATAATTTCGGGATTATTTTTGGAAATTTCGGCTTCGTGCGCAGCGAGAATGCGCTCATTGCGCAGTCTGCGCTCGTTCAGTTCGTTTTCTGCCTGCTGATAGAATCTGCTGTCAAAGCTCATTCGCCGTTACCTCCCCTGCGGTATTTTGCGTAAGCCGTCTGTTCAAGCGAACCTACGCTGAACGAAGCTTCCTGCTTAGGTTTAGGAGCATTTTTGTTCTGCGCTGCCTGCTCCGATGTTGTGATCCCCTTGTCGAGCCAACCGCGAAGCACCTTGTCCATGTACGGCAGACTGAGCTTTCCCGTTGATTTCATGCAGACGTCATACGCCTCCTCGACAAGCTCCGGGTTTATATCAAGCTCCGCCCACTGGGAAATAATATCCTTCTGCGATTTTGAAAACGCGCTGTTAAGGCGGAACATTCCGCGCAGGCGGTTTTCAAGCCCATATCTCGCGCGCAGACTCTTTATGCGTTCCTCCGCCTTTCCGACAGAGTCGATACCGCTTTCGCACCAGTCCAGCGCGACCGATTTCATATACGCGGGCGTAGCCTTGTCCACGGAAAAGCAATATTCTACAAGCATTACCGCGACCTCGCACGGCAGCCCTATTTCCTCGGTCAGCAGCATGAGCGTGTTGCGCTCGGTGTGCTTCGTCGGACGCCCCGCAAGCCGCTCGTATGTTTCAAAAAGATAGCGAACGGCACTGCTGCTGTCAACCGCAGCGGCAATCTCCTTTGGCTGGAACTGCGGATCGGCAGTGAGCTTTACTTTTACTTCAGCCGAGGCTGAGGAGGCTTCCGCACTCGGCGCAAAATGAGCTGCAGCGGAACGTGACGTACCTTCGGACGGCTGAAGAACACCGTCTGACGAGGAAACCACGCCCACATTTTCCCAGAATATAAGAGCATCCTCCGCGTCGCTCTCTGAAACGCCCGTTACTGCGGCAATATCTGCGCTGCGCATCGGTACTCCCGCATTCTTCAGCAGATAAAGCAGCACTTTAAGCTGCTCGCCGCTTGCTATTTTTATGTAATTATCCACAACGCAGGAAGGCACAGCAAAAACGCTGCCCCAAACGCCGAGATTCAGCTGAAAATTCAACACGAACAGCTCCTTAATGCACTTTACAGTGCTGATTTTACATTATTTTTTATTTTACCTTATTTTTATTATATCCGCAGGGCGCAGCCCTGCATACGGCGAAGCCGCGATTTACGGAGTAAATCGGGATATGTTTCAATAAACACTCAGCCGTCCGGATTTTTAATTCGGCTAACGGTGTGTGTTTATTATAACATATCCGCAGCGTGAAGCGCTGCAAGCGGCGAAGCCGTGATTTACGGAATAAATCGGGATATGTTTCAATAAACACTCAGCCGTCCGAATTTTCAATTCGGCTAACGGCGTGTGTTTATTATAACATATCCGCAGGGCGCAGCCCTGCATACGGCGCAGCCGCGGTTTACAGA